>Ga0207868_1000490_pt1 | contig 41172 bp, 37 predicted proteins | sample Passage237B_FD_187370 | JGI IMG/M metagenome (GOLD analysis project Ga0207868, IMG submission 187370) | Cellulose adapted compost microbial communities from Newby Island Compost Facility, Milpitas, CA, USA - Passage2 37B (SPAdes) (version 3) ... | reverse complement strand
GGCTACCAACGCCGTCTACGGCTTCACCACGATGCTGTCGACGCTCATGCGGGAGAGGCAGCCCACCCACATCGCGGTGGCCTTCGACCTTCCCGGCGGGACGTTCCGCACGGAGATGCTGCCGTCGTACAAGGGCACGCGAGACGTCACTCCTCCGGATTTCGAGCCGCAGGTGCCGCTCATCCGCGAAGTGCTTGCCGCGCTGGGCGTCGCGGCAGTCGACAAGCCCAACTACGAGGCAGACGACCTCCTCGCAACCTACGCCCGGCTCGGCGCGGAGGCGGGGATGGACGTGCTCGTGGTGTCCGGCGATCGCGACACCATTCAGCTGGTCAACGACAAGGTGACGTTGCTGTATCCGCGCAAGGGCGTCTCCGACCTCGTCAATTACACGCCCGACGCTGTGGCTGAGAAGTACGCGGTCCGTCCGGAGCAGTACCCAGACCTCGCGGCGCTGGTGGGGGAGACGAGCGACAATCTCCCGGGTGTGCCGGGCGTCGGCCCCAAGACCGCCGCGAAGTGGGTGGCAACCTACGGCGGTCTCGAAGGAATCCTTTCCAGCGCCGACGACATCCCGGGCAAGGCGGGGGAGAATCTGCGGGCCCACCTCGAGCAGGTGCGGCTCAACCGACAGCTCAACCACCTCGTGACCGATCTTGAGGTGGAGACTCCCGTTGACGACCTCCGCTATGAGGGTGGAGACGCCGCGGCGATCCACGCCGTGTGCGACGCGCTCCAATTCCGCGCTCTGCGGGACAAGCTGCTGCCCTTCGCGACTCATGGTGAGCCCGATTCGCCCGCCGTGGCAGCCGCGGATGTGGTGATCATCACCGACGCGGCGGCCGAGGGCATTGCGGCTCAGACCGGCCGCTGTGCGGTGTATGTCGAGGGCCGGGCGGGCGCCGATGCCGATGCTTGGGCGCTCGGTGTCGCCGTGAATGATGAATCCGCCTTTGGAGTAGACCTCACCTCGCTCAGCCCAGCCGAAGATCAGGCGATCAAGGACTGGCTTGCCGACCCCAGCGTCGGGAAGGTGCTGCATGGCTCCAAGGACGCGTGGCATGCGCTGAGGGCGCGCGGCTACGAGCTCAACGGGGTTGTGGGAGACACGCAGATTGCCGCGTTCCTCGTGAATCCCGATCAGCGCGGCTTCACCCTTGACGCGATTGCGCAGCGGTATGTGGGCATCACGCTCGATGCCGCGGCGGACGAGGGCCAGCTCGACCTTGGCCTCGACGGGCCGCAGGCCGCGGGTGCCGCTCGCCGCGCGTCCGCGGTGTTCCTGCTCGCGGCCGAGCTTGAGAAGCTCGTCGAAGAGCGAGACATGGGTGAGCTGTACCGCGACCTTGAGCTGCCGCTCATTGTGACGCTCGCGCATATGGAGGCGGCAGGAATGGCCGTCGATGCCCAGAAGCTGTCCCAGCTCCATGGCGAGGCCGTCGCTAGGGCGGAGCAGGCCGCGGAGGCGGCGTACGCCTCCATTGGCGGCGATCGCGTCAACCTTGCGAGCCCCAAGCAGCTTCAAGAGGTGCTGTTCGATCGACTCGGCATGCCCAAGACCAAGAAGATCGCCACGGGCTACTCGACGGACGCGGCCTCGATTCAAGACCTCAGCGAGAAGATGCCGCATCCGTTCCTCGATGCGCTGCTTGCGCACCGTGACGCCTCGAAGCTGTCGCAGATCATCGACACGCTCGCGCAGTCGGTGGGCCCTGATGGCCGCATCCACACCACGTTCTCGCAAGTGGTCGCGGCAACGGGACGTCTCAGCTCCAAGGATCCGAACCTGCAGAACATCCCCATCCGCACCGAGGAGGGCCACCGCATCCGCGAAGCCTTCATCGCCGGTCCGGGATACGAGACGCTCGTCACGGCCGACTACTCGCAGATCGAGATGCGCATCATGGCGCATCTCAGCGGCGACCAGGGACTCATCGAGGCATTTCGGTCCGGAGAGGATCTGCACCGCTTCGTCGGCTCTCGCGTCTACGGCGTGGACCCCGCCGACGTCACTCCCATCATGCGTTCCCACGTGAAGGCGATGTCGTACGGCCTCGCGTATGGGCTGTCAGCCTTCGGACTGTCGAAGCAGCTGAGTGTCTCCGTCGACGAGGCGCGCGCGCTCATGGACGACTACTACAAGCGCTTTGGCGGGGTGCGCACCTATCTCGATGGCGTGGTGCGCAAGGCTCGCGAGGACGGGTACACCACCACAATCTTCGGCCGCCGCCGCTACCTGCCGGATCTCAACTCGACGAACCGTCAGCGCAGAGAGATCGCCGAGCGCGTGGCTCTCAACGCACCCATTCAGGGAAGTGCGGCCGATCTCATCAAACGTGCGATGCTTGCCGTTGACGCTCGCCTCCGGGACCAAGGGCTGTCATCGCGGCAGGTCCTTCAGGTGCATGATGAACTCGTGGTCGAGGTCGCCCCCGGTGAGCGGGAAGCGGTCGAGGCTATTCTCAGGGACGAGATGAGCGGCGCGGCCAAGCTCTCCGTGCCTCTCGACGTGAACGTAGGTATCGGTGCCAACTGGCGCACCGCTGGACATTGAAAGTAGGCACATGCGCATCGGCATCCTCACAGGCGGCGGGGACTGCCCCGGACTCAACGCGGCGATTCGCGCGGTGGTCAAGCGGGGCACCTCGGAGCACGGCTCGTCGATCGTGGGCTTCCGCAACGGCTGGGAGGGCGTCATCAAGGGCGACGCGATACCGCTGTCGCGCAACGATGTCTCCGGCATCCTCGTCGAGGGCGGAACGATGCTCGGCACCGCTCGCTGCCACCCCCACAAGGTCGAGGGCGGCATGGAGGCCGTCAAGGACACTGCAGAGAACGAGAAGCTCGAGGGCTTCATCTGCATCGGCGGCGACGGGACGCTCAAGGCCGCAGGCAAGGTCTCCGAAGCGACGGGTCTTCCCGTGATCGGCATTCCCAAGACGATCGACAACGACGTGGTGGGGACCGACGCTGCGATCGGCTTCGACACAGCCGTCACCATCGCGACGGAAGCGATCGACCGCCTCCACTCGACGGCTGAGTCGCACAACCGCGTCATGGTCGTCGAGCTGATGGGACGCCACTCGGGGTGGATCTCGGTCACCGCGGGCATCGCCGGCGGCGCGGACATCATCCTCGCCCCTGAAGAGCCCTTCGACCTTGAGCACATCGTCAAGAAGATCAAGCACCGTCACCGCTACAAGAACTTCTCGATCGTGGCCGTCGCGGAAGGCGCCATCCCTGCGGAGGGCACCAAGTGGAACGGCAAGCCCACTATCGACGAGAAGGGCAACCCCATCGCCGGCTCTATCGGCCACGAGATCACCAAGGCGATCGAGGCGGAGACCGGCTTCCCCACGCGTCTGACCGTGCTCGGCTACGTGCAGCGCGGCGGCATCCCCACTGCGGCGGACCGCCTCCTGGCGACCCGGTTCGGCGTCGCCGCGATCGACGCGCTCGTGGCGGGGGAGGCCGGCAAGTTCACGGCGCTTGAGGGCGACAAGGTCGTGCTCAAGCCCTTCAAGGAGATGATGGGCAAGACCAAGTGGGTCCCCAAGGAGCTGCTGGACACTGCGCGCGATCTGTAGCCAGCGTCGGGCATCACCTGTCAGCCGCCCCACCCCCGGAACGCTCCGCACGGACGTTGTGGCTCATGTGACTGGTGAGTTTCAGACGAGGCGTCTAGCAGTCACACTGGCCTCATCGGTCACAGCGTCCGTGCGGAGCGTTCCGGCGGAGCGGCCTAACGCATGGGACCGACGCTGGGGTTCGCATGGGACCGACGCTGGGGTCGGGTGGTCCGATGGCGGGGCACATTGTGCGGGAAACCACTCGCGGGGTATGATTTCCGTTGGCCTTGTGCGCCCTGGCGCGCTTGACCATGTCCAAATTCACTACGAATGCCCCCCATCCATCGGAGCTACTCCTTAATGTCCGTATCCACCCCCGAGTCCACCCAGATTGCCGTCAACGACATCGGCTCGAGCGAAGACTTCCTCGCCGCGATTGACGCAACTATCAAGAACTTCGACGACGGCGACCTTGTTGAGGGCGTCATCGTCAAGGTTGACCGTGACGAGGTCCTCCTCGACATCGGCTACAAGACAGAGGGCGTCATCCCCGCCCGTGAGCTGTCCATCCGCCACGACGCCGACCCTGACGATGTCGTCAACGTCGGTGACACCATCGAGGCCCTCGTTCTCACCAAGGAGGACAAGGAAGGCCGCCTGATCCTGTCCAAGAAGCGTGCTCAGTACGAGCGTGCCTGGGGCTCGATCGAGAAGGTCAAGGAAGAGGACGGCATCGTCTCCGGTACGGTCATCGAGGTCGTCAAGGGTGGCCTGATCGTGGACATCGGTCTGCGCGGCTTCCTTCCCGCCTCTCTCGTCGAGATGCGTCGCGTCCGCGACCTTGGCCCCTACATCGGCCAGCAGATCGAGGCGAAGATCATCGAGCTCGACAAGAACCGCAACAACGTGGTCCTGTCGCGCCGTGCGTTCCTCGAGCAGACCCAGTCTGAGGTTCGCTCCACCTTCCTCACCGCGCTGGCTCCCGGTCAGGTCCGCAAGGGTGTCGTGTCGTCGATCGTGAACTTCGGTGCGTTCGTCGACCTGGGCGGCGTCGACGGCCTCGTGCACGTCTCCGAGCTGTCCTGGAAGCACATCGACCACCCCACCGAGGTCGTCTCCGTGGGCCAGGAGGTCGAGGTCGAGGTGCTCGAGATCGACATGGATCGCGAGCGCGTGTCCCTGTCGCTCAAGGCCACCCAGGAGGACCCGTGGGCCGTGTACGCACGCACCCACGCGATCGGCCAGATCGTGCCCGGCAAGGTCACCAAGCTCGTTCCCTTCGGTGCGTTCGTTCGCGTCTTCGAGGGCATCGAGGGCCTCGTGCACATCTCCGAGCTGTCCGTGCGCCACGTCGAACTGCCCGAGCAGGTCGTCTCTGCTGACGAAGAGGTCTTCGTCAAGATCATCGACATCGACCTCGAGCGTCGCCGCATCTCGCTGTCCATCAAGCAGGCCAACGAGGGTGTGGACCCCAACGGCGAGGACTTCGACCCCGCGCTGTACGGCATGACCGCCGAGTACGACGCCCAGGGCAACTACAAGTACCCGGAGGGCTTCGACCCCGAGACCCAGGAGTGGCGCGAGGGCTTCGACGCCGAGCGCGAGGCCTGGGAGGCGGAGTACGCCAAGGCGCACGAGCGCTGGGAGGCCCACAAGGCGTTTGTCGCCAAGCAGGACGCTGCCGCTGCGGAGATCGAGGCTGCGGCCCCCGCTGGCAAGAAGCGCTCCGGCAAGGGCGACGTCGCAACCTCCTACTCCTCGCACGAGGACGAGGCGGAGTCGGCCGGCACCCTCGCTTCCGACGAGCGTCTCGCGGCGCTTCGCGAGAAGCTCACCGGCAACTAAGCAGTTCTCTGAAGCCCGGCGGGCGCCCACCTCACGGTGTGGCCCCGCCGGGTTTTCTCTTGCCCGACGCTGGGGTGACGTGATGCACACGAAGTTGCCGCCAGCGTCGGCCGCGTGTGAAGATGCCGAGCATGCTGCGCATCGGGCTCACTGGAGGCATTGCCGCGGGTAAGTCCACCGCGTCCGCACGGTTCGCTGAACGTGGAGCGCGAGTCATCGATCACGATGTGCTGGCCCGCAGGGTCGTCGAGCCCGGTTCCGCCGCTCTCGTGGACATCGTTGCCGCATTCGGAGACATGGTTGTCGTCGATGGGCAGCTCGACAGGGCGGCGCTTGCCCAGATCGTGTTCAGGGACGACCACGAGCGCGAACGGCTCAACCGCATCGTCCATCCCTACGTCATGGCTGCCGCGCTGGCTGCCGACCGGCAGGCCCGGCTCGAGGGCGTCGACGTGGTCGTTCACGACATCCCGCTGCTCGTCGAGACCGGCCAGGGCGGGGACTTCGACCTCGTGGTGACCGTCGCGGCTCCCGTCGAACTGCGCATCCAGCGCCTGGTCTCGTCCCGTGGAATGACGGGTGCTGAGGCCGAGGCGCGCATCGCCGCGCAGGCCACTGACGAGCAGCGCGCCGCCGCGGCGGATGTGGTGCTCGACGGGTCTGGGTCGCCTGAGGAGCTTGCGGCGCAGGTCGACCGCTTCTGGGACGAGCTGGTTCCGCACTAGTCGCGAGGGGCCGTGTCAGTGGCTCGGCGTACCGTAGTTGCATGTCCTCTGACCTGCGCCGTGCACAGAACCCCTTCAAGGTCGTCTCGGAATATGAGCCGTCCGGTGACCAGCCGCAGGCCATCGACGAACTCGCGCGGCGCATCCAAGCGGGGGAGAAGGACGTGGTCCTGCTCGGCGCCACCGGAACAGGCAAATCGGCCACGACGGCATGGCTCGTCGAGAGGCTGCAGCGCCCCACGCTCGTGATGGCGCACAACAAGACTCTCGCCGCGCAGCTCGCCAATGAGTTCCGCGATCTGCTGCCGAACAACGCCGTCGAGTACTTCGTCAGCTACTACGACTACTACCAGCCAGAGGCGTACGTTCCGCAGACGGACACCTACATCGAGAAGGACTCCTCGATCAATGAGGAGGTTGAGCGACTGCGGTACTCCGCGACCAACTCCCTGCTCACGCGGCGGGACGTGGTGGTCGTGTCGTCGGTGTCGTGCATCTACGGCCTGGGAACGCCTGAGGAGTACATCCAGGGCATGGTGAGCCTCGCGGTGGGCGACAGCCTCGACCGCGATGCGCTGCTGCGTGAGTTCGTGCAGATGCAGTACTCGCGCAATGACCTCGCGTTCACTCGCGGCACCTTCCGCGTGCGCGGCGATACGGTCGAGATCATCCCCGTGTACGAAGAGCTGGCGATTCGCATCGAGTTCTTCGGTGACGAGATCGAGGCGCTGTACTCGCTGCATCCGCTCACGGGCGACGTGATCGAGCGTCGCGAGCAGGTGCACATCTTCCCCGCCTCTCACTACGTCGCGAGCGAAGAGCGGATGAACACCGCGATCAGGACCATCGAGCAGGAACTGGGGGAGCGGCTTGTCGAACTCGAGAAGCAGGGAAAGCTGCTCGAGGCGCAGCGACTCAAGATGCGCACCACCTTCGACCTCGAGATGATGCGATCCGTCGGAACGTGCAGCGGCATCGAGAACTACTCGCGCCACATCGAGCAGCGTGCCCCGGGAACGCCGCCGCACACCCTGCTCGACTACTTCCCGGATGACTTCCTGCTGGTCATCGATGAGTCGCACGTGACGGTCCCGCAGATTGGGGCGATGTACCACGGCGACCAGTCGCGAAAGCGCACGCTCGTGGACCACGGCTTCCGCCTGCCCTCTGCGCTCGACAACCGGCCGCTGAAGTGGGAAGAGTTCCAAGAGCGCATTCACCAGACGGTGTACCTCTCGGCGACTCCTGCCGCGTACGAGCTGGAACGCGCGAATGGCGTGGTGGAGCAGATCATCCGGCCCACTGGCCTTGTTGACCCGCTCGTAGTCGTGAAGCCCACAGAGGGGCAGATCGACGACCTGCTGGAGCAGGTGCGGCTTCGCGCCGAGAGGGATGAGCGTGTGCTGGTCACGACCCTGACCAAGAAGATGGCGGAAGACCTCACGGATTACCTCGCCGAACGGGCAGTGAAGGTCGAGTACCTGCACTCCGACGTCGACACCCTCCGTCGAGTGGAGCTGCTGCGCGAGCTGCGCATGGGAAAGTTCGACGTCCTCGTGGGCATCAACCTGCTGCGCGAGGGCCTAGACCTCCCAGAGGTGTCACTCGTGAGCATTCTCGACGCGGACAAGGAGGGGTTCCTCCGCTCGGGGACCTCGCTCATCCAGACGATCGGTCGTGCGGCCCGCAATGTCTCGGGCGAGGTGCACATGTACGCGGACGTCATCACGGACTCGATGAAGTCAGCGATCGAAGAGACCAACCGTCGCCGTGAGCTGCAGATTGCGTACAACACCGAGCACGGCATCGACCCCACGCCGCTGCGCAAGCGCATCGGCGACATCACCGAGATGCTCGCCAGGGAAGAGGCTGACACCGCGTCTACCCTCAACGAGGCCAAGAAGGCGCCCACTCCGTCGGCGCCCAGGACCCCTCTTGCGGATCGGCCCGCCGAAGAGCTCACTCAGCTCATCGAGGACCTGTCCGCGCAGATGCGCACAGCCGCCGGAGACCTGCAATTCGAGCTCGCTGCCCGCCTGCGCGATGAGATTGCGGAACTCAAGAAGGAACTCCGCCAGATGCTCGGCGCAACACAATAGGAATTTGACGGTGTGACCCCTACACTGGCCCGGTGGAATCTGCGGCAGTGTGGGCAATAACGATTGCCGCGATAGTCGGCCTGTTCGTCTTTGACTTCTTTATCGTGGTGCGCAAGCCCCACGAACCGAGCTTCAAAGAGTCGGCTCGCTGGACGATCTTCTATATCTCTCTGGCCTCGGCGTTCGGCCTGAGCATGATCTTCTGGAACTCTGCTGAGAAGGCGACAGAGTTCTTCGCCGGCTACATCACTGAATGGTCGCTGAGCGTCGACAACCTCTTCGTCTTCCTGGTGATCCTCACGAGGTTCCAGGTCCCACCGCAGTACCGCCAGCGCGTGCTGCTCATCGGCGTGGCCATCGCGCTCGTGCTGCGCGGCGTCTTCATCGCGGTGGGCGCCGCGGCCCTCGCCGCCTTCACGTGGGTGTTCTATCTGTTCGGCATCTTCCTCATCTGGACCGCCATCTCCGTCGCCAAGGAAGGCGGGGCCGAAGAGGGCGAGGTGGAGTACGAAGAGAACCGCGTCACGCGCTGGGTGCGCAAGATGCTTCCCGGCACCGACGGCTATCGCGGCGCGGCGCTGTTCGTGAAGGAGCACGGTCGACGCCTCATCACGCCCATGCTCATCGTCATGATTGCGGTGGGCAGCACGGACGTGCTGTTCGCGCTTGATTCGATCCCCGCGATCTTCGGCCTCACCACGGACCCCTACATCGTGTTCACGGCCAATGCGTTCGCACTCATGGGACTGCGCCAACTGTTCTTCGTGGTCCAGGGCCTGCTCCAGCGACTGATCTACCTGTCGTACGGCCTCGCGGTGATCCTCGCCTTCATCGGTGTGAAGCTGATCCTCGAGGCGCTGCGAGAGAACTCGCTGCCCTTCATCAATGGCGGCCACGAACTGCACCAGATCCCCGAGTTCCCCACGTGGCTGTCGCTCGTGGTGATCGTCGTGGTGATCGGCACCGCGGCGACCGCAAGCCTGCTTGCGACGCGTGGTCTGAGCAAGGCAGAGGCAACCGAAGAGTCGCCGGCCGAATAGCCGTGCGGTGTTCGCTCAGCGCGACACGCGGTGCAAATGTGCCGTTCGAACATGCGTTCGAACGCAATTCCACGTAGCATTGCAGGGTGAATGACAGGCTGATCGTCCGTGGGGCGCGCGAACACAACCTCAAGGGCATCGACCTTGACCTTCCTCGCGATTCGCTCATCGTCTTCAGCGGTCTGAGCGGCTCCGGCAAGTCGTCGCTCGCGTTCGACACCATCTTCGCGGAGGGGCAGCGTCGCTACGTCGAGTCGCTCAGCGCCTATGCCCGCCAGTTCCTTGGCCAGATGGATAAGCCTGACGTCGACTTCATTGAGGGCCTTTCGCCCGCGGTGTCGATCGACCAGAAGTCGACCAACCGCAACCCGCGATCGACGGTCGGCACCATCACCGAGGTCTACGACTATCTGCGCCTGCTGTACGCACGCGTCGGCGTGCAGCACTGCCCCGTATGTGGCGAGGAGGTGCGCTCCCAGACTCCGCAGCAGATCGTCGACTCGGTGCTGACGCTGCCGGAGGGCACCCGCTACCAGGTCCTCGCTCCCGTGATTCGCGGTCGCAAGGGCGAGTATCAGGACCTGTTCGAAGATCTGCAGAGCCAGGGCTTCGCTCGCGCCCGGGTCGACGGCGAGACCGTCCAGCTGAGCGAGCCGCCGCAGCTCGAGAAGAAGCTCAAGCACGACATCGAGGTGGTCGTCGACCGCCTTGTCGCGCGTGACGGCATCCGTCAGCGCCTCACCGATTCGGTGGAGACGGCGCTGCGCATCGCCGACGGCCTCGTCATCATCGAGCCCGTCGACGGCGACGTGCCTGCCCGACGCTACAGCGAGAAGCGCGCTTGCCCCAACGACCATGTGCTCACCCTTGAGGAGATGGAGCCGCGCACCTTCTCCTTCAACGCCCCCTACGGTGCTTGCCCAGAGTGCACCGGCATCGGCGTCAAACTCGAGGTCGATCCTGAGCTGGTGGTGCCGGATCCCGAGCTGAGCCTCGCGGAAGGCGCCATCGTGCCGTGGTCGAGCATGTCCTCCGAGTACTTCGGCCGCGCGCTTGAGGGGCTCGCCGCGGAGATCGGCTTTTCGATGAACACGCCGTTCAAGGACCTCTCCGATGAGGCCAAGAAGGCAGTCCTTTACGGCAACAACTACAAGGTGCACGTGAAGTTCCGAAACCGCTACGGCCGCGAGCGTCAGTACACCACCGGCTTCGAGGGCGCGATCACGTGGCTTGAGCGTCTCCACGGTCAGACGGAATCGGACTACACGCGCGAGAAGTACGAGTCGTACATGCGCGAGATCCCGTGCCCGCGCTGTGAGGGCACACGACTCAAGCCAGAGGTGCTCGCCGTGACGATCGGCGGCAAGTCGATCGCGGAGATCTGCGAGCTGTCAATCGGCGAGGCGCGAGACTTCCTCAACCGCGCGAAGCTTGACGAGCGCGGCAAGCAGATCGCGGTTCAGGTCCTCAAGGAGATCGATGCGCGGTTGGGCTTCCTGCTGGACGTTGGCCTCGACTACCTCACCCTGTCGCGAGCCGCGGCGACCTTGAGCGGCGGCGAGGCGCAGCGCATTAGGCTCGCCACGCAGATCGGCTCTGGCCTCGTGGGCGTGCTGTACGTGCTCGATGAGCCCAGCATCGGCCTGCACCAGCGCGACAACCACCGCCTCATCGAGACCCTCACTCGCCTCAGGGATCTTGGCAACACGCTCATCGTGGTCGAGCACGACGAAGACACGATCCGCACAGCTGACTGGGTCGTTGACATCGGGCCGGGTGCCGGTGAGCACGGGGGAGAAGTGGTGCACTCGGGACCCGTCGAGGCGCTCCTGAAGAACGACCGCTCTCTCACCGGCCAGTACGTTGCCGGCAAGAAGCAGATCGCGGTGCCCGATGTTCGACGAACGTGGACGGAGGGCAAGACGCTCACCGTGGTGGGGGCGCGAGAACACAATCTGCAGGGAATTGACGTGACGTTCCCGCTGGGAGTGCTCACCGCCGTGACGGGGGTGTCCGGCTCCGGCAAGTCCACGCTCGTGAATTCGATCCTCTACACCTCGCTCGCGAACACCCTGAACGGCGCTCGCCAGGTGCCGGGGCGCCACTCTCGCATCCTCGGCACGGGCCACCTCGACAAGGTGGTTCACGTGGACCAGGGCCCCATCGGTCGCACCCCGCGGTCGAACCCTGCCACGTACACCGGGGTGTGGGACCGCATCCGCAAGCTGTTCTCGGAGACCACAGAGGCCAAGGTGCGCGGCTACGGTCCCGGTCGCTTCTCGTTCAACGTCAAGGGCGGGCGCTGTGAGGCGTGTTCCGGCGACGGCACGCTGAAGATCGAGATGAACTTCCTGCCCGACGTGTATGTGCCCTGTGAGGTCTGCAAAGGCGCGCGCTACAACCGCGAGACGCTCGAGGTGCACTTCAAGGGTAAGAACGTCGCTGACATCCTCGACATGCCGATCTCCGAGGCCGCCGAGTTCTTCGAGGCGATCCCCGCGATCTCGCGTCACCTCTCGACTCTCGTGGACGTGGGACTGGGCTATGTCCGGCTGGGCCAGCCGGCTCCCACCCTTTCTGGCGGCGAGGCGCAGCGCGTGAAGCTCGCATCGGAGCTGCAGCGTCGCTCCACGGGCCGCACCATCTACGTTCTCGACGAGCCCACCACGGGCCTGCACTTCGAAGATGTGCGCAAGCTCTTGGGCGTGCTCCAGGGGCTCGTCGACAAGGGCAACACCGTCATCGTGATCGAGCACAACCTCGACGTCATCAAGTCCGCCGACTGGGTCATCGACATGGGTCCAGAAGGCGGATCCGGCGGAGGCCTCGTGGTCGCAGAGGGCACCCCAGAGGACGTCGCCAAGGTGGAGGCGAGCCACACCGGACGCTTCCTCGCCCAGCTGCTCGACACGTCGGCCGCGGCCTAGGCAGGGCGCGGGCGAGTCAGGGCGCGAGCGTAGGCTGGAAACGTGACCAACCCGGCGGATTACCGACCCAAGCCGGGGACGATCCCAACGAGTCCCGGCGTATATCGCTTCCGCGACCCCTCCGGTCGCGTGATCTACGTCGGCAAGGCCATCAACCTGCGTCAGCGCCTGCAGAACTACTTCCAGGACCTGTCGCAGCTGCACCCGCGCACACGACTCATGGTCACGACGGCGGCATCGGTCGAGTGGACGGTGGTCCGCAACAATGTCGAGGCCCTTATCCTCGAGCACACATGGATCAAGAAGTACGACCCCCGCTTCAACGTCATCTTCAAGGACGACAAGTCGTATCCGTACCTCGCGATCACGATGAACGAGGAGTTCCCTCGCATCATGGTGATGCGCGGAGAACGCAAGCCCGGCGTGCGGTACTTCGGCCCCTACGCGAAGGCATGGGCGATCCGCGAGACCGTCGACACGCTCATGACGGCGCTGCCCATGAGGTCATGCTCTGCCGCGACATTCAAGAAGGCGCAGCGACAGGACCGACCGTGTCTGCTCGGCTACATCGGCAAGTGCTCTGCCCCATGCGTGGGCCGGGTGAGCGCGGAAGAGCACCGCGAGATCGCGGGCCGCGTCTGCGAGGTGCTCGCCGGCGACGCGAAGGGAATCATCAGGGACGTCACCGAACAGATGCTCGCGGCGTCAGAGCGGGAGGACTTCGAAGCGGCCGCTCGCGCCCGGGACCGGCTCACGGCACTCAAGTCCGTGCTCGAGCGCAATGCGGTGGTGCTCAGCGCGGGATCGGACGTCGACGTGTTCTCGGTTGTCGATGAGGAGCTCGAGGCGGCAGCGCACGTGTTCATCGTGAGGGACGGTCGCATCGCGGGTCAGCGCGGCTGGGTGGTCGACAAGCCAGACCCCCTCACCGAGCCGGAACTGGTGGAGCAGCTGCTCCAAGAGGCGTATGGCGACGCGGATGCCGCGGACATTCCCACCGAGATCATCGTTCCCGCGGCCGTGTCGAGCGGTGTGCAGGAGTGGCTGAGCGGTGTTCGCGGCGCACGCGTCGAGGTGCGCAAGGCGCAGAAGGGCAAGAAGGCAGAGCTCGCGACTCTGGGCCGCCGCAACGCGGAAGAGGTGCTCCAGCAGCATCGGCTGCGCAGGGCCACTGACCTCACGGCGAGATCGGCGGCGCTTCAGGAGCTCCAGGAGGCGCTGGGACTTCCAGAGGCACCGCTGCGCATCGAGTGTTACGACATTTCGCACACCCAGGGAACCAATCAAGTGGGCTCGATGGTCGTGTTCGAGGATGCGATCCCCAAGAAGGCGCACTACCGCCAGTTCTCCATTGCGGACTCTCTCGATGACCTGACTGCAATGCGCGAGGTGATCCGCCGACGCTTCACGCGGTACCTGGAGGAGTCACAGCTTCCCATCGAGGAGCGCGAGACGGCCAAGTTCGCCTACCCACCCCAACTCGTCGTGATCGACGGCGCACTGCCCCAGGCCAACGCCGCCAAGGAGGTCATTGATGAGCTTGGCGTCAGGGGGGTCGTCGTCGTCGGCCTTGCGAAGCGACTCGAAGAGGTGTGGGTTCCTGGGGATGAGTTCCCCACAATCCTGCCGCGCGGCTCCGAGGCGCTGTTCCTGCTGCAGCGCGTTCGTGACGAGGCGCACCGGTTTGCCATCTCGAAGCACCGCAAGAAGCGCACCAAGGCCATGAAGGCCTCCGCAGTGGACGAACTTCCCGGCGTGGGGCCTACACGCGCCAAGGCGCTCATCGCCCACTTTGGGTCGCTTGCGCAGGTCAAAGCGGCCTCTGTCGAGCAGCTGGCACTGGTTCCAGGCATCGGATCCGGCACCGCGCGATCGATTCACGCGGCCCTGCACGGGTCACCTGGCATGCTTGACACATGACGGACGAAGTTCCCCCTGTCACGTATCCCTCTGGGATACCCCGCCAGGACTTCGAGACCCCAGAGGCCGCGCCAGAGGTCATCATCCTCACCGGCATGTCCGGCGCCGGCAGGACCCGCGCCGCCGCCGCTCTTGCGGATCAGGGCTGGTATGTCGTCGATAACCTTCCGCCGCAGATGCTGGGTGGCCTCGTGGCGATGGTCGGCAAGGATCCCGACGATCGCCTCGCGGCCGTCGTGGACGTCAGGGCCGGCGGCCTGTTCAGCGACATCGAGGCGGTCATCGACGATCTCGAGTCGCGCGGCATCCCCGTCAAGCTCATGTTCCTCGACGCCTCGGACGACACCCTGGTCCACCGCTTCGAGGAGGCCCGCCGCCCCCATCCGCTGCAGAAGGACGGCACGCTGCTCGAGGGCATCACGAGGGAGCGAGAACTGCTCGCGGCGGTGCGCGAGCGCGCGGACATCATCATCGACACGTCTACCCTCAACGTTCACGAGCTGCGCGACCGCGTCATCGAGCATGTGGGTGCCGAAGACGCCCCTCTCACCGTGAACGTCGTCACATTCGGCTTCAAGAACGGCATTCCCAAGGACGCCGACTTCGTCGCTGACGTGCGCTTCCTACACAACCCCCACTGGGTGCCTCATCTGCGCCCGCTCACCGGACTCGATCAGGCGGTGAGCGAGTACGTGCTCGCCTCAGAGGGAGCGGACGAGTTCCTCGGCGGCTACTCCGAACTGCTCAAGAACGTGCTGCGCCTGTACCGCGCACATGACAAGCATTCGGTGACGATCGCGGTGGGGTGCACGGGAGGCAAGCACCGCTCCGTGGCGATGGCGGAGGCCCTGGCTGACCGGCTGCGGGAAGCGGATGTCCCAGTGCGCGTGACGCATCGAGACAGGGAGAAGTGATGCTGCCGCATGTCGTCGCCCTCGGCGGCGGGCACGGCTTGTATGCATCGCTGCGCGCTCTCCGGCCGGTCTCCGAAACCCTCACGGCGGTCGTCACCGTCGCCGACGACGGCGGCTCATCCGGCCGCTTGCGCGAAGAGTTCGGCATCGTGCCTCCTGGCGACCTGCGCATGGCGCTCAGCGCGCTGTGCGAGGACACGGACTGGGGCACCACGTGGCGAGACGTTCTCCAGTCCCGCTTCTCGTCGAACGGCCCACTGGACGGCCATGCCGTGGGAAACCTGCTCATTGCCGCCCTGTGGTCGCACACGGGAGACATCGTCGGCGGCCTCGACTGGGTCGCGAGACTGCTGCGTGCTCAAGGCCGGGTGCTCCCCGTTTCGGATGAGCCGGTCGCCATCAGCGCCGTCGTCGACGACCCGCGCGGCCCCCGCACCGTCGTCGGCCAGGTCGCCGTCGCGATGGCGGGGGAGAGGATCTCCTCCTTGTCGCTCGACCCGCCAGAACCTCACGTGCCGGCCGCCACGTTGGAGGCCATAGCGTCGGCCGACATGGTGGTGCTTGGCCCCGGCTCCTGGTACACGTCGGTGCTCGCGCACTTCCTTGTGCCCGACGTTCGCAAGGCTCTCGAGGCCGCCTCGCCGCGAGCGGTGCTTACCATGAACATCGCCAACGAGGACATCGAGACCAAGGGCATGCACAGGGCGGACGACGTTGCCGCGCTGCGCGCATTGGCACCGGGATTCACACCTGCCGTCGTGGTGGCCGACGCTGAGGAGGCGGCCGACGGCAGGCTCGCCGAGGCCGTGGAGGACTGGGGATCTCGCCTCGTCGTCGCACCGCTCAAGGCTGACGGCCAGATCGACCGCCATGACCACAGCCTCTTGAGCGCGCAGTACGCGAAGGCATTCGAATTGCTGGCCGGAAGCGGCAACTCGACCACGCGATGAGTGGCAGGATATCCGCATGGCACTGACCGCACAGGTGAAAGATGAGCTCGCCCGCGTGGCAGTAGACAAGGTTTCGGCCCGCAAGGCAGAGGTGGCAACGACGCTGCGCTTCGCCGGTGGCCTCCACATCGTCTCTGGTCGCATCGTCATCGAGGCGGAGCTCGACACCGCGGCTGGCGCGCGTCGCCTGCGGGGCTTCATCCAGGATGTCTACAACCTCGGCTCCGACATCATCGTGGTGTCCGGAGGCCTCAAGAAGGGCAACCGCTACCTTGTCCGCGTCGTGAAGGAAGGCGAGTCGCTCGCTCGACAGACGGGACTGCTTGACCACAGGGGACGCCCGGTGCGAGGACTGCCTCCCCAGGTGGTTGGCGGCGCGATCGAGGACACCATCGGGGCGTGGCGCGGCGCCTTCATCGCGCACGGCTCGCTCACAGAGCCAGGTCGTTCATCGGCTCTTGAGGTCACGTCTCCAGGACCGGAGGCGGCGCTCGCCCTCGTAGGCGCCGCACGCAGGCTGGGCGTCACCGCCAAGTCGCGAGAAGTCAGGGGAGTGGACCGCGTCGTCATCCGCGACGGTGACGCGATCGCCGAGCTGCTCACTCGCCTCGGCGCCCACGACTCCGTCATCGAATGGGAAGAGAAGCGCACCCGACGCGAAGTGCGCGGCACCGCAAACCGCCTCGCCAACTTCGACGACGCCAACCTGCGCCGCTCCGCACGCGCAGCCGTCGCAGCGTCGGCCCGTGTGCAGAGGGCCTTCGACATCCTTGGCGACGACGTTCCCGAGCACCTGCGAGAGGCCGGAGAGCTGCGACTGCAGCACAAGGAGGCCTCGCTCGAGGAGCTCGGCAAGTATGCGGCCGTTCCGCTCACCAAGGACGCCGTCGCAGGACGTATTCGCCGCCTTCTGGCTACCGCCGACAAGAAGGCGCATGACTTGGGGATCCCCGACACGGAGGCATTCCTCACCCCAGATCTGCTCGCAGAGGAATAACGTTTCGATTCCAAGGGCATACGGGACCATCGTCGCGTGTTTGCCCTAGTGGGTAGGTAGTAGGCTTTTCGTAGTGGCCCGCCCTGGCGGAGTCCCCCGCGCACGCGGATGTGCGCATGCATCCAACACCAAGCGTGTCAGCAGTGGCACGAGTCGAGGAGACAACAGTGACCATCAAGGTCGGAATCAACGGCTTTGGCCGTATCGGACGCAACTTCTTCCGTGCGATCCTCGCGGAAGGCGCAGACATCGAGATCGTCGGTGTCAACGACCTGACTGACAACCACACCCTTGCGCACCTGCTCAAGTACGACACCGTGCTTGGCAAGTTCCCCAAGGAGGTCACGTACGACGACGAGAACATCTACGTCGACGGCAAGGCCATCCGTGCGCTTGCGGAGCGCGACCCCGCCAACCTGCCCTGGGGCGAGCTTGGCGCGGACATTGTCATCGAGTCCACCGGCTTCTTCACCAACGCGGAGAAGGCTTCCGCGCACATCGCGGCCGGTGCCAAGAAGGTCATCATCTCGGCTCCCGCGACCAACGAGGACGCGACCTTTGTCGTCGGCGTGAACCACACCGACTACGACCCCGAGAAGCACAACATCATCTCGAACGCCTCGTGCACCACGAACTGCCTGGCGCCCGTGGCCAAGGCCCTCAATGACGCCATCGGCATCGAGAAGGGTCTGATGACCACGATCCACGCCTACACCGGTGACCAGAACCTGCAGGACGGCCCGCACCGCGACCTTCGCCGTGCCCGCGCCGCCGCGCAGAACATCGTCCCCACCTCGACCGGTGCCGCGAAGGCCGTCGCCCTCGTGCTCCCCGAGCTCAAGGGCAAGCTCGACGGCTTCGCGCTGCGTGTTCCCACGATCACCGGCTCCGCCACGGACCTCACCTTCGTCGCCTCCAAGGAGACCTCGGTCGAGGAGGTCAACGCCGCGGTCAAGGCTGCTGCTGAGGGCGCCATGAAGGGCACGCTCGAGTACACCGAGGATGACATCGTCTCCTCGGACATCGTGACGAACCCGCACCAGTCGATCTTCGACGCCAAGCTCACCAAGGTGAATGGCAACATCGTCAAGATCATCGCGTGGTACGACAACGAGTGGGGTTACTCCACGAGCCTCGTAAAGCTCACCTCGTACGTCGGCGAGCGCCTCTAAGACGATCATGAGGTACGGCCGCGCACGCTAGTCGTGTGCGGCCGTACCCATGCCAGGACAGGAAGACATCATGCTCAAGACCATCGACTCGCTCGGAGACCTCTCCGGCAAGAAGGTGCTTGTCCGCTCGGACCTCAACGTCCCGCTCGACGGCACCACGATCACTGACGACGGCCGCGTCCGCGCCTCCGTGCCGACCATCCAGCGCCTGCTTGACGCCGGAGCGTCGGTCATCGTGACCGCGCACCTTGGCCGCCCTGGCGGCACCCCGGAGCCCAAGTACTCTCTCGCTCCCGCCGCGGCACGCCTGTCCGAGCTGCTGGGCAAGAAGGTCACGCTTGCTGACGACCTCGTGGGCGAGTCCGCCAAGGCCACCGTCGCCGCGCTCCAGCCTGGCGATGTCGCAATGCTCGAGAACGTGCGCTTCGACGCTCGCGAAACCTCCAAGGTCGATGCAGAGCGCGAGGCCCTCGCCGCCGAGCTCTCCGCCTTCGCTGATGTCTTCGTCTCCGACGGTTTCGGCGTGGTGCACCGCAAGCAGGCGTCCGTCTACGACGTCGCCAAGCTGCTGCCCTCCGCTGCCGGTCTGCTCGTCCAGAAGGAGGTCGAGTCGCTCGGCAAGGCCGTCTCGGACCCCGACCGTCCCTACGCCGTCGTGCTCGGTGGCTCCAAGGTCTCCGACAAGCTCGGCGTGATCGCGAACCTGCTGACCAAGGCCGACCGACTGCTCATTGGTGGCGGCATGGTCTTCACCTTCCTCGCAGCCAAGGGCTACGGCGTTGGCAGCTCGCTCCTGGAAGAGGACCAGATCGAGACCGTCAAGGGCTACCTCAAGACCGCTGAGGAGACGGGCGTCGAGATCGTACTCCCCACGGACATCGTCGCGGCGACGGCTTTCGCCGCTGACGCCGACGCTGTGGTCGTCTCCGCGGACGCCATCCCCGCAGACCGCATGGGCCTCGACATCGGTCCTGAGTCGGCTGCGAAATTCGCGGCGAAGATCCTCGACGCCAAGACCATCGTGTGGAACGGCCCCATGGGCGTGTTTGAGTTCCCCGCTTTCGCCGAGGGCACCAAGGCCGTCGCCCAGGCGCTCATCGACTCCGAGGGATTCTCTGTGGTGGGCGGTGGCGACTCCGCAGCCGCGGTTCGCCTGCTCGGCTTCGACGAGTCCAAGTTCGGTCACATCTCTACGGGCGGCGGCGCGTCGCTCGAGCTGCTCGAGGGCAAGGTTCTTCCTGGCCTCGACGTTCTGGAAGGTTAATCAATGCCCCGCATCCCCCTCATCGCCGGCAACTGGAAGCTCAACCTCGACCACCTCGAGGCCACTCACACCGTCCAGAAGCTTGCGTGGCTCCTCCAGGACGCCAAGCACAACTTTGCCGAGGTCGAGGTTGTCGTGCTTCCGTCCTTCACGTCGATCCGCTCCGTGCAGACCCTTGTGGACGCGGACAAGCTCGAGGTGAAGTTTGGCGCGCAGGACATCTCCGCTCACGCCTCGGGTGCCTACACCGGCGAGGTCTCCGGCACGCAGCTCGCCAAGCTCAACGTCTCGTACGTTGCGGTGGGCCACTCGGAGCGTCGCGAGTACCACGGTGAGTCCGACGCTGTGGCCGCCGCCAAGGTCAAGGCAGCCTTCGACAACGGCATCGTCCCGATCCTGTGCGTGGGTGAGGGCCTCGACGTCCGCAAGGAAGGCAACCAGGTCGCCTACACGCTCGCTCAGGTCGACGGCGCCCTCGAGGGCCTGCCGGCAGAGCGCGCCAAGCAGATCGTCATCGCCTACGAGCCCGTGTGGGCCATCGGCACTGGCGAGGTGGCAACCCCCGCGGACGCCCAGGAGGTGTGTGGTGCCATTCGTGGCCGTCTCGCCGAACTGTACGACGCTGAGGTTGCCGACGCTGTGCGCGTCCTCTACGGCGGCTCCGTGAAGTCTGGCAACATTGCAGCGATCATGGCCGAGCAGGACGTCGACGGCGTGCTGGTTGGTGGCGCAAGCCTCGACCCCGAGGAGTTCGCCAAGATCGCCCGCTACCGCGACCACGTCGTCTAAGTCACACCAGTCGCTGGGCATCTGCGCGCGGCAGGGTATCCTTGTAGCCGCTGACACCGGAGGAGAATTGTGGAGTTCTTGACCAACACCCTGTGGGTGCTGCTCGCGATCACGAGCCTGCTGATCATTGGGCTTGTGCTCATCCACCGCGGACGCGGTGGCGGCATCACCGACATGTTCGGTGGCGGCCTCGCATCCGGAATTCAGTCCTCCGCTGTCGGCGAGCGCAACCTTACGCGGATCACGTGGGGCGTCGCGATCTTCTGGGGACTGATCGTTGTGCTGCTCGGACTTATCGCGCGCTTCGCGTAAACCGCAGGAAGAAAGCTGGGGAAGCCATGGCAGGTGGCAATGCGATTCGAGGCTCGCGCGTAGGCGCGGGTCCCATGGGAGAAGACGAGCGGGGTGAGTCCGCACCGCGCCAGATTGTGTCGTACTACTGCGCGCGTGGGCATGTGACCAGCCCAAGCTTTGCGATCGGTGAAGACAGCGAGATCCCGATGGAGTGGGACTGCCCTAAGTGCGGTCTGCCTGCGGGACTCGACGCGGAGAACCCGCCGGAGCCGATCCGCAACGAGCCGTACAAGACGCACCTCGCGTATGTGAAGGAGCGCCGTACGGACAAGGAAGGCGAGGCGCTCCTCGACGAGGCGCTGGAGGCACTCCGCGCTCGCCGTACGTCCGTCGCCGCCGCAGACTGAGAGAAGACACCACCTCATGCAGATTGAGATTGAATACTGCGTGCCGTGCGGCTACCTGCCGCGCGCTGCCGACGCCCAGACCAAGCTCCTGGAGACGTTCGGCAACCGACTCGAGTCGGTGACCCTCAAGACCGGCCGCAAGGGCGTGTTCACGTTCCGCGCGGACGGCGAGGTGATCTACGAAAAGCCCCAGGAGTTCAGCATCGACGCGATCATCGCTCGCGTGCGGGAGCTGCTCCCGGCGGAGGAGCTTCCCGCCGGTGCCGGCGTGCAGGCAGAGGGCCGCACGCTGCTCGCAGGCAAGCTCGCCTGAACTTTGCGCTGAGTTGATCTGCGCGCTGAGCTGCGTTCAGCGCAAATCTCTGACGGGCAAGCGCTCCTGATCTTCGCGCTGAGTTTCGCTCAGCGTAGATCCGGTGCCTAGGTGCTGAATCTGGGCGCAAGGACGCTGGATGCTCGTGCACCCCAGCCGCGTGCGCCCGGGGGCCCTGAGGCTGCGCCTACGCCTTGGACGCAGCGGCAACGTCGATGAGCCACACGGTCTCGATCGTGCCGTGCACAGCCGCAGCGGGGTAGTGCTTATTGCCGCGCAGTGCCTCGCCGATTGACTCTGCCTTCTCCTCGCCCGCGGCCACGAGCCACACGCGCTTGGCACGGTTGAGCGCCGTAATGCCAAGCGAGATGCGCACCGGAGGCGGCTTGGGGGAGTCGAGCACCGCAACCACGGCGGCCGCCGACCTCTCGTACACCGGGTGGCCGGGGAAGAGCGACGCGACGTGGCCGTCGGGCCCCACGCCAAGCAGCAGCACATCGAACTCGGGGTCGCCGTGCTGGCCAAGCTCGTCAAGATAGAGCGCGGCGGCGGTCTCTGGAGAGTCCGTCACATCCGTCGACGGCATGCGATGCACGTTCTCCGCGGGCACCGGCAGGTGGGCGATCATCGCCTCGTGCGCCTGTCCCTCGTTGCGGTCGGCATGGCCGTCCGGGACGAAGCGCTCATCGCCCCACCACAGGTGCACTGACGACCAGTCAACGGTGTGCACGAGCGGACTGGCAGCCACCTCCCGCAGCGTCTGGATGCCCACGGTGCCGCCCGTGAGGACGACGTCGGCTCGCTCCTGCACCGCGAGGGTGTCCCCGATGGCGTTGATCAGTCGCGATGCGGTGGCCTTGGCGACGGTCGCTGCGTCGGGATAGACGATGACTCGCTTCATGACTTACTCCATACCCCCTACAAGCGGAACCTAGACGCCCTTCGCGAAGGCGGCGAGCACCTCTCCGTAGACCTCATCGTCGTCGAGCCTGCGCAGTTCTTCGGCCAAGCAGTCGTTGAGCGTCCGTGCGGGCAGCGCAATGGTGTGCGACGGCTGATCGGGCTGGCTGATGGTTGCGTTGTGACCATCAGGGCGGGAGATGCCGATGTCACCGCTTGGCGTCTCGAGCACGATGTGCTGGAGACCCTTCGCGGCGTCGTCGTAGGTCGCCTCGATCTCGCAGCCGAGCTTGGAGCGCAGCCACGCACCCAGCAGCAGAATCGACGGGCTGTTGGTGTCGCCGTGGATCCTTGCCTTGGTGACGCGCTGATCTGGCACCTGCTCGAGGGCGGAGGCAAGCAGCGCACGCCACTTGGTGACGCGAGACCAGGCAAGGTCGGTGTCTCCAGCGCGGTAGCACGCGGCAAGCGACGTGAGCGTCGCGGCCGGGTCCGGCTCTCCCTTGGTGTCGGTGATCCGACGCTGGGCGAGCTTGCCAAGGCCCGTCCTGGACATCTCGGAGGGCACAGCGGCCGGCCACCACACCACGATGGGTGCGTCGGGCAGAAGCAGGGGAGTGACAAGCGTCTCTTCGTGCTGTGCCTGCTCTCCGGAGGGGCGCAGCACGACGACTTCGGAGGCGCCGGCGTCGCCGCCCACACGGATCTCCGCGTCGAGCCGCGCCTCGTCGGCGTCTCCAGGGGAGATCACGATGATGCGGCACGGGTGCTCACGAGAGGCGACATTTGCCGTGGCGATGGCGTCCTCAGCGTCGGCGTCAGTGGCGTCGATGATGAGCGTCATGACGCGTCCAAGTGTGATGACGCCGCCCTCTTGCCGAGAGTTCACGAGCGCGCGCTGAATCTCGGACGTCGTAGTGTTGGGAAGTTCGATAATCATGGGCGCCTCCACACGCGACCGTCACGCGCAAGCATGGCGTCGGCACTCGCCGGACCCCAGGTGCCTGAGCGGTACTGCTCGGGCTGGCCCTGAGTGGCCCAGAACTCAGTGATGGGGTCGAGGATCTGCCACGACAGCGCGACCTCCTCGTGGCGCGGGAACAGCGGCGGGTCGCCGAGCAGCACATCGAGGATGAGGCGCTCATAGGCCTCCGGCGAACTTTCGGTGAACGCGTTGCCGTAGGCGAAGTCCATGGTGACGTCGCGGACCTCCATGGTGGTCCCAGGGACCTTGGAGCCGAACTTGAGCGTGACGCCTTCGTCAGGCTGCACCCGGATCACCAGCGCATTCGCACCCACGTCAGAGCCCTCGATCTGCTGGAAGTAGGGCATGGGCACCTTCTTGAACACGAGAGCGATCTCGGTCACGCGGCGTCCAAGGCGCTTTCCAGCGCGCAGGTAGAAGGGAGTGCCTGCCCAGCGTCGGTTGGGAACGTCGAGCCGAATGGCTGCGTAAGTCTCGGTGATCGAGTCCGGAGCGATGCCCTCCTCCTGGAGGAAGCCGCCCACCTGCTCGCCGCCGCGCCAACCCGCCGCGTACTGGCCGCGAGCCGTGCCCGTGGCGAGATCCTCGGGAAGCCGCACCTGGCGCAGCACCTTCTCCTTCTCCGCACGCAGGTCCGCGGCGTCGAACGAGGCAGGCTCTTCCATCGCGGTGAGCGCGAAGAGCTGGAGCAGGTGGTTCTGGATCACGTCGCGAGCGGTGCCGATGCCATCGAAGTAGCCGGCACGCGAGCCGATGCCGATGTCCTCGGCCATCGTGATCTGCACGTGGTCGATGTACTGCGAGTTCCAGATCGGCTCAAATAGCTGGTTGGCGAAGCGCAGCGCCAGCAGATTCTGCACCGTCTCCTTGCCCAGGTAGTGATCGATCCTGAACACCGAGTCGGGAGGGAACACCTCGCTTACCACGGCATCGAGTTCGTTCGCGGACTCGAGGTTGTGGCCAAAGGGCTTCTCGATGACGACGCGGCGCCACGTGCCTTCCTTGGGATCGGACAGGCCCGAATCGCGAAGCTGCTGGATCACCTGGGGGAAGGCAGACGGCGGAATCGACAGGTAGAACGCGTGATTGCCGTGCGTTCCGCGCTGCTCGTCCAGTTCCTCGACGGTGCGGCGCAGCTCGGCGAACGCCTCGGGGTCGTCGAAGGTGCCCTGCACGAAGCGGATGCCTTCGGCGAGCTGCTCCCAGGTCTCCTCGCGGAACGGGGTGCGCGCGTACTCCTTGACGGAGTCGTGCACCACCTTGGCGAAGTCCTGCTTGTCCCAGTCGCGGCGAGCGAAGCCGGTGAGAGCGAAGGCGGGAGGCAGCAGACCTCGGTTCGCGAGGTCGTACACCGCAGGCATGAGCTTCTTGCGGGCGAGGTCTCCCGTGACGCCGAACATCACTAAGCCACAGGATCCTGCGATCCGTGGCAGGCGACGATCGCGGGGATCACGCAACGGGTTCGGCACGTATCAGCCCTTCAGGATGTCGGTCACCGCGGCGATCTGCTCCGCGGCGGTCACAGTCAGCACGAGCACCGGGCGGCCGTGCTCGGCGAGCACCGCAGCGTCACCCTGCGCCTGGGCGGAGATGAGCTGCCCAAAGGTGAAGGGCCGCTCGGGAATCTCCAGATCCTCAGCGAAGGTGCCGGTGATCTGCAGGAAGACGCCAACGGGTGCGCCTCCCTTGTGCAGCTGGCCAGTGGAGTGCAGGAAGCGCGGTCCCCAGCCAAACGTGGTGGGACGGCCCGTGCGTGCGGCGATCGCGGAGCGGACCGACGCCAGGGCCGGGTTCGCCTCGCGGTCGAGGTAGGCCATCACGGCTTCGTAGCCGTTGGAGGGAAGCTGCGCCTCGAGCGCCGCAACCGCTCCGGCGACGGTGTCGATGCCGGTGAGGTCCAGGTTCGTTGCGCGCACCTCGATGCCGCCGTCGACGAACAGGGGAGCCTCAGGCTCGGGCAGCGCGTCGAGCAGCTGGCGTGCTGCCGCCTTCGCGGACTCCACGTTGGGCTGGTCGAAGGGGCTGATCGCAAGGATGCGACCGGCGATCGCGGTGGCGTATTCCCACAGCAGGAACTGGCCGCCGAGCGTGCCGGCGACGACGATGCCGTTGTCCGGACCGTCGGCGTCCTCCGTAGCGATGTCGCTGTCGAGCGCGACCAGCTGAACGTCAAGGACATCGGCGAGGCCAGCGTCGGGCGCTCCTGCCTCTGCAACAACGGGGAGGATGCCCACACCGGCCTTGCCGGTCGACTCCGCGATGAGCTGTTCGGCCCAGTCGCCGAAGCCCACCAGGCCGGAGCCGTTGTCGCTGATGACCAGCTTGTCGCGGCCGGCGACGGCGGCGCCGCCAAGTGCCGCACCAAGCACGATCGCGGGGTTCGCCTCGTTGTCCTCGGCGAACGACTCGGCGACAGCGGCGGCCTCGTCGAGCAGCTCCACCACCGGAACGCCGGCAAGCGCAGACGGCACCAGGCCAAATGCGCTCAGCACGGAGAAGCGGCCACCCACGTTGGGGTCAGCGAGGAACACCTCGCGGTAACCCGCATCAACAGAGGCCTTGTGCAGCGGGGAACCGGGGTCGGTGACGACGACGATGTGCTGGCGAGGGTCAAGGCCCGCCTCGGTGAAGGCCAGTTCAAACGCCCGACGCTGCGAGTCAGTCTCCACCGTGCCGCCCGACTTGGAGGACACCACCAGGATGGTCGACTCGAGGTCGCCATCGAGCGCGGAGCGCACCTGGTCGGGGTCGGTCGAGTCGAGGGTCACGAGGCCCACGCCGTAGGTCGCGGCAATGACCTCGGGGCCGAGCGACGAGCCGCCCATGCCCGCGAGGACCACGCGAGTCTTGCCCTCGGCCTTGGTCGTTGCCACGAGGTTGTCGAGCGCGGGAAGGATGTCGCGAGCAGTGTTGAACAGCTCGGTCCAGCCAAGCCGAATCTTCGACTCCGCTTCGGCCTCCTCGCCCCACAGCGTGAAGTCCTTGGCTGAGATCCTGCTGGCCACAGCGTCGGCCACGAGGGCAGGGGAGTGCGAGGACACGGCGTCCGCCGCAGCCCCCGTCACGGTGACCGCGACGTGAGCCTCCTCGTCGACTCCGACCCAGGTGCTGAGGAAGGCACTCACTTGGCTGCCTCCACGCTTTCGAGCGCCTTGGCAACGACGTTCTCGGCGGTGAAGCCGAACTTCTTCATCAGCAGGTTGCCGTCGGCGCTTTCGCCGTAGTGGTCGATGCCGATGATGCGACCCGCATCGCCCACAATCTCGCGCCAGCCCGTCGTGGTGCCAGCCTCGATCGAGACGCGCGCACGCACGGACGAGGGAAGGACGGATTCGCGGTACTCGGCGCTCTGACGCTCGAAGCGCTCACGCGACGGCATCGAGATGACGCGGGCGCGGATGCCCTTCGCGGCGAGCTCATCGCGTGCCGCAAGAGCGTGCTGGACCTCAGATCCGGTGCCGATCAGCAGGACGTCGGCGTCCTCGTCGCCGCCTGCGAGCACGTAGGCGCCCTTGGAGACGCCCTCGGCGCTCGTGCCGGGAAGAACCGGCACGTTCTGACGCGTCAGGATGAGCGCGGACGGGCGGTCAGTGGTCTCGAGGATCGACTTCCATGCGTACGCGGTCTCGTTGGCGTCCGCGGGACGGACCACGTCGAGTCCGGGAATCACGCGCAGTGCAGCGAGGTGCTCGATGGGCTGGTGCGTGGGGCCATCCTCGCCAACGCCGATCGAGTCGTGGGACCACACGAACGTCGTGGGGATGCCCATGATCGCCGCGAGGCGAACGGAGCCGCGCATGTAGTCGGAGAACACCAGGAAGGTGCCGCCGTACGGGCGGGTGAGGCCGTGAAGGGCGATGCCGTTGAGGATCGCACCCATGCCGTGCTCGCGGATGCCGAAGTGCAGGGTGCGGCCATACCAGCCACCCTCCCAGGACTTCGTGGAGCGGTGCGGCGGAAGGAACGACAGTTCGCCGGCCATGGTCGTGTTGTTCGAGCCCGCGAGGTCGGCGGAGCCGCCCCACAGTTCGGGAAGGACGGGAGCCAGGGCGGTGAGCACCTTGCCCGACGCTGCACGAGTGGCGACCGACGTGCCCTCCTCGAAGCTCGGCAGGGCGTCGTCCCAGTTCTGCGGCAGCTCGCGGCCGCGCAGACGCTCGAGCAGGGCGGCGCGCTCGGGGTTGGCTGCCTTCCACGCCTCGAACGCTTCGTTCCACTCGGCGTGGGCTGCGGCGCCACGCTCGCGGGCCTTGTGCGTGTGAGCGATGACCTCGTCCTCGACGGCGAAGGACTGTTCGGGGTCGAAGGCGAGTGCCACCTTCGTGGCCGCCACCTCTTCGGCACCAAGAGCAGAGCCGTGCACGCCGCCGGTGTTCTGCTTCGAGGGCGCGGGCCAGCCGATGATCGTCGACAGCGCGATGATCGACGGCTTCGTCGTCTCCGCCTTCGCGGCCTGAATGGCGTTGTAGAGGGCTTCGGGGTCCTCCTTGTAGCCCTCGGGCGTCACCCAGTCCACGCGCTGGGTATGCCAGCCGTAGGCCTCATAGCGCTTGAGCACGTCCTCGTCGAAGGAGATGGGGGTCTCGTGCTCGATCGAGATCTTGTTGTCGTCCCAGATGACGATGAGGTTGCCCAGCTCCTGGACGCCCGCGATCGCGGAGGCCTCAGCCGAGACTCCCTCCTGCAGGTCGCCATCGGAGACCATCACGTAGACGAAGTGGTCGAACGGAGAGGTGCCAGTCGCAGCGTCGGGGTCAAGCAGGCCGCGCTCACGGCGAGACGCCATGGCCATGCCAACGGCGGAGGCGATGCCGGAGCCGAGCGGACCCGTGGTGATCTCGACGCCGGCGGTGTGGCCGTACTCCGGGTGACCGGGGGTCAGCGAGCCCTCGGTGCGAAGCGACTTGATGTCGTCGAGCGTCAGCGAGTAGCCGGAGGTGTACAGCTGCAGGTACAGCGTGAGCGACGAGTGTCCGCACGAGAGCACGAAGCGGTCGCGACCCAGCCAATCGGGGTCGGTCGGGTCGTGCTTCATCACGTTCTGGAAGAGCAGGTACGCGGCGGGCGCGAGGGACATTGCGGTGCCGGGGTGGCCGTTGCCGACCTTCTCAACGGCATCGGCGGCAAGCACGCGGATGGTGTCCACGGCGCGGCGGTCAGTATCAGTCCAGGCAAGGGTCACGGAAGGCTCCCAGAGGCAGGGTTCGGGTATGCGCGACTAGCCTAGCGGCGCACAGCGCCCGTGTATTCCCCCTTCTGTCCTATTTCGCGCTGCCGCTCGCGGGACAAGCGCTTTCATGGAGTGTCGGGCGTCCAGGAGCGCCCCACGATCCCACCCCTCTTGTGCTTAACCGCCGGCCCGACGCTGTGGTGACTCGGGCGTCGGCCCTCCCCGCGTAGAATGGTGGGGTGTCAGCCCCCTCCGTAACCCCTGATTCGACGCATGCGCGCGCGACGAGCGTGCGCGAGACGATCGGGGCGTACATCGCGCTGACCAAGCCCCGCATCATCGAGCTGCTGCTCGTCACGACGATTCCCACCATGGTTCTCGCCTCCGACGGCTGGCCCGGCGGGTGGCTGATGCTGTGGACGCTCATCGGCGGTGCGCTGTCCGCTGGCGGTGCCAACGCGTTCAACTGCTACCTGGACCGCGACATCGACGCGGTGATGAAGCGCACCAGGCGCCGTCCACTCGTGACCGGCGCGGTGAGCGAGCGCGGCGCGCTGATCTTCGCCTGGACGCTGTCGATCGTGTCGACGGTGTGGTTCTGGCTCGTCGTGGGCTCATGGCTCGCCGCGGTGCTGTCGGTTGCGGCGATCCTCGGCTACGTCGTGGGCTACACCATGATTCTCAAGCGCCGCACCCCTCAGAACATCGTGTGGGGTGGCGCAGCGGGCTGCATGCCTGTGCTCATCGGCTGGGCCGCGGTGACGCATTCGCTCGCGTGGGCGCCGGTGCTGCTGTTCCTCATCATCTTCTTCTGGACCCCTCCACACTATTGGCCGCTGTCGATGAAGTTCAGCGGCGAGTACGCCGAGGCGCACGTCCCGATGCTTCCTGTGGTTGCCCCCACGCGGCGCGTCGCTGTTGAGATGGTGGCCTACACGGTCGCCATGATCGCCGCGACGCTCGCCTTGGTGCCGCTTGCCGACATGACGTGGGTCTACGCGGCCGTTGCCGCCGGTTCAGGCGCGTGGTTCCTCGCGGGATGCATTCGCCTGCTGCGCCGCGCGAACGAGGGGAAGCGCAAGCTCCACGAGATGCGACTGTTCAGGGACTCGATCACCTACCTCACGGTGGTCTTTGCCGCGATCCTCGTGGATCCCTTCCTCCCCGACGCCCTCACCGTCTGGTCCTGACATGCTCGCGCGCCAGCGTGATGCCTACCTTGCACACGTCACGGTAGAGCGCGGCCTGAGCGCCAACACCATCGCCGCGTACCGCCGCGATCTGACTCGCTATTGCGAGTTCCTTGAGTCGCGGGGAATCACCAACCTTGCGCGGGTGACGCGCGATGACATCGCCGAGTTCGCCCAGTCGCTGGGCGAGCCGGACGACGCCGGGGTCACCATCGCGCCCGCTTCGGCTTCTCGCATTGTGGTGTCTGTGCGCGGGTTCCACCGCTTTGCTGCGCTGGAGGGGTGGACCGCAGCGGACACGTCAGCGTCCGTGCGGCCTCGATCCATTCCCAAGAAGCTGCCGCACCCGATCTCTCCCGCCGAGGTCGCCGCCGTCCTTGAGAACGCCGCCGTGGGCGAAGGCCCCACGCCGCTGCGAGACAAGGCCCTGCTGGAACTGCTCTACGCGAGCGGGGGGCGCATCTCTGAGGTCACGGGCCTCGACATCGACGACCTCACCCTTGATCCCGGTCGCGAGGCCGTGCTGCTGCGAGGCAAGGGTCGCAAGGAGCGAGTGGTGCCCATCGGCGCTTTCGCCGCGGAGGCTCTCAATGCATACCTCGTGCGCGGGCGGGGCGCTCTGGCTGCCGCTGCTGGGCGGGTCGATCGCGCGGCCGCTGCCGCCGTGTTCCTCAATACTCGAGGAGGCCGGCTGTCTCGTCAGAGCGCGTGGGCGATCCTCAAGGCAGCCGCTGAGCGGGCAGGCGTCGAGGACGTCTCGCCCCACACCCTTCGTCACTCCTTCGCCACCCACCTGCTGAGCGGCGGTGCGGACGTGCGAGTGGTTCAGGAACTGCTCGGTCACGCCAACGTGACGACGACGCAGATCTATACGGCGGTCACCCAGGACACTCTGCGCGAGGTGTACGAGACGAGCCACCCTCGGGCTCAGTGATCCAGGGCCCTCGGATCCAGCAAGGATGAGGAAACAGGGCCAGAAACAGTCCCGCGTGCCAGGGTGCTCACGCCCGTCCGCGCTAGGGTTGGCTCGTGACAGATTTCCCCGAGCCCGCCCCTCTCAATGGCCATGGTCCCGCGCGCATTGTGGCCCTGTGCAACCAGAAGGGCGGCGTGGGAAAGACCACCACGTCAGTGAACCTCGCGGCGGCTCTCGCCGAGTACGGACGCAAGGTGCTGCTCGTGGACTTCGACCCTCAGGGCGCCGCGTCCGCCGGCCTGGGAATCCAGTCCAATGACCTGGAGACCACGGTCTACGACCTGCTCATGAAGCCGGGCACCAATACCAAGGACGTCATCGTGGGCACGCGGCTGCCCAATCTGGACCTGCTGCCCGCCAACATTGACCTGAGCGCCGCCGAGGTGCAGCTGGTTGGCGAGGTTGCCCGCGAGTCCGCCCTGGCCCGAGCGCTGCGCTCCGTCGAGGACGACTACGACGTCATCCTGATCGACTGCCAGCCTTCGCTTGGCCTGCTCACAGTGAATGGCCTTGTCGCCGCCCATGGCGTGCTCATTCCGCTCGCGTGTGAGTTCTTCGCGATGCGCGGCGTGGCCCTGCTGGTCGACACGATCACCAAGGTTCAAGACCGCCTCAACCCGCGCCTCACGATCGACGCGATCATCCCCACCATGTACGACTCGCGCACCCTTCACTCTCACGAGGTCGTGGAGCGCGTCCGCGACGGCTTTGGCGACAAGGTCACCGAGACGATGATCCACCGCACCGTGAAGTTCCCCGACGCTACGGTCGCCGCAGAGCCGATCACCACCTTCGCGCCGTCTCACGCGGGCGCCAAGGCGTATCGAGAGCTCGCTCGCGAGCTGGTCCAGCGCGGGGTGTTCGCGTAGTGACTGAAACGGCACGGCCGTGACCGCTGAGCTCGTCGAGTCTGGAGGCCGCGGCTTCGAGGTGCACCTCGACAACTTCGAGGGCCCCTTTGACTTGCTGCTGTCGCTGATTTCCAAGCACCAGCTGGAGATCACGGAAGTCGCCATCGCCAAAGTCACCGACGAGTTCCTGGCCACCATCGTCGAACACGAGGACGAATGGGACCTCTCCCAAGCGTCGGAGTTCCTGGTGGTTGCCGCCACCCTTCTTGACCTCAAGGCCGCCCGTCTGCTTCCTCAAGGAGAGGTCGACGACTACGAGGACCTTGAGCTCCTCGAGGCCCGCGACCTGCTGTTCGCCAAGCTGCTCCAGTACCGCGCCTTCAAGGAGGTTGCCGCCAAGTTCGAGGAGCGGCTGGCCGCGCCGGCACGTCAGGCTCGCGATGTTCCCCTTGAGCCGCATTTCGCGATGGTCCTCCCGGAACTGGTCTGGGTCACCACTCCGGAGATCCTCGCCGCGCTCGCTGCGAGGGCGCTCGAGCCCAAGCCGGACATGTCCCTCGTGTCCACCGCTCACCTGCATTCGGCTGTCGTGAGCGTGCGTGAGCAGGCGGCTATCATTGTGGGTCGCCTTCAGCGGGAGGGTGCCGTCTCGTTCCGCGAGCTCGTGGCCGACGCTGGCCACGTCAACGTGGTCGTGGCCCGGTTCCTTGCTCTGCTGGAACTGTTCAGGGAGGCCGCGGTGGCCTTTGAGCAGGCGCGATCGCTCGGCGAACTCACCATTCGCTGGACGGGAAGCGGCGATGTTGACGTGTCAGGGGAATTTGACGAGGTGGATCTAGTGGAGGAGGCGCAGCGTGACTGATCACACTCGCGGTGCGATCGAGGCGATCCTCATGGTCATCGACGAGCCCGTCGCTCCCGCAGACCTCGCCGCGGCCCTTGAGGTGCCGGAGCCCGAGGTGGTTGCGATCCTTGAGGCGCTGCGCGATGAGTTCGCGAACCCCGACAACCCGCGCGGCTTCGAGCTTCGCGAGACCGAGGGCCGCTGGCGGTTCTACTCCTCGCCGCTCTACGCCGACGCTGTGGGCAAGTTCCTTGTCGAGGGCCAGTCGGCGCGCCTTTCGCAGGCGGCTCTCGAGACTCTTGCGGTGATCGCGTACCGACAGCCTGTGACGCGCGGCCAGGTGTCTCAGATCCGCGGCGTCAACGTCGACACTGTGGTGAAGACGCTGAGCGCCCGCGGTCTCATCACCGAAGTGGGGGAGACCGGTGGCGCGGCGCTGTTCGGCACCACCACCCAGTTCCTTGAGCGCATGGGCCTCGCCTCGCTCGACGAGCTTCCGCCCTTGGCCCCGTTCCTTCCCGACCTGTCAACGGTCGACGAGGCGAGCTGATGGCGGAGCTGGAGATTCACGAACCCGAAGGCATCCGACTGCAGAAGGTTCTTGCCCAGGCAGGCGTGGGCTCTCGCAGGGCCTGCGAGCAGCTCATTGAGGCTGGTCGCGTCACGGTGGATGGCCAGGTCGTGAGCCAGCTCGGCGTCCGGGTGGATCCGGAGAAGGTCGCGATCGAGGTCGATGGCGAGCGCATCTCTGTCGACGCCTCGCTCGTGACCATCGTGCTCAACAAGCCGCGCGGCGTGGTGTCGACGATGAGTGACCCGGAGGGTCGCCCCACGCTCGAGAAGTACGTGAGAGGTTTCGAGGAGCGCCTGTTCCATGTGGGTCGCCTCGACGCCGACACCACGGGAGTGCTGCTGCTCACCAATGACGGCGAGCTTGCCAACCGCCTGGCGCACCCCAAGTACGGCGTGAACAAGGTCTACGTGGCGAAGGTGAAGGGTCAGGTGCCGCGCAACCTGCCCACCATCCTCAAGTCAGGTGTCGACCTCGATGACGGCCCGGTGCGCGCGACCGATGCTCACGTGATGGACGTGAGCAAGGACTCCTCCCTGGTCCAGGTGGAGCTCCATGAAGGTCGCAACCGCATTGTGCGGCGCATGCTCGATGCGGTGGGTCACCCCGTGGTGGAGCTCGTGCGCACCCAGTTCGGACCGGTCCGCCTTGGCACTCTCGCGCCGGGTCAGACGCGCGTCTTGAGTCCGGCTGAGATCGGCCGGCTCATGCAGGCAGCTGGTCTCTAGCTCGACGCCTTCCAGAGGATCTCGCCGATGGGTCCCTGGGCGGCCTTCGCACTGATGAAGTCGAAGGAGTCGCGCACTACGCGCTCCAGCACCTCTGTGTCGACATCGCTCAGTCGCTTGAGATGGACGCAGTAGCCGGTCTCCGTATGGGGTCCGAGGTCTGCCAGTGCCGCGGCATGACGGGCCGTCCCGTCCATGAGGTACACGGTGGTCTTCCCGCGTCGCGGATAGAAGCCGATGATGAACGTGTCGCCCTCGCGCCCGGTCGCGTACTTGTAGTGATACGAACCGAAGCCGAGAGTGCCGGCGTTCTCCAGCGTCGGCTCTGCACCGCTGATGCGTCGCATCATTGCGGCGAGGGCGTCCGCATCGGCCCGGGTATCGGCGTCAAGCGTGTCGAGATAGGCGTCGACGGAGTCATATGTTGGGTCGGGCATGGGTCCCCTCCTTCCGGCGCCGCTGAGCCGCGCCGATTCTTGGACGCTACCCCCGATACGATGATCACCATGACAATCCGTGCGATTCGTGGCGCCACCACGCTTGTCGAAGACGAACGTCACCACCTCCACGAGCGCACCAAAGAGCTTGTCGAGGCGATCATCGCGGCGAACAGCCTCGACATCGACGACGTCATCTCCGTGATCTTCACGTGCACCCCAGACATCGTCAGTGACTTCCCAGCGGCTGCCGCCCGCGAACTGGGCTTTGGCGCCGTGCCGCTCATGTGCGCGCAGGAGATGGCCGTGCCCGGTGCCCTCCCGCGCGTTGTGCGCGTCATGATGCACGCCAACCTCGACGTTCCGCGCGATCAGGTCAGCCACGTGTACCTGCACGAGGCGAAGTCCCTGCGCAAGGACCTCGCGCAGTAGCCATGTCCTCTCGAGTTCACATCGTTGGCGCCGGACTCATCGGCGCGAGCACCGGCATCGGCCTCACCGCCGAAGGCTGGGATGTCACGATCGACGACATCGATCCTGAGACAGCTCGCCTCGCCCGCTCGCTTGGCGCCGGTGGGGAATTGGGCGACGAGCAGCCGGAGGTCGTCGTCGTGGCCGCGCCGCCGTCGGCCGCGCCCCAACTTGTCGCCAACGCTCTCAAGCAGTGGCCCGACGCTGTGGTCACCGATGTCGCGAGCGTCAAGGCACCCATCGCTCATGCTGCTCACGAGTCGGGTCATGGCGATCGCTACGTGGGATCACACCCGATGTCGGGACGCGAGATCGCCGGCTCCCTGGCCGCCCAGGGAGACCTGTTCAAGGCGCGCCCCTGGGTCATCTGCCGCAACGGGGCCACCGATGCTGCCGTCGACAAGGTGGTGGAGATCGCCACTGCTCTGCAGGCAGATGTGGTCTTCATGGAGGCAGAGGCGCACGACGCCGCGGTGGCTCGCGTGTCGCACGCTCCCCAGGTCGCGGCGAGCGCGGTTGCTGCCGCTCTTGGAACCCTTCACCCGGACGACATTGCGCTGGCGGGCCAGGGGCTGCGCGACGTCACGCGCATCGCTGCGTCGCCCGCGGGCATGTGGGCGGACATCGCGCGGCTCAACCGCGAGAACATCATCGCGACCATTGACCACATCATCGGGGACCTCGAGGACATTCGCGAGGCTGACGACATCGGCGAGGCCGTCACGGACCTCATTGAGCGCGGCCGGATCGAGGTGGCGCGCATCCCCGGCAAGCACGGCGGAGCCAAGCGCGACTGGGTGGGCGTGACCGTCATCGTGCCGGACACCCCGGGTCAGCTGGTTCGCCTCCTCACGGATGCCGCGACCGTTGGCGCCAACGTCGAAGACATCTCGATTGAGCACTCGCCGCGACAGCCGGTGGGTCTGACCACGCTGTACGTACTGCCCGCCTCTGCGCAGGGCCTTGTAGACGCGCTGACGGCGCGAGGATGGGAGATCGCGGCCTCATGACGGGCGTTGTCATCGCAATCGACGGACCTGCCGGAACCGGCAAGTCGACCGTGTCTCGAGAAGTGGCGCGCAGGCTCAAGCTCGCCTACTTCGACACGGGAGCGACGTATCGCGTCGCGACGCTCACGTGCCTGCGCGAAGGCGTCGACTTCGAGGACGCCGACGGCGTGGCGGCCATGGTGCAGACCATGAACGTCGAGCTGCGCCTCGACCCCGCGAACCCCCGCGTACTCCTTGACGGAGAGGACGTCTCGTCGCTCATCCGCACCGACACGGTGGCCCTCACCGTCTCCAAGGTCTCGACCAATCTCGAGGCCCGAGCGATCCTCGGCGCCATGCAGCGCGACATCATCGCCACCGAGCGCGAAGGCGGCTTCAGCGAGGGCCGCGGAATCGTCGCGGAAGGCCGCGACATCACCACAGTGATCGCTCCCGATGCCGAGGTGCGCGTGCTGCTCACCGCGGATGAGGAGACCAGGATTGCCCGACGCTCGGGGGAGGGGGCCGACGCAGGCACCGTCCGCGAGGCCGTCCTTGGTCGAGATGCCAAGGACGCGACGGTCGTGAACTTCCACACCGCAGCCGACGGTGTGCACACCATCGACACCTCGGACCTCACGATCGATGAGGTCGTGGCCGCAGTGATTGGACTGGTGAACGAGGTGCAGTCGTGAGCACCAAGGTTCCTTCTCGCTGGGGGCCGCGCTGGTCGCGATGGGTGGGGCGTTTCCTGGCGCGCATCTACTGGAACACAGAAGTCCGCGGCCGTCACAATGTGCCAAAGCATGGCGCCGGCATCATCGTCGTCAACCACGTGGGCTTCATCGACGGCCCAGTGGTGCATGGCGTCATCCCGCGACTGAGCTTCTTCCTTATCCGCGGCGACATGTTCAAGGGCGTGCTCAAGCCACTGCTGCATGGCGCCCAGCAGATCCCTGTGCACGGGGATGGGCGCTCTGCGCTCGCCAAGGGACTGGCCGTGCTGCGCCGCGGGGACATCGTTGGCGTCTTCCCCGAGGGAACGCGGGGAGCTGGAACCGCTGAGCAGGTGCACGGCGGCGCCGCATGGCTTGCTGTGCAGTCCGGTGCTCCCGTGATCCCCACGGCTCTGCTCGGCACCCGGCTGACAGGCGAGAGCGTCAACCTCTGGCCGCGGCCCCGCCGCAAGATGCTCGTGGCCTTCGGCGAGCCGATCCAGCTCAATCTTGACCCCAGCCTCAAAGGCCGCGCCCGCCAAGCGGCGGCGTCGGAGAGGGTCGCGGAGGCACTGCGTGGCCAATTGGCGGCTACGCTCGAGACCACACACCTGACGCTTCCAGGGGACGATCCCCTGAGGGCCAGTCAGGCACAGAAGGAGACCCCATGACCGAGGAGTTTCCTGCGCCTCACGAGTCCGATCCCGAAGAGTCGCTCGAAGAGAAGCGTGAAGCGGCACTGCGGGCGGGGCTCGACGCCTATGACCTGTCCGAAGAAGACCTCGCGACCCTCGCAGAGGACTACGAAGAGACCCAAGAGCGCCTGCCGATCATCGCGATCGTGGGCCGCCCCAACGTCGGCAAGTCCACGCTCGTCAACCGCATCATCGGCAAGCGTCTCGCCGTGGTAGAGGACACGCCAGGCGTCACCCGCGACCGCGTGACGTACCCCGCGGAGTGGGCGGGAGTGGACTTCCTGCTCATGGACACGGGCGGCTGGGAACGCAACGTCACGGGTCTTGACCTGTCCGTAGCCCAGGCCGCCGAGGCCGCGATCGACATGGCAGACGCCATCATCTTTGTTGTCGATGCGACGGTTGGCGCCACGTCCTCCGACGAGCACGTGGTGCGACTGCTGCGCAAGGCGAAGAAGCCCGTGGTGCTGTGCGCCAACAAGGTGGACGGACCTCAGGGCGAGCTCGAGGCTGCTGCGCTGTGGAACCTGGGCCTTGGCGAGCCGTATGCCGTGAGCGCGCTGCACGGTCGCGGCACCGGAGACCTTCTCGACGCGGCGATCGCGGCGCTGCCAGACGAACTTGAGGAAGAGGCGGTCATCGACAACGCGCCGCGGCGCGTGGCGCTCGTGGGCCGCCCCAACGTCGGCAAGTCTTCGCTGCTCAACCAGCTCGCCGGTTCCGACCGCGTGGTGGTGAACGAACTGGCTGGCACCACTCGCGACCCTGTCGATGAGATCGTGGAGATCGGCGGCAAGCTGTGGACCCTCGTGGACACCGCGGGAATCCGACGCCGTGTCCACCAGACCTCGGGAGCGGACTTCTACGCCTCGCTGCGCACCGCTGCGGCGATTGAGCGCGCCGAAGTGGCGCTCGTGCTCATCGACGGCTCCACCCCGCTCACCGAGCAGGACACGCGCGTCATCTCGCAGGTGGTCGACGCTGGCCGCGCGGTGGTGCTCGTCGTCAACAAGTGGGACCTCGTGGGCGAGGAAGAGCGATTCCTGCTGGAGCGCTCGATGGAGCTCGATCTGGTGCGACTGCACTGGGCGCCGCGAGTGAATCTGTCAGCGAAGACTGGCTGGCACACCAATCGTCTCCTGCCCGCAATCGAGCTCGCGCTGTCCAGCTGGGATCAGCGCGTCTCGACGGGCAAGCTCAACGCCTTCTTGGGCGAACTCGTCGCCGAGCACCCGCACCCGGTTCGCGGCGGCAAGCAGCCCAAGATCCTGTTCGCCACACAGGCGGCCACCCGCCCGCCCCGCTTCGTGATCTTCACCTCTGGCTTCCTCGACCCGCAGTACCGCCGCTTCATCGAGCGCCGTCTGCGAGAGAAGTTCGGCTTCGAGGGCACCCCCATTCAGGTGTCCGTGCGGGTCAGGGAGAAACGCGGCAAGAAGCGCTAGTCGGCGGCTCCAAGGCTGCTGTCGTACCGCATCCGGATGAGACGTCTCAGCACGTCCTCATTGAGCGCGTCGAGGCGGTTGGCGTAGACGCAGCCGGCACCCACAGTGTGGGGGCCGAGGCTGCCGAGCAGCGCCTCCTGTTCGGGCAGATCCTTGAGTCCGTAGAACGTGAGCTTCGCCTTGCGCGGTGAGAAGCCCACCTTGAACCAGTCGGCCTCGCGTCCGGCGGGGGAGCGGTAGCGCCACTCGCCGTAGCCGATCATGGACGGGCCCCACATGACGCCGGGCTCACCCGTGGCCTCGGACATGATCTCGTGGACGCGCTGTCCCTCGAGGCGCCTGCGCTCCGGCTCGACCGTCGCGAGGAACTCAGCAACGCTGATGCCGGTGGGCTTTGTCGTGTTCTCAGCCATATGTCATTGTGCGCGCGATGAGTGCACGGAGGCGACCGGAACGACGATTCCGTCGTAGGTGCGGGGACGCCCCGTCCACACATCGACGCTGACTTCCTCCCAGCTCGCCGTGTCGAAGCCGCGAGCGCTCAGCGCCGTGGATCTCCCCGCAATGGCGCGGTCGGCAGCACCCCTGTGCTCCGCGACGCGATCGGCGAGCGGGTGATTGGCGGCAGGAGTGACGCTCACGCCGGCGTGCGTGGGGCTCGCTATCCGCTTGCCATCCAGTCGCGCGGTGGTCACCGACCACAGCCGTGCCGACGGTCGGGCGAGCTCCCGCTCGATCCCCGCCACAGCGTCGGACCACAGAAACTGAGCCATGCGCGACGAATTTCCCCAGAGGGAGATGAGGGCAAGCCGATTGCGGGTCTCGCCGTCAACGCCCGCTTCCGCCACTCCGACCACCCCGGCGAGCAGCCCGTCGGTGTCGTCAAGCGCTGCACCAAGGCGAGCGGCGTGCGCGCGCACCAGGCGGGCGTCGGTGGCACGAGGCAGGTCGAGGAACCAGGTGAGCGCGATCATGGCGCAATTGTCCTGGCCTTGGCGGCAAGCGTCACGTTGACGGCGATCTCGAGGGCCCTGGCGATCTGCTCGAGTGGAAGGACAGGGACGGAATCGCCACGCTGCATGTGGGCGGTCGCCGGGACGTGAATGAAGCCGGAGGCCACGTCAAGGCCGCTCAGCGCGCGCTGCAGCTGGTAGAACGTGTCGTTGCAGACGAACGCGCCCGCGCTGAGCGAGATCTCAGCGGGGATCCCCTCCGCGGCGAGGGCGTCGACAATCTCGCGCACGGGCAAGGTGGAGAAGTACGCGGTCTGTCCGTCAGCCACGACGGGAGCGTCCATGGGCTTGCGGCCGCGGTTGTCTGGGATCCGTGCGCTGCGGTAGTTGATGGCAACGAGTTCCGGGGTGACGGCCGTGCGACCCTCGGCGACGCCAACGGCGATGACGACGTCCGGCGTGTGCATGGCGACATGCTCGAGCAGTCTCCGACCGCCGGAGCCGAAGACCACCGGCAGGCGGCGAGTGACGACCTCGGCGTCAATCTGGCACTGCTGAAGGAGCAGTCGAATGGCATCCCATGACGGGTTCACTGGGGCATCAGAAAAGGGCTCATAGCCAGTCAGAAGCACTCTCGGCACCCGTTGAGAATACGGTGCGTTTAAGCCTTGTAGGCTCTGATCGTGCTTGACGTCGACACACTGAGGGTGCTGCTCGCCGTCGTCACCCTCTGCGTGCTCCTTTTGTTCTATTTGGGTGTTTACCGGCCCACTCACTCACCATTCTCCGGCTGGTGGACCCTCGCCCTCGTGTGCGCCGCGTCCAGTTCGAGCCTGCTGCTGCTCAACGGCACGGTGGTCCAGGTGATCGCCAATCCGCTGTCGACTCTCTTGTCCGCCGCGGGAGCGATGTGCGTGTGGTTTGCGACTCGCTCGCTGCGGTCTCGACAGTCGCCGGTATGGCTGCTCGCGGTGGTCCCTGTCGGGTGCTTTGCTGTGGCACTGTTTGACAGCCCGTCGACGAACACGTGGGCGGGGAACGGCGTGCTGTTCGGGGTCATGGCAGGCGGCTTCGGCGCAGGAGCCTTCGAGGTCTGGGGAACCTACTCGCAGCGGCGAGAAGAGCGAGATGGCGCGGAAGGTTCAGAAGCCGTCATGGCTGTGCTCGTGAGCGCCATCGCCGGCACGATCCTCGCGGTGCTCTACGTTGCTCGCTTCATCGCCTACATGATCGTTGGCCCGCTCGACGGCTTCTTTACGAATTACCTCGGCACCGCAGTGACCTCCCTGACCCTCATGCTGTGCCTTGTCGCCGTGACGTTCTCGATCTCCGCAATCGGCTGGGATCAGCGCACGCGCGAGCTGCGTCGCCGCGCACTCGAGGACGACCTCACCGGACTGCTCGGGCGTGCCGCCTTCTTCGCCAGGGTTCAGAAGTCGCTCAACGAGGCCGGCGGGCGCAGGAACCGGCGCTCGTGGCTCGTCATCGCCGACCTCGACGACTTCAAGCCCGTCAACGACGCCTTCGGCCACGCAGCAGGCGACCGCACGCTTCAGCGCTTCGCGACGGTCGCGAAGGGTGCCCTGCGTTCGTCCGACGCCATCGGCCGCTTGGGCGGCGATGAGTTCGGCATCGTGTTTGAGGGCGTCGAGCTGTCGGTGGTCGTCGCTCGCCTCGATGTCATCCGCACACGGCTGGCACAGACGGAGAACGGCACCGGCCGCCCCATGCCAACCGTCAGCTTCGGTGTCGCTGAGTGCTCGAATGACTTGACCGTTGGCGCGCTGTTCGGTCGTGCTGACGCCGCGCTGTACAGGGCCAAGCGATCCGGACGCAATCAGACGGCCGTGTATGACGAGGCAGAGGCGTCCAAGTAGGCGAATCCGGCCCGTCGGGGCCGCGCGGCGTGCACGAGGAGTGCTCGGCGTCCGGTAGCATAGTCAGGCTGTCACGGGCTGTGGCGCAGTTTGGTAGCGCACTTGACTGGGGGTCAAGGGGTCGCAGGTTCAAATCCTGTCAGCCCGAC
>Ga0207868_1000484_pt1 | contig 41345 bp, 34 predicted proteins | sample Passage237B_FD_187370 | JGI IMG/M metagenome (GOLD analysis project Ga0207868, IMG submission 187370) | Cellulose adapted compost microbial communities from Newby Island Compost Facility, Milpitas, CA, USA - Passage2 37B (SPAdes) (version 3) ... | reverse complement strand
ATGCGCCACACACCGCGCTACATCGTCGAGGACGTGAATGAGGTCAAGCGCCTCATCCGCCGCAACGCGTGGGCCACCTTCGTCTCCCCCGCCTCCACGGGCCTTGTCGCAAGTCACTACCCCGTCATCCTCGACGAGGCCGCAGAGGACCTCACGATCATCAGCCACTTCGGCCGCCCCGATGAGGTCTCGCACGAGCTCGGTCAGCACGAGATCCTCGTCATCATCCAAGGCCCTCACGACTACGTTTCGCCCAGCTGGTACGCGCAGGGCGATGTCATCCCCACCTGGAACCACGTCACCGCGCACCTCTACGGCACTCCGGAGCTCCTCAGCGATGAGGAGAACTACCGGATGCTCGAACTGCTCACCGACCACTTCGAACAGCACTTCCCCGGTGGCCGCAGCCTCAGCGAAGACCCAGTGGGCACGCGCCGCATCGCCAAGGGCACCGTTGGCCTGCGCATGCGCGTCACCCGCTTCGACGCCCGCGCCAAGCTCTCACAGAACAAGCCTGCCGAGGTCAGGGAAACGATCATCGCCAACTATGAGCAGGCCAACCCTGCCCTGGCTCAAGAGATGAGGCGGCCCGACGCTACAGCCGGGAACGAGCGTCGGCCATAGTCAGCACGTGGTCCAGTGCGCCTAGGAAACGCTCGACGGCCTCCTCGTCGATCGTGAGCGGCGGCTTGATCTTCAGCACGTTCTTGTGGTCGCCGGTGGGCTGCACGATCACGCCCTCGTCGAGCAGCGCGTCGCATATCTCGCGAGCGAACTCGGGGTCGGGTTCTGACGGACCGTAACGGACGATCTCCACGCCCAGGTACAGGCCCATGCCGTGCACCGCACCCAGCGCGGGCCAGCGCTCCGCGAGCGCTCGCAGGCCGTCGGCGAGCAGGGTGCCCACAGCGTCGGCCCGCTCCTGCAGGTGGTCCTCCTCGAGAATCCGCAGCACCGCGGTGCCCACGGCGCAGCTCACGGGCGAGCCGCCCGCAGACGAGAAGAACGACCCGTCCGCAGCGAACGCCTCGGCAATCTCGCGCGTCGTGATCACCGCGCCCAGCGGGTGACCATTGCCCATCGCCTTCGCCACCGCGATGACGTCCGGCACCACTCCCTGCTGTTCGAAGCCCCAGAAGTGCCTGCCAAGCCGGCCATAGCTGACCTGCACCTCGTCGCTCACACACAGGCCACCTGCCGCTCGCACAGCGGCGTAGACGCGCTCAAGGTAGCCGTCCGGCAGCAGGATGCCGCCGCCGTTGCCGAAGATCGGCTCGCAGATGAGCCCAGCGAGCGACACCCCGTCCGCCGCCAGCTCCTCGATGCGCGACACCGCCTCGTCCGCGTACCTCCACGCGTCCTCACCGGTGTACTTGCCGCGATACGTATTGGGCGAATCCAGCAGGTGCACCCAGGACGGCCGCGTCTCGAGCGCTCGCGGGTTGTCGCCAATCGACGTGGAGATCGCATCCGCGCCCACGGTCCAGCCGTGATACGCCTCGGTCAGCGCGAGCACGTCCTCACGCGCCGTCGCGGTGCGAATCAGGCGCATCGCAAGGTCCACCGCCTCGGAGCCGGAGTTGACGAGCAGCACCTGGTCAAGGCCCTCTGGCGTGCGCGCCGTCAGCTCTTCGCACAGCTCGACGAGTGCCGAGTAGTGGAATCGCGAGTTCGTGTTGAGGCGTCGCAGCTGCGCGTCCGCTGCGTCGGCGAGGCGAGGCTCTCCGTGCCCAAGGATTGCGACGTTGTTGACCATGTCGAGATAGCCGCGGCCGTTGACGTCGATGAGATGGTGCCGCCAGCCGCGCTCGATCTGCGGCGGATGCGCGTAGTAGTGCTCCTGCACGGGTGCGAACGTCGTGACCCTCGCCTTAACCAGGGCTTCCGCATCACGGCCCGACGCTGGGGAGGGCTTGCGACCGAGCAGCGCCGAAGGGTCGGGACAGATGCGTCCCCACTGCTCCTCGAGTCCGGGGCGCACATAGCGCGGCGCCTTGGGTGCGGAGGCGCTGAGCTGCAGCCACACGGGCCCCTTCGCGACGCCGATCTGCACTCCCGCGCCCACGGTCTCTCCGGACTCGACGCTTGCCTCGATGCCGCCAACATGCACCCAGCCGCCCTCGACCAGGGCCGCCACCATGTTGCCGCGCGCGGTGGTGCGCACCAGGATGTCGGCGGGAGCGAAGATCGGTGTGCCGGGAGCGACGTTTGCTTGGATGCCGAGCGGAACCGTGCGCGGAAGCTCGGCGGTCGCCGCGGCCGGCGTGAGGATCGGCTGGCCATACCTCGTGACCGTGCCCAGCGGCGCCGGCGGGAGCTCGTTGACCCACGCTCCCCCGTCGTGCACCGGGGAGGTCACCGACAGGTCCCACTCTGGAGCGTCACCAAGGCCCTCGATCATGGGCATGAGCCGTGCCTGCGGCTTGGGCAGCATGCCGATCGCGTCGAGGATCAGCAGCTCCACCTGGTCGTAGTCGACAGCGAGCGCATGAGCGAGCACCAGCCGCTCGAACGGCCTGCGGGCGAGCGCGTAGCCGTTGTCTGGATCGCCTGCGAGCACGCGATTGGCGCCGGCCTCGAGCACGAGCGCGCGGCGCACCACGAGCGGCCAGATGGCCTTCGCCTCGTCAAGCGACAGGGGCCGGCGAGCGTGGAACGCGGCGACGGCAGCGAGCACCTCGCCGATGAACGAGCCGTCATGCTGCAGCAAAGACGTGATGCTCACCGCGAGCTCAGCCACCGCCCAGCCGGGCGACAGGTCGCCGAAGTCGATGACGCCGCCAAAGTCGCCATGGGAGCCGAGCACCACGTTGTCCTCTGTGAGGTCACCGTGAATCACCTGCACCGGCAGGTTGAGCCTCGCGGTGCGGTTAAGGCTCGCCTTGAGGGGTGCCTGCAGCGCTTCGTCATCGCCGATGACGCGTGCCGCCTCACGCAAGTCCCAGTCGCCTCCTCCCACGAGCGCGGGATGGGAGAACGTCGCGAGCTTCGCGACCATCTCGCCGGCCACGGCACCCAGCGCGGCACCAATGCCCGGCATGATCTTGCGGGAGCCGACGCTCATCTCGCCTTCGACGAACGACAGCACCCTCACGTAAGGGTGGCTTCCCCCGACCTCGATCACGGACGAGCCGTCGATCGCGACGCGTGGGCGGGGCACATCGAACGTGGTGACGGCTGCGGTGAGGAACTCCAGCGCAGCCGATTGTGCCTCGAGTTCGGCACGCGGCGTCGCCGACGCCTTGAGCACCCACTTGGAGCCGTCTTTAGCGATGACCAAGAAGTTGAGGTCTTCGTTTCCGCCCATCTGGCGGAACTCAGCGACCTTCAGACCAAACTCCAGCTCGGCTATCTCCCGAGCCCTTTCCAACTGCACGTCAGAACAGTCCCAGCACTAGGCCCGCGAGCGCAAGCGCCACGGTGTCGTGAATCCCATCAAGAGCAGTGACTTTGGCAGAGCGAGCGGCGAACCCGTTATGAATCGCGTGAGCGCCCGCTCGGTAGACGAGGCCGAGGATCGCGCCCAACACCAGGCCCCCGGCCCACGACGTCACCTCGAGCTGCACCATAAGCAGGGCGAGAACGATCACTCCGAGCGCATTCGCGACGATCGTGCCGCCGAACGCGATGGCGGTACTCGTGTCATTGAGACCCTCATCGGAGATCTTCGCGGCACGCTTCCAGACGTTCCACACCCCAGCTGGCGAGTAGTACCACCAGCCAAACGCGAAGGAGACGACGAACGCGATCACCACCGCGAGCCAGTTCACCCCCGCGAACGACAGCCACTCCATTGCGCCTCCTGCGCCGCCCCGTCGAATCCGACGCTACAGGAACGCTCCTGCGACGGCACCTATGACCGCGAGCGCCAGCACGTCATGCGCGCCATCGATGACGCCCACGCCGATCGGCCTGCCCTCTTGCGAGCGATGCAGCACCTCCCAAGTGAGTCGCAGCACCACACCAAGGAAGGCGCCAAAGGCGAGTCCACCGCCCATCGACACGATCAGCAACTCGGCCTGAACCACCATGAAGACCACGGCCGTCAGGGCAAAGGTGATGACAGCAACTGCGACCCGCTGGGCGGTGACTCCCACGAGCCCGCGGCCCTCAACGTCAGCGAGCCGAGCCCACGCCCAGCCCAGCGCCCTGGGGTGGTACCAGAGGTACGAGATCGTGAATGCAGCGAGAGTCGCCACAGCCACGCCAACCCAGTCGACGTTGGCGAGCGAGAACCAGCCCATGACCTCTCCTCACACCGCACCCAAGGTGCGTCGATCCCCATGGTGCCCCAGCGTCGGGCGGGCCCTGACGTGACTCGCCGCGAGGATGAGGGTCAAACCAGGGGATTCCCCCATGTCGCGACCAACCGCCGCCAACTAGGGTCGAAGCCGTGGCAACAATCACAACATCAGGGCTGACCAAGTCGTTCGGTCCTGTCACCGCAGTCTCGAACCTCACGGTCGAGCTCCCGTCCGGAGTGGTGGGCCTCGTCGGTGCGAATGGCGCCGGCAAGTCGACGCTCATCAAGATGCTCCTGGGTCTCCTTTCGCCCACCTCTGGCGGCGCGACGATCCTGGGCTTCGACTGCCTCACAGATGGACTCAAGATCCGCGAGGTCGTCGGTTACATGCCGGAGAGCGAGTGCCTGCCGCTCGACATCTCCGCAACCGAGTTCCTTGTGCACATGGCGAGAATGTCCGGCCTGCCAGCTGACAGCGCCCGCGAGCGCGCCGCGGACACGCTGCGCCACGTGGGCCTGTACGAAGAGCGCTATCGCCCGATCGGCGGCTACTCGACAGGCATGAAGCAGAGAGTGAAGCTCGCGCAGGCGCTCGTTCACGACCCCAAGCTGGTGTTCCTCGACGAGCCCACCAATGGCCTGGACCCCGCCGGCCGCGACGACATGCTGGGCCTCATCTCCCGCGTGAGCAGCGACTTCGGCATCTCCGTCGTGGTCACGAGCCACCTGTTGGGCGAGTTGGAGCGCATCAGCGACCACATCGTCGTCATCGATGGCGGCGTGCTGCAGCGCTCCACCTCTACCGCGGACGCCACGCAGTTCGCCGGCTCGCTGCTCGTCGAGGTGACGGACCGGGCCGACGCTGTGATCGCGAAGCTGCGCGAGGGCGGCGCCTCCGTGGCCGAGGGCCGCAACCAGGGCAGCTTTGCCGTCGAGCTCACCGATGACGACGTCACCGGCACCGTCGTGGCCGCTGTCGCCGAGCTGGGCGTGGGGCTGGTGCGCCTGCAGCGCAAGCGCCACCAGCTGTCAGAGATCTTCGCGACCAACGACTCGCCCGTGGAGGTGGCGTCATGACCTCACAAGAAAGCGCCGTGACTCCTGACGGCGTCGCCACCGACAGCGTCATCCACGACATCGGCTTCCGGCACTATGACGGTCCCCGCCTGGGACGCGGCTGGGCCTTCCGCTCGCTGTTCTACGAGACGCTGCGCGGATCCTTCGGCCTTGGCCGCCCCGCGAAGGTCAAGATCATGCCGTGGGTGCTCATCGTGCTCTTCGCGCTGCCGTCGCTCGTGATGGTGGCGATCACGATCCTCACCGCCTCGGAGGAGCTGCCGCTCAGCTACACGATGTACCCCGTGGCGATTTCGCTCGTCGTGTCGCTGTTCATCGCGGGTCGCGCGCCATATGCGGTGTCGCGCGACCTGCGCGACGGCATCATGCCGCTGTACCTGTCGCGCCCCATTCGCCGCCAGGACTACGTCTACGCCAAGCTCCTTGGCCTGTCCGCTGCAGTGTGGATCTTCGTCGCGACTCCCGTCACGATCCTGTTCATCGGCGCGCTGCTTGCCAAGTTCTCCGTGAAGGACGCGATCTTCGGCTGGCTTGGCGGACTGCTCATGGCTGCGGTGCTGTCGATCCTCCTCACGTCCATCTCGCTCGTGCTCGCCTCGTTCACCAAGCGCAAGGGCCTTGGTGTCGCGGCAGTGCTGTCGACGCTCATCCTGCTCAACGGCTTTGTCGCGGTTCTTGTCAGCGTTGTCGACATGCAGAGCTCGGAGACCGCGGCGAGCTACTTCGCGGTGCTTGACCCGTACATGCTCGTCGACGGACTCGGTGCGGCTTGGCTGGGCGTCGACACGACGTTCCTGTACTCGCAGCCAGACGGAGCGCTTGGTGCCGTCTACTACTCGGCGGTGCTGCTGGTGGTCGTCACCGGCTGCGTCGCGATCCTGCTGCGTCGATTCAAGAAGGTGGGCGGCGTATGAGCACCATCGAACTTCACGGCGTCTCCCGCTGGTTCGGCAACGTGGTTGCCGTCAACGACGTCACCATGAGCATCGGCCCCGGCGTGACCGGCCTGCTCGGCCCCAATGGAGCCGGCAAGTCCACGCTCCTGAGCATGATGGGCGGCTTCCTGCCGCCGTCGTCCGGCACCGTCACGATCGATGGCGTCCCGGTGTGGCGCAACCCCGAGCTCTACAGCGGGATCGGCCTGGTCCCCGAGACCGAGGCGATGTTCGACGCCATGACGGCCTACGAGTTTGTCCTCGCGAACGCAAGGCTTCACCGCGTGGATGACCCAGCGTCGGCCACCGTTGCCGCACTGGAGCAGGTGGAGCTGATCGAGGCGCGCGACCGCAAGGTGGGTACGTTCTCCAAAGGAATGAAGCAGCGCGTCAAGATGGCGACGGCGCTCGTGCACAAGCCCAAGGTGCTGCTCCTCGACGAGCCGTTCAACGGCATGGACCCGCGCCAGCGACTGCACCTGCTCGAACTGCTGCAGCGCCTTGGCGACGAGGGCCACACGGTGCTGTTCAGCAGCCACATCCTCGAAGAGGTCGAGGACGTTGCCGGCACCATCGAGGTGATCGTGGCGGGTCGCCAGGCGGCATCCGGCGACTTCCGCAGCATCCGTCGACTGATGACGGAGCGGCCGCACCAGTACACGGTGACGTCGAGCGACAATCGTGCGCTTGCCGCCGCGATCATCGCCGACGGCTCCGCGGACGCCGTGAACCTCACCTCGGATGTGCTCAGCATCCAGGCATCAGACTTTGGCCGCTTTGTGCACGCCCTGCCGCGCATCGCTCGCGATGCGGGGATCGCGCTGCACGACGTCACCCCGGCAGACGAGTCGCTCGAGAGCGTCTTCGCCTACCTGGTGGCGCGGTGAACGCGGGAAGGAACCCAATGAACGTCGTGATCATGCGCCTCACCTTGCGAGCGCTGCTTGGCAGCCGTCGCGTGTGGATCCTTGTGGGGATGGCCGCGCTGCTGTGGATCGTCGCGGGACTGTCTCGCTGGGGTTCGGGAGCCGACGTCGGCACCGCCACTGGCGTGATCGTCAATTTCGGCTTCGGCACGCTCGTGCCGATCATGTGCCTCCTCGTCGGCACGGGGGCGGTGGCCCCGGAGATCGAGGACGGCTCGATTGTCTACCTGCTCGCGAAGCCGGTTCCGCGGCGCACCGTCGTGCTGTCGAAGCTGATCGTGGCCATGGCCGTTGCCGTCGCGTTCAGCGTGATCTCGATTGTGGTTGCCGCGCAGATCGCCGGCGACGCGGAAGGGCAGCTCGCGCTGTCGATGGGTGTCGCCTCGGCGCTCGCGTCGATCGCCTATGTCGCCGTGTTCTTCATGATCGGAGTGGTGAGCCGCAACTCGATCATCGTGGGCCTGATCTACGCGATGCTGTGGGAGGGAACGCTTGCGGGCTACGTCCCCGGCGTTCGCGCCGTGAGCGTGCGTCAGTGGGCACTCGCTCCCGCGGAGCAGATTGTCGAGGACAACAGCGTGATCTCCATCGCCTCGGACCTCCCGCTGGTGCCTGCAATCGTGCTGCTCGTGCTTGCGACGGTGGTCTCGACGATCGTCTCGGTTCAGCGCCTCAAGGTGCTTTCCGCTCGCGTCTCTGAGTAACAGCAGACCGGCCGACGCTGGCTCGCCATTGCTTGCCCGTCACCTGGGAACCCGGCTAGATTGGGCAAACCTGCACAGGAAAGGCTGGGCATCATGAGCATCGCGCGTCACGCCACCTCGACGCCCGAGCGCGCCCTTTCCATGTGCATCCCCTGCGGCATGTGCTGCTGCTGTCTGTAGAGCGCTGGCCTGGTTCGGTGACGAACCGACAAGTCAGCGCTCGCCCCCAGGAATCTCTGAAGCGAATCGGGCGTTAGAGCGCCCGGGACACCACCAACACCAAAGGAAATCCACATGGCTCGCATTTACGAGGACGCCACGGCTCTCATTGGCAACACTCCCCTCGTCAAGATCAACAAGCTCACCGCTGGCGCTGGTGCCACGGTGCTCGGCAAGCTCGAGTTCTACAACCCGGCGAACTCCGTCAAGGACCGCATCGGCGTCGCGATCATCGACGCGGCTGAGGCTGACGGCTCGCTCAAGCCGGGCGGCACGATCGTCGAGGCGACCTCCGGCAACACCGGCATCGCGCTCGCCTTCGTGGGCGCCGCCCGCGGCTACAACGTCGTCCTGACGATGCCCGAGACGATGTCCAAGGAGCGCCGCGCCCTGCTGCGCGCCTTTGGTGCGGAGCTCATCCTGACCCCCGGCCCCGAGGGCATGCGCGGCGCGGTCGAGGCCGCGAACACGATCGCCGAGGAGCGCGAGGGCGCGATTCTGGCCCGCCAGTTCGCCAACGTCGCGAACCCCGAGATCCACCGCAAGACCACCGCTGAGGAGATCTGGAACGACACCGACGGCGCCGTCGACATCGTCGTTGCCGGCATCGGCACGGGCGGCACCATCACCGGTGTCGGTGAGGTGCTCAAGTCGCGCAAGCCTGAGGTGCAGATCATCGCCGTCGAGCCTGCCGAGTCCCCGATCCTCAACGGCGGCCAGCCTGGCCCCCACAAGATCCAGGGCATCGGCGCGAACTTCGTCCCCGAGATCCTCAACACCGAGATCTACGACGAGGTCATCGACATCGACTCCGAGACCGCGGTCGCCACGGCCCGTGCGGCAGCTCGCCAGGAGGGCCTGCTCGTCGGCATCTCCTCGGGTGCGGCCCTCGCGGCGGCGATCCAGGTGGCCAACCGCCCCGAGAACGCCGGCAAGACCATCGTCGTGGTCATTCCGTCGTTCGGTGAGCGCTACCTGTCGTCGGTGCTGTACGCGGACCTCATGGACTGATCTGAGCCCTGATGTCTGATCGCCCGAACTTCCTGACCCTCGCTCTCGAGGACATTCGCACCGCGCGCCGCCGCGACCCGGCAGCGCGATCGTGGCTTGTCATCGTGGCGTCGTACCAGGGAGTCCACGCCGTGTGGCACTACCGCATTGCCCACTGGCTGTGGACGCACGGGTTCAAGACATATGGGCGGCTGTGGTCGCAGTACGCCAGGCGTCGCACCGGGATCGAGATTCACCCCGGTGCGACCCTGGGCCGCCGCCTCTTCATCGACCACGGCATGGGCGTGGTCATCGGCGAGACGGCGATCGTCGGCAACGACGTGCTGCTGTTCCACGGCGTCACGCTCGGCGGCACCACGATGAGCCCCGGCAAGCGCCACCCCACGGTGGGCGACCGCGTCGTGATCGGCGCGGGAGCAAAGGTGCTGGGCTCGGTCCACATCGGCTCTGATGCACGCATCGGCGCCAACGCTGTGGTGGTGAAGGACGTGCCTGACGGCGCCACCGCGATCGGCATTCCCGCCGTGGTGCGAGAGCACCCCAAGCCCAAGGAGGCCTACACCGCGGCCTCCGCAGTGGACATGGGCGACTCCCACCACCACCCGGTGCCCGACTATCCGAACGTTCCCCACGAACCCGCGATGTATTACATCTAGAGGTTCTGGCGAAGTCGTGATTCACTAGTGATGTGCCCGTTTTGGGCGATATGACCTGGCGTGCCCCCTCAGCCGCGCCATGGAGAACGGCCCCCGTCCTGATGGGCGGGGGCCGGTTCTATGTCCAGCGTCGGGCGGAATCAATCAAGCAGTGAGCGCAGCATCCACGCCGCGTTCTCGTGGGCCGCGAGGCGAGCGTTGAACAGGTCAGCCGTGGCCCCGTCTCCCGCCTCCTCGGCCACGTCCACAAGGGGACGCACCGTGCGAGCGATCGCCTCGTGGTCGGCGAGCAGGTTGGAGATCATCTCCGTGGCGTCAGCGGCCGGCTGGTGGTCCTTGATGGTCGCAACCTCCGTGAACTCCGCGAAGGAGCCCGGGGCGAGCGGACCCAGGGCGCGCAGGCGCTCGGCAATGACATCCGCGGCGTTGCGCAGCTCGATGTACTGCTCCTCGAACGTCAGGTGCAGGGATCGAAAGTGCGGCCCGGTGACGTTCCAGTGGTAGCCCTGAGTCTTCACGTACAGCGTGAAGGTGTCTCCCAAAGTCTGGGCCAGACCTGCGGTGATCTCCTTCAGGTCTGTCTCCTTGATTCCCAGGTCGGGAGTGCCGGTGGTCTTCGCTGGCGTTTTCGCCATGGTGCTGCCTCCGTTCTGGCCGCCTTGTTGGCGACTGTTCATGATTAATGACCGTAGCAATTGGGCATATACCCCGCACAGGGACATGGAATGATTGATCCGAACGACAGGTTGAAGGGGGCATGGAATTGATCACGGGATTCGACGCAGAGGCGTGCCCGGTACCCACGAGCGGTCAGGCTCCGGCCGACGCTGTGCTTGCGGAGGTGCTCGCCCGCACCACGTCTGTTGCTGTCGTTGGCGCGTCTCCTGATGAGTCGCGCACGAGCCACCAGATCGCCGTGTGGCTCATGGAGCACACCCCGTACGAGGTGTACCTCGTGAATCCCGCGGCTCCCGAGGACGCGGAGATCCGCGGCCACGGCTTCTATGCGTCGCTCGCCGAGCTTCCCGTTGTGCCCGACCTGGTCGACGTCTTCCGCCGCTCCGAGTTCACTCCCGCCATCGCCACCGAGGCCTCCGTGCTGGGTGCGAGCACGCTGTGGCTGCAGCTGGGGGTCGTGAATGAGGAGGCCATGGGCATCGCCCGCGCGTCCCAGATGACGACTGTCGAGAACCGCTGCATCAAGGTTGAGTACGCGCGACTGCGCGATTCGATCGACTCCGCTCGCGCCGCGTAACGCGCGTCGCCCGTGCGGACTCGCTATGAGGTGGGTCCGGGTGCCACAGTGGTGACATGACTGCTCCCGCTTTCCGCAAGGTTGACATTCCCTACGAGCGCTCGAGCGAGATGCTCGAAGTCGACGGCTGGGCATTCCTCAACACTCCGCTCAAGGCCACCGAGGAAGAGCTCAAGGGAGTGGTCCCGTGGGACCGCGCTCGCGGCATGGAGGTCGTGGATCCCGACCTCGGCGAACCGGGCACTCTCGCCGCGTGCCACTCCTCTCACCCGTATGAGATGCGCGTCCCCGGTGGGGGCACCGTCAAGACATCGGGGCTGACATGGGTGGGCGTGCACTCCGCGTACCGCAGGCGCGGACTGCTCACCCAGATGATCGACGACCACTTTGAGCGAGCGCTCGCTCGCGGCGAGGTCGTGAGCACCCTGTACGCGGCAGAGACCGCGATCTACCAGCGCTTCGGCTATGGACTCGCGTGTCCCATGTACACCATGACGTGCGGACGCGGACCGGCACTTCGCGAGGTGCGCGGCTCTGACGACCTCAAGCTCACGCTCGAGAATGCAGACATCACCAAGCATGCCGACGTGATGCTTCAGGTGTTGGGTCGCATCACCCGGCCCGGCGCTCATGCGACCGTGGGGGAGCCGCTCATGCGCGACCTTTTCATTGACCCCGAGCAATGGCGTGATCGTGCCGAGCAGCTGCGCTTCGCCACGGTCTTCGACAGCTCCGGCCCGGCCGCGTTCGCGATCTTCAACCGCAAGCTCGCATGGGACAACGGCATGCCCAACGGCGAGTTCTCGATGTGGACATGGGCGGCGGCCACCGGCGCCGCGGAGCGTCGACTCCTGAGCGTCATTCTGGATCTGGATCTGGTGGCGACGGTCCGCATGCGCAACATCGCTCCGGACTCCCCCGTTGTCCAGCTCATGCAGGACGTCCGCAGCGCCAAGTTCGCGATGCGCGACAACCTGTGGGTGCGGATCCTCGACATCCCTGGGGCGCTCGCCGCCCGCGGTTACCGGGCCGACGCTGACGTCACCATCGCGGTCACGGACAAGCAGCTCCCGGCGAACGAGGGTCTGTGGCGACTGCGGATCGCAGGCGGCACCGCTCACGCAACGAAGGAGACCTCACCCTCGGCACTCGCCGACGTCACCATCTCGATTCAGGAGTTGAGTGCCGCCTACCTTGGCGGCGTGACGATCCGCTCGCTCGCCGCCGCCGGGCTCGTGACCGGCAGCGCCGACGCGGTAGGCACCCTTTCCGACGCCTTCGCCGGCACGGAGCTGCCGATCAGCCCGCTGAACTTCTAGCGTCGGCCTATCGCTGCGCTTCGTACTCGGCGAGCTGGTCGATGCGGCGCTGGTGACGGTCGTTGCCGCTGAAAGGCTCCGCGACAAACGCGTCGACGAAGGAGATCGCCTCCTCGATGGGGTGCATGCGACCTCCAACGGCGATGACGTTGGCGTTGTTGTGCTGACGGCCGAGCTTCGCGGTCTCAAGGCTCCACGCGAGTGCGGCGCGCACGCCGGTGACCTTGTTCGCGGCGATCTGCTCGCCGTTGCCGGAGCCTCCGATCACGATGCCGAGCGAACCGGGCTCCGCGACGACCGCCTCCGCTGCGGAGAAGCAGAATGACGGGTAGTCATCCTCGGGGTCGTACTCGTGGGCGCCGTGGTCCACAACGTCGTGTCCGGCGGCGGTGAGGTGCTCGACAAGCGCGGTCTTGAGGTCGTAGCCAGCGTGGTCGGATGCAATGTGAAGACGCATGGCCCCCATTGTGCCAGCCCGCGATTTGCCGAGCGCGAACGTGGAGCGGTCACAGCGTCGGGCGCTATTAGGGTTGGCGCATGACTCGCGCCTCCGGCATTGACTCCTCTGAGCTGTCCACCACGATCCGTCCCCAGGATGACTTCTTCCGGTACGTGAATGGCTCGTGGCTCGACAGCCACGAGATCCCCGCCGACCGTGCGGCTGATGGCGCGTTCCACAAGCTCCGCGACGAGTCGGAGAAGGCGGTGCGCGCGATCATCGAGGAGGCGCCCCGGGACTCTCTCGTCGGCGCGCTGTACGCGAGCTTCATGGACACGGATCGGCTCGAGGAGTTGGGCGTCACTCCTCTCTCCCCTGCGCTTGAGGCGATCGAGGCCGCAGATTCGCCCGACGCTCTTGCCGCCTTGGTGGGCAAGCTTCAGCGAGAGGGTACTTCCGGGGCGATCGGCTATTACGTCTTCGCTGACAAGGCCGACCCTGACGCGAACGTGGTGTACATGATGCAGGCGGGCCTTGGACTGCCTGATGAGGCGTTCTATCGCGAGGACATTCACGCCGAGACCCGCGCGAAGTATGTGGAGCACCTCGCGCGCATGGCGGCGCTCTCCGGTGTCGACTTCACCGCGGAGACGGTCATGGCGGTCGAGACCGCTCTCGCCAAGCACCACTGGGACGTGGTGAAGACCCGAGAGGCAGAGCTCACCCACAACCCCACGACGCTCGCCCAGCTCGCGCAGGACGCCCCAGGCTTCGCCTGGGAGGCATGGGCCGACGCGATCGAGATGCCTGAGGCCGCGCGCGACCTGCTCATCGCGAGCGAGCCGGACTTCTTCCGTGGCCTCGGCGAGCTGTGGCAGTCGCTTCCCCTCGACCAGTGGAAGCAGTGGCTGCGCTGGCGCGTGGTCGTCTCCGCCGCGCCGTACCTCACTCCCGAGATCTCTCGCGCGAACTTCGACTTCTACGGCACCGTGCTGAGCGGCGCCACGGAGCAGCGCGAGCGCTGGAAGCGCGGAGTGCAGTTCGTCGAGACCGTAGCGGGCGAGGCGGTTGGCGCCGAGTACGTGAAGCGGCACTTCCCGCCGTCTCACAAGGAGCACATGGACCGCCTCGTGGCGACGCTCGTGGAGGCGTACGGCCAGGCGATTCGCGAGCTCGACTGGATGACCGACGCGACCAAGGACAAGGCCCTCGCGAAGCTCGAGCAGTTCACGCCCAAGATCGGCTACCCTGACAAGTGGCGCGACTACAGCAGACTGCACGCCGATCCCACCGACCTGTTGGGCAATGTCCGCGCAGCGTCGGCATTTGAGGAGGACTGGGAGTGGGACAAGATCGGCAAGCCGGTTGACCGCTCCGAGTGGCTCATGACCCCGCAGACCGTCAACGCGTACTACCTGCCGGTCGCGAACGAGATCGTGTTCCCTGCAGCGATCCTGCAGCCGCCGTTCTTCCACCCGGAGGCCGACGACGCCGTGAACTTCGGCGGCATCGTGTCCGTCATCGGTCACGAGGTGGGCCACGGGTTTGACGACCAAGGTTCCAAGTACGACGGCACCGGCAAGCTCGACGACTGGTGGACAGAGGAGGACCGTGCCGCGTTCATGGAGCGTGCGGAGAAGCTCATCGAGCAGTACAACGCCTACTCCCCCGCGCAGCTGAGCGATGAGCACAAGGTCAACGGCGCGCTCACGGTTGGCGAGAACATCGGCGACCTTGCCGGAGTGCTGGTGGCGCTGCGTGCCTACGAGATCGCGGTGGGCGGGTCACTCGAGGACGCTCCCGTGATCGACGGCCTCACCGGTGTGCAGCGCTACTTCATTGGATACGCGCTGACCGAGCGCACCAAGCGCCGCGACGAGGCCCTCATCACCCAGATCAACACCGATCCCCACGCGCCCGAGGAGTTCCGCATCAACGGCGTGGTGCGCAACATCGACGCCTGGTATGAGGCCTTCGACGTGAAGCCGGGCGACGCGCTTTACCTCGCCCCGGAGGACCGCGTCAGGATCTGGTAGTCCCTCACTCGCCGCGCGGCGGGCGCGGGAACCAGCCGGGGACGCTCGCGCGGTACTCCTCGTACTCGGCGCCAAAGGTGCGCCGCAGCGTCGGCTCCTCGTAAAGCGTGACGAAGGCGATGACGGCGACCACAAACGCCGCGAGGTAGGCGACGAGCATCCACGTGAAGAACAGCAGCACCTGGCCAAGGATCACCGCGCCCACGGCCATGTACATGGGGTTGCGCACGTAGCGATAGGGACCTTCGACAACGAGCCGCTCGGTGGGTGCGGTGGGTGACGGCGTCCCACGACCGGCCGTCGCGAATCGCCACACGCCGTCGAGCAGCACAAACACGCCGAGCACGATGAGCGCGCATGCGGCGACCCCAAGCAGCTCGTCCCAGCGGCCCCAGTCGTAACTGCGGTAGCGCGAGATCAGCCCAGGTATCACGCCCCCCACCACACCTGGCACGACGATGACGAACACGATGTTCCTGATGAGGTCCTGTCGCGTTGGAGTCCTCATAGCGCCAACCTAGTGGGACGACTGCTGCGCCGCGAGACGTGAATACAGCCCGCCAGCGGCCTCGAGCTCCTCATGGGTTCCGGACTCGACGATGCGCCCCGCCTCGAGCACGTGGATGACGTCAGCGTCGCGAATGGTGGACAGCCGATGCGCGACAACGAGCGTGGTGCGACCCTCCGCCGCGCGGTCGAGTGCCGCCTGCACGAGCCGCTCGCTCACCGTGTCGAGAGCGCTCGTGGCCTCGTCCAGCAGCAGCACGGCCGGATCCTTGAGCAGCACGCGCGCGATCGCGATGCGCTGCTTCTCACCGCCGCTGAGGCGATAGCCGCGCTCGCCAACGACCGTCTCGTAGCCATCCTCGAAGCTCGCGATCGAGTCGTGAATGTTGGCGGCCCTGCACGCCTCCACGAGCTCCTCTTGCGTCGCATCAGGCTTGGCGTAGCGCAGGTTCTGCGCGATCGACGCGTGGAACAGATAGGTCTCCTGGCTCACCACGCCCACGTGGTCGATGATCGAGGAGTGCGCGAGGTTCCGCACATCCTCCCCCGCGAAGAGCACGGTTCCGCCCGACGCCTCATACAGTCGGGCGGCGAGGTACACGATGGTCGTCTTGCCGGCCCCGGACGGGCCGACGAAGGCGTGCGTCTCACCAGGGCGAGCGATGAACGAGACCCCATCCAGCGTCGGGCGGGAATCCTCTGAGGCGTCCGGGTAGCGGAAGCTCACGTCGCGCAGCTCCACTTGTCCCAAGGGGCCGGGAGCCTCGGAGACGGTCTTCGCGTCTGGGGAGTCCGCGACGGCGGGCTTGAGGTCCAGGTAGTCGAAGATGCGGGCGAAGATCGCGCCCGAGGTCTGCACTTCGAGGGCCACGCGCATGAGCGCCATGAGGGGGAACAGCAGTCGCGACTGTACGGCGGTGAAGGCGACGATGGTTCCGGCTGTCACGTCTTGAGAACCGTCGTTCATGAGCAGTCCTGCAACCAGGTAGATGATGGCTGGAACCGAGGACATGATGACGGTTACCAGGCCAAAGAAGCGCTGACCGGCCATCGCCTGCTGCACCTGCAGGCGGATCAGGTTGCGGTTCTCCTCGCTGTATCGCTGCGACTCGAAGCGCTGTCGGTTGTACGTCTTCGACAGCATGATGCCGCTCACGGAGAGGGTCTCTTGGGTGATCGCGGTGAGCTCGCTCAGCGACTCTTGGGTCTTGGTGGCGATGCGAGCGCGCACCTGGCCCACGCGGCGCTGCACCACGATCAAGCCCGGCATGAGCACCGCGGCCAGAAGAGTGAGACGCCAGTCAAGCGCGATCATCGCGGCGAGGCTCGCAATGACCGTGACCGCGTTGCCGAGGATGGTCGAAAAGAAGGTCGTGAGCACTCCCGCGACGGCGCCCACGTCGTTGAGCAGTCGCGACTGGATGATGCCTGTCTTGGTGCGCGTGAAGAATGCGAGGTCCATGGACTGCAGTCGTTCGAACAGCGTGATGCGGAGGTCGCCGGTCACGCGATTGCCCACATTGGACGTGACGTACGTCTGCCACACGCCAAGTCCCGCGATCAGCAGGTACAGCACCACCGTCAGGATCACGAGCTCCATGAGAAGCCTCATGTTGACGCCGCCCACGGCAGGGAACAGCGCATCGTCGAAGATCCTCTGCAACACAAGCGGCGGCACCACTGCGAGAACGGCTCCAACGAGCACGAGTGCTGCGGTGAGAATCAGGCCGCCCCTGTAGGGCTTGAACATCGCGACCACGCGGGGCCAGAGGTTCGCGACCCGCGGAGCCTCCGCGTTCGCGGCCCTGATCGCCTCCTCGTCACCGCGAGCGTGGCCTCCGCGGCCACCTCCTCCGAACGTCATTCGTTCACCCTACGCCGTGGCGCGAGTCACGATCTGGCAACCATGACGTCGGGCCTGCTTCTTGCCCTGTGCTTGGCGGTTAGGGTTAGTCGCGCGAGTCGTAGAAGGAGGATTGCGTGAGGGGTGGCATGCGCCTGTGGGCTGCTGCGGCCGTTGTGGGAGCTGCCGCGATCGGGCTTGGCGGGTGCACTCCAACGAGCACGGATCCATCCCCGAGCGCGAGCGTGATTCCCGCTGTCGAATCCCCCGCCCCCGTGCCGTCCGTCACCACCGACGCCGAGGGAAGAGCGCTTCCCGGCTTCGTCACCGAGCACCCCGAGCTGCCGCCCGCGCTGCCAGCCCCCGACGGGATCCTCGACACCACCGCTGCCGGCTGGTCGCTGCAGGCGTATCGTCCGGAAGTCGCCCCGGTGGTGCTCGTGAGCGGCATCACCCCTGGCTTCGAGCCCACTGTCCAGGTTGTGTACCTCGTCTCGCCGGAGGGCCGCCGGTACCAGCTGCTTGAGCTCGACCCGTCCGTGCCCATCGTGATCCAGTCGTGGACCGCTCGCGAGGCCGTCGCCTACGTGAGCACATGCGAGCCGCTCGACTGCGACCCCAACTCCCCCGTCCAGACGCTCGACCTGCTCACGGGTGAGATTGCTCCCGTCGAAGCGGTCGAGGGTCTGCACATCAGCGCCACGCTGGCTGGCTCATACCGCTGGTGGGAGCAGCCGAGCGGCGGCTCCGTTCTCGACAGCCGCGGTAGCCTGCGGCCCCTCACTCAGCGCTGGGCCGCTCATTCTGTTTCGCCGTCCGGCAAGTACCTCGCCGTGGAGCGCGTTGGCAGCTTCAACACGGTGGCGTCCGCCGGAATGGCGATCGTGGACCCGTCCACCGGCGCGCTGACCGACCTCGGCAGGCTGTGGAGCGAGCCGCTTTCGTGCGAGCCGTTCCGGTGGCGGGTTGACGACGCCCTCGATGTGCACTGCTGGGACGACAGCCGCGAGATGTGGCGCGTGTTCACGGTCGGTCCCGGCGCGACGGTCATGAAGGAGAACAAGGCCGCGAGCGCGACTCCTCCCGAAGAGGGCCCGTGGGTCGAGCCGGACTTCTTCGTCACCGAAGGCGTATGGGCTGGCCCCTACTCCGCCGATGCCGGGGAGCGTCGCAGACCCGTCGCCACCATCGGCCTCGCACGCAATGCGGGCTTCGAGGTGCTCACCGCGCCCGACGCTGTGGCCGGCACCACGCGCATCGTCACCTCGGTGGGTGGCTCGCTGTACCTCGAGGCGTCCCCTGCGCACAATCCCACCTTGGTGAGCGCTTGGCGATTCGACCCCTCGACCGATGAGTGGACCGAGCTGGCCCCCCTTCCTCCGACTGGCCCCACGCGCGGGTTCCTTGCGGGAGAAGGCTCGCCAGCGTCGGGCATGAGCTCCTGGGTGGTCGCTCCCTGAGGCCGAACGTGCGTGTCAGTGGGCCGTGGCAGACTGACTAGGTGACGGAGCAGATCGACCCCACCCCTGAATCCGCCGCCCCCGAAGGTTTCGCCACTGAACTGCCTGAGCCGGCCCCTTCGCTGTGGCGCAACCGCCCCTACGTAGCCCTGCTGGGGGGCGAAACTGTCGCGGCCGTCGGTGTGGAGATCGCTCAGGTGGCGCTGCCCATCATCGCGGTCACGTACCTCGTCGCCACCGAGTTTGAGATCGGCGTGCTTGGCATGGCGGAGGGCATCGCCTTCCTGCTGCTGTCTCTTCCCGTGGGTGCGCTCGTGGATCGCGTGTCGCGGCGCCGCGTCATGATCATCGCGAACATCGTGCGCGCGATCGCCATGGCGATGGTCACCATCTTGTGGTTCACAGGGATTCTCGATGTGCCGCAGCTGATGATCATCGCGCTCGTGATCTCGGCGGCCGCGGTGTTCTTCGACACCGCATACATGTCGATCGTGCCGGGGCTCGTGACGCGAGAGCAGCTCAACGACGCGAACTCCAGGCTGCAGATCAGTTCTGAGACCGCCCGTGCCGCCGGCCCGGGACTTGGAGGACTGCTCGCGAAGGCGTTCAGTGCCGCGTGGCTGCCGCTCGCGGCGACGTTCGGCTACCTCGTCTCTGCCTTCGCCATTTGGCGCATCCCTGCGGACGAGCCCCCGCCGCGAAAGCATGGTTCGAGCATGGTGACGGAGATCCGCGAAGGCATCTCCTTCGTGTTCCACAACAAGTACATCCGGCCGCTGGTGCTGTCCACGACCGTCTCGAACTTCTTCGGGTCCATTGCCTACACGATGTTCTCGGTGCTCATGCTGCGCTACCTCGATCTGGGCCCGGCCGCCTTCGGTCTGATGCTCACGATCGGCTCGATAGGCGGAATCGCTGGAGCGTTCACGGGGCCGTGGTGGGCGCGCAAGTTTGGCGACGGCCACGCGATTCCCGTGACCTACATCTTCGGGGCGATCCCGATGTTCCTTGTCGCCTCGGCGTTCCTCATGCCCCGCACTCCCGCGATCATCGTGGTGGCCATCGCGCAGTTCTGGGGACTCGCGGGCATCGTCGCATTCAACGTGGTGCAGGTGTCGATGCGGCAGCGGCAGTGCCCGCCGCGCATGCTCGCACGCATGACGGCATCCATCCGCACCCTCATCTGGGGCATCGGCCCGCTTGGTGCGTTCCTCAGTGGCGTGGTCGCCACGCACTGGGGCCTCGCGTCGGCGTTCTGGATAGGAGCGATAGGCAACGCACTTGGCGTGATGATCCTGGCACTGTCGCCGCTGTGGCGACTGCGCCACGTGCCAGACCCCGACTGGATGGTCGAGGATGCCGCCGCGCAGGCCGACGACTAAGGCGTGGGGTTGCGCGCGTCGTAGTCCCGCCAGGATGTGGTGAGACGGCTCAGCACGGCGATGAGGACCACGATGAGCACGCCGCCAAGCAGCGGCGGGAACCACAGGAACAGCGCGGTCGCGAGGATGCCAGCGTAGAGATCTCCGATGCGCGGCCCGCCGGTCACGACGACGATGAACACTCCCTGGAGTCGCCCACGCATCTGATCGGGAGCCGCCTGGATGATCATCGAGCTGCGGAAGATGGCGCTGACCTCGTCGGAGGCGCCCATGCCTGCCATGGCAAGGCCCAGCACAATGAGCGCTGGCCAGTAGATGCCGTTCCAGCCCGGGCCCGCCTCGTGATCGATCTGCGTCATGACGATGGTGCCGATGCCGAACAGCGCTACGAAGCCGCCATAGACCATGATCGCGCGGGACACGGCAATGCCGTGGCGATGAATGCGTGCCACCGGTCCGGAGAACAGGCTCGTGAGAGCGGTGCCCACGGCGCCCGCGGCGGTGAGCGCACCCACCGTAAGCGACTCGCCGCCGATCACCGTGGCACCCAGCGCGGGGAACAGCACGTACGGCCTTCCGAAGGTCATCGCGATGATGTCGAGGATGAAGCTCAGCCGGATGTTCGGCGAATGCTTGAGAAAGCGCATGCCCTCGACAAGCACATGCCAGCCGGCCTCCACGGGCTCACCGAGGCGAGGCAGCTTGGGCAGCGCCCAGATGCCGAGGAAGCCAGCGGTGAACAGCACTGCGTCCACGGCGAAGGTCCACGGCAGCCCCACGGTGGCTGCGAGCACGCCAGCAAGCGCCGGGCCGATCGTGAGCATCGCGCCAAAGGAGATGCCGTTGAGCGCGGTCGCGCGAGAGATCATCTCGGGCGGCAGGATGCGGCCCACGACGGAGCCGCGCGTCGCCATCATGATGGTGCCGGCCACGGAGTTGATGGTGGTCACGATGTAGAACGGCCACACCGGCGCATGCGAGCCCTTGCCCGCCTCGACGGCCTCCCACACCGACAGCGCCACAAGGCCGAGCACGCTCGCCCACGACACCAGTGCGGAGACGATGAGCACCAGGCGGCGGTCGAAGACATCGGCGAGCACCCCGCCCCACAGTCCCGCGACGATCATCGGGATGAGCGCGATGCCGCCGACGAGCCCCACCATGAAGGTGGATTCGGTCATGTCGTAGATCTGCAGACCCACCGCAACCGAGGACACAAAGGTGCCGATGCCGCTGATCAGACCGCCGATCCACAGCCTCGCGAACGCGGGGCTCGCCTTAAGCGGCGCGAAGTCGACGAGGCGGCGATTCTTGGGGGCGGTGTCCTGCGCCGACGCTGAGGATGGGTCAGAGGCGTCGGTCACCGGAAGATTCTACGGACCTCAGGAGTTAGCCCTTACATGCGAGCAATCACGTACGCCGAGTTCGGCGATGCCTCGGTCCTCGAGCTGTCCGACATTCCGGAGCCGAACCCTGGCCCCGACGAGGTCATCGTCGAGATGCGCGCCGCTGCGCTGAACCCCGTGGACTGGAAAGCTCGACAGGGGTATCTCGAAGGAACCATCCGCACGGTGTTTCCCACCGTCCCTGGCTGGGACATCGCGGGAGTCGTCGTGAAGCTCGGAGCCGACGTGCCCGAGTTCGCGGTGGGTGACGAAGTCTTCGCGTACGCGCGAAAGGACGTGCTGCGAGACGGCACCTTGGCCGAGCGAGTCGCGGTCCCTGTCAGGGCGCTCGCGCACAAGCCCACTTCTGCGAGCTTCGAGGAGGCAGCTGCTGTGCCGCTGACCGGCCTGACGGCGTTGCGCAGCGTGCGCCGAGCCGAAGTCTCCGAGGGCGACCGCGTCCTCATTCACGGCGGCGCGGGCGGAGTCGGGTCATTCGGCGTCCAACTTGCCGCGCTCGCTGGCGCGAGCGTGACGGCGACTGCCTCCGCACGCAACCACGAGTTTCTGAGGGAGCTGGGCGCGACGCCCGTGGAGTACGGCGACGGCCTGCTGGAGCGCGCCCTAGCGGTGCAGCCGGATGGCTACGACGTCATCCTCGACTTTGCTGGCGGTGGAGCGATCGCAGCAACGGCAAGCGCAATGCGTCCGGGCGGTCGAGTCGTGACAATTGCCGACGGCAAGGGAGCCGCAGAGCACGGGGGCTCGATCGTATGGGTGCGACCCGACGGAGCGGCGCTCGCAGAGCTTGCCGAGCTGATCGACGCTGGCAAGCTCCGCGTGGAGGTTGCCAGCGTCTACCCGCTCGCCGAGGCCGCCGATGCCTACAGGAGACTCGAGGGCGGGCACGTTCGCGGCAAGCTCGTCGTGGTGCCGTAGCCCGCGACGGGCCGGACTTACCCCTCGGTGGTGTTGGGCGCCGCGCCGTCAGGCGCGGCGTCGGTCGCGCCTGGCTGCTGAGCGGGCTGCTCAAGCTCACCGTGCTGGAAGATGCGGATGTACGCGGCGCGCACGTGCACGTCCTTCTCGTTGGCTCCAGCCATGCGCGAGCTTCCCGACTTTGTCTCTCGCAGGAACGTGTCGCTCTCCTGAATGTCGGTCACCTTGTAGTCGACAACCACCTCGGGCTTGTAGCGCGCAGCAGCGTTGCGATAGTGCGACTTGATCCAGCCCCAGATGCCCAATGCGGTAATCGGCCCGGCGAGGAACAGGAACAGTGCAAAGGCACCGGGGCCGTCGCTGGAACTTTCCGCGAGGATCACTGCTTCAGTCCACACGGTCAGCTCCCAAACCACAGCACGGCAATGGCCAGCGGCCAGGTGAAGATCGAGATGCCGATGGCGGTGGCCCAACACACGAGGGCCGCCTTCTTAGTGTTGATCGGCACCGAGCCCATCGTGGCACCGGTGCGGCCATTCACCGCGATGTAGTGCGTGATCTCGCGGCCGTTCTTCTTCTCGACGTAGCCGTACAGCCACACGGGAAGCAGCACCGCAGTCCAGCGCGTGCCCTTGACCGCCACCTGCTCCGCATCCCACTTGACACCACGGTTGTACTTGGCGATCGACGGCAGCACCGCGCCGCGGGCGATCGTCATCATGTGGTTGTACGCGTAGTCGTCGGCGTGTGAGACGTCCATGTCACGACGCTCGCTCGTGAACTCCGAACCTAAGTAGTTGGCGTTGAAGCGCACGATGTTCTTGACGTCGAATGGCAGCACGGCGTTGATGATGTTAGTCGTGGACGTCACCGACTGGATGTTCGCCTTGTCCGAGGACGTCTCGACAATCAGGTCGTCGATGAGCAGCCCCACCTGGCGCATCACCTGAAAACGGTCTGCGTAGTACGTCGCGGACTTGTCGCTGCGAACAATGCGGGTTTGAATCTCGCCCTCGCCGTCGAGCCGGACTGAGACGTTGCCGTCGACCGTCATGTATGGCATGTATACGCCCATGATGTTCTCGGGCTTGAACGACGCCGCGAAGGCCGGGCTCGCGAAGCGCTTGCGCTGGTCGTAGAACGACTGGATCGAGTGCATCGCCTGTTCCTTCGTCACCAGGAACGGCAGGATGCCGTCGGGCACCGCTCCGTTCGGGATGACGTTGTTGATGGACAGCACGTGCTTGCACCAGTGGCAGCGCGCCTGCAGGTTGTGGTTGGTGTCGATGACGACTTCCGCGCCACAACCCTGGCATTTCATGGTGACGAGCGCGCTGTCGTCGGCGATGTCGACGGACGCCGAGGACAGCACCGTGCCCTCAAGCTTGTCGATGCCTTCAGAAAGGCCCATCGCCTCGTCGAGCCGCTCGCCCGACCACTCGAAGCGGCAGAATTCACAGCGGTACGTGCCCTTCTCAGGCAGCCACTGCACCTCGGTCGCACCGCATCGGGAGCAGCGATTCACGCCGTCGGCGGCGCCCGCGGGCGTCGCGTTGATGACAGGGCCCGACGCTGTGGTCGGCTCCGGCACAGAGCCCGGCGCAGCGTCGGGCACCGCAGGGGTGTCGTTGGTCATGAAGCGAACCTAAAGCCCGAGGACCTTCTTCTTGAGTGCTTCGAAGTCGTCCTGAGAGATCAGGCCGTCGTCGAGCATCTTCTTGTACTGGGCGAGCTGCACGGCGGGGTCTGCCGGAGCCGCCTCTGCCGGGGCCGCTGCGGCCTGCGTCGAGTTCACGCCAACGCCGGGGACGTTGCCGGGGGTGGGGGGAACGACGTTGCCGATCGCGCCCATGCCCATTCCCATCATCGCGAGGCCCGTGCCGCCGCCGGACTCGCCGGCGTTCTCGATGCCGCGGGCGACCGACTGCTTGAGGAAGGTGTCGGCACGGCCGCCGGACAGAGCGTCGGCCTTGCGGACGTCGCTGAGCAGGGCGGTGGTGTCCTCGTCGTACTCGATCGAGACGATGGTTGCGGAGGTGATGTCGAGACCGCGCTCAGAGGTCCACTGGTAGTTCTTCTCGACCTCTTCCGACAGCGACTTCGCGAAGCCCACAGAGTCACCCTGGATGCGGGTGATGCGGTGCTCCTTGTCGGGGTCGTTGACGTAGCGGCTGAAGGCGCCGGCGAGCGAGCCGACGACCTCGTTGAACAGCTGCTCGCTGACGGGGTTGGAGGTCTCGGTGATGTCGAACTGGCGAGCGTTCGCGCTGATGTAGCTCGCGGGAACCAGGGTCTTCACGAACAGGATGGGGTCCACGACCTTGAGGACGTAGGTGCCGCGAGTGACGGCACCCGCCTGGGCGTTGAGGTACGCGTCATCCCAGTAGATGGGCGCCTGGGTGCCGAACTTGTTGTTCGGGATCTCCTTGAGGTTCACGTAGAAGACCAGCTGCTGGCTGCCGGGGCGGCCACCGAACTTGAAGCGCTCCCACGAGGTCTTGACCGTCGAGGACAGGATGCCGCCGCCGCTGAACACGGACTTCGAGTTCTGGTCCTCGCTGTCCCACTTGTAGGCGCCGGGCTCGGCGACGAGGCCCGTGACGGCGCCGTCCTGGAACGTGAGCACGCCGTAGCCCTCGGGGACGACGACGACGGAGCCGTTGGTGATGATGTTCTCGGAACCACGGGTGTTCTGACCGCGTCCAGCGTTCGTGCCCTGGGTGACGCCGGGGAACACGATGGCCGTATCGGTGATGCCCTGCGGGGGCACAACGAAGTCAAGGAACTGGTCGCCAAAGGTCGACTTCAGCGAGTCCCACGCGGCGCCAACGGCGATCTGGATGAATCCCACAACAACTCCTTCGTTAACGGCCCCCTCAAGCGGCGTGGCCAGCGCCGCAAGCCTACCGGCGGCGACTCATTTGCGCGTAGTGATCTTCGTCCACATTCGCGGCATTTTCCCCACTTTTCCCCAGGGCCCCCCGCTGAAGGGGTCTGGGCATTCCGGAAATACTTAGCGTGCTAACTATGTCGGAGACGAGTACCCCTGCCCCTGGCGGGCCGAACGCCGCCGCTATTGCCGCCCTTTTCGCCAAGTACCAGGCATGGGAGCGGGAGATCCTGGACAGCGCGCAGTGGGATGGCGGCCCCGATGACAGCGTGCGGCTCGCCTTTGAGATTGTGCATATGGGCAAGGCCTTCGAATATCACCTGACTCGCGTCGCCTCTGGCACGCGCATGACCGCGCTGCAGGCTCGGTTCGCGTGGATTCTCGCCACGGCGCCCTACGGCATGCCCACCACCAACCTCGCCATCGAGCTGGGCATCAGCCTTCCCTCTGCATGCGCGATGGTGCTGAGGATGCATGCGCGCGGCCTCGTCAGGACCGAGCCCAGTCCGGCAGACCCGCGAGCGGTCATCGTTTCACTCACCGATCGTGGCCTTGAGGAGTGGCGGGAGGTGCGCGATCGACTCGCCGCCGTGTGCGACGAGGTGCGTGAAGCGCTGGGCGAAGTCTCCGCGGATCGGTTCGCCGATGATGTCGCGTCCGTCACAGCTCTCGATGAGCGCCACCCCTGGTTCGAAGCCTTGCGGAACCCGATGTCAGTTCTGGCGTGAAAGACTGAATGCCATGCCAGGAACCAACCTCACTCGCGCGGAAGCGGAAGCCCGCGCCACGACCGTCTCCACAGAGGCGTACGTCATCGAGCTCGACCTCACCACCTCCGAGGAGACCTTCCGCTCGAGCTCCACTGTCACCTTCACCGCCACCCCCGGTGCTGAGACCTTCATCGACCTCATCGCCCCCGAGGTGCTGTCGATCACCCTCAACGGCGAGGACCTCGACGTCGCGACTCACTTTGCAGACAGCCGCATCACGCTGCCCAACCTGCGCGAGCACAACGAGCTGACCGTTGTCGCCAACTGCGCCTACATGAACACCGGCGAAGGACTCCACCGCTTCGTGGACCCCGAGGACGGCGAGGTCTACCTCTACTCCCAGTTCGAGGTTGCTGACACCCGCCGCGTCTACGCCGTGTTCGAGCAGCCCGACCTCAAGGCCACCTTCCAGTTCACGGTCAAGGCCCCCAAGCACTGGCACGTCGTGTCCAACTCCCCCACCCCTGAGGCACAGCCCGTCGACGACGCCTCATCCGTGTGGAGCTTTGCGCCCACCGTGCGCATCCCCTGCTACGTCACCGCGATCGTCGCCGGCCCCTACCACCGCGTCGAGGGCTCCGTGCTCTCCCGCAAGGGCCGCCTTGGCGCCGATGTGTACTGCCGCAAGGCACTCGCCGACTACCTCGACGCCGATGTCATCCTCGACGACACCCAGCGCGGCTTCGAGTTCTACGAGAAGCACTTCGAGATGGACTACCCCTTCGAGAAGTACGACCAGCTGTTCGTGCCCGAGTTCAACGCGGGCGCCATGGAGAACGCCGGCTGCGTCACGCTGCTCGAGGACTACGTGTTCCGCTCCAAGACCGCCAAGGCCAAGATCGAGCGCCGCACCGTCACCGTGCTGCACGAGCTCGCCCACATGTGGTTCGGCGACCTCGTCACCATGAAGTGGTGGAACGACCTGTGGCTCAACGAGTCCTTCGCCGAGTTCGCGTCGACGCTCGCCACCGCAGAGGTCACGCAGTACAAGAACGCGTGGGTCACCTTCAACTCGCTCGAGAAGTCCTGGGCATACCGCCAGGACCAGCTCCCCAGCACCCACCCGATTATGGCGAATATTCGCGACCTCGAGGACGTCGAGGTGAACTTCGACGGCATCACCTACGCGAAGGGCGCGTCCGTTCTGCGCCAGCTCGTCGCCTGGGTGGGTCAGGAGGCCTTCTTCACCGGCGTCGCCGAGTACTTCCGCAAGCACCACCACGCCAACGCCACGCTCGGCGACCTGCTCGCCGAACTCCAGGCAGCGTCGGGCCGTGACCTCAGCGGGTGGTCAGATGTGTGGCTCGAGAAGGCTGGCGTCACCACGCTGCGCCCCGTCATCGAGACCGACGACTCCGGCGTGATCACGAAGTTCGCGATCACCCAGGAGGTGCCCGCCGAGTGGCCGACGCAGCGGCCCCACCGCCTGCGCGTTGGCGGCTATGACGTGGTCGAGGGTCGCCTTGAGCGCGTCTGGATCGAGGAGCTCGACATCGACGGCGAGAGCACTGACGTGCCGCAGCTCGTCGGCATCCAGCGCCCCGCCCTGGTGCTCGTGAACGATGATGACCTCGCCTACGCGAAGGTCCGCCTCGACGACGAGTCGCTCGCGACCGCCGTGAGCCTGCTCGACACCCTGCCCCCGCTGCCCCGCTCGCTCGTGCTTGCGGCCGCTTGGGACATGACCCGCGACGCAGAGATGCCCGCGCGGCAGTTCGTGTCGCTCGTGCTGGGCAACATCGCCGCGGAGACCGAGTCCACCGTGGTGCTGGTGCTGCTGCGACAGCTCAACACGACGCTGTCGCTCTACGTCACGCCCGAGGAGTCCGAGGCCGAGACGCACAAGGCCGCCGACGCGCTGTGGCAGCTCACGCTTGGCGCCGAGCCTGGCAGCGACAACCAGCTGCAGTTCATCAAGGCCTTCGCTGGACTCGCGAGCACCGACGAACAGCTCGACGTCCTCGAGCAGATCCTCGACGACAAGCTCCACCTTGAGGACCTGCCGATCGACGCGGACCTCGCGTGGGACATCCTCAGCGCCCTTGTCGCTGGCGGACGCGCAGACGAAACCGCGATCGACCTGCAGCTCAGCAAGGACGCCACCGCCTCCGGTCAGCGCCGTGCCGCGCACGCTCGCGCCGCACTGCCCACCGACGCAGGCAAGCGCGCCGCGTGGGATGCGCTCATCAACCCCAAGCCGGGCGAGGAGCTGCCCAACGCGATCCAGTTCGAGGCGACGAGCGGCTTCAACCGCGCCAACGACTGGAAGCTGCTCGAGCCGTACGCGGACGAGTACTTCGCGATGCTGCGCCGCACCTACTCCGAGCGCACCAACGAGACGGCGCAGAATCTCATCGAGGGTCTGTACCCGATCGAGCTCGCTGGCCGCGTGAAGGACCTGCAGGACAAGGCCGACGCGTGGCTCGCCGCCAATGACGACGCCCACGACGCTCTCAAGCGCATGGTCATCGAGGGTCGCGACAGCGTTCGCCGCGCCCTTGAGGCCCAGACCAAGGACGCGCAGGGCTGAGGCCAACAACAGCGAAAGAGGAGGGCGTGCCCCGTGGCTAACATCACCCGTGAGGAGGCCGCGCGGCGCGCCACCCTCCTCGCCGACGCGGAATACGACGTCTCGCTTGCCTTCACGGCCGAGGGCGACGTGTTCCGCTCCCGCACCGCCATCCGGTTCGCGGGCGTCCCAGGAGAGTCGACGTTCGTTGACGTCGTCGCGACCCAAGTGCTCGCGGCGACGCTCAACGGCGCTCCCCTGGCTGCTCCAGAGCACGACAGGATCGCGCTGCCGTCTCTCGAAGCCGTCAATGAGCTGATCATCGAGGCGGATCACGCCTACTCGACGGCTGGCGTTGGCATTCACCGCTTCGTGGATCCGGAGAACGACGAGGTCTACCTCTACAGCCAGTTCGCCACGATGTACGCGAGCCATGCGTTTGCGTGCTTCGACCAGCCAGACATCAAGGGCACGTTCGGTTTCATCGTGACCGCCCCAGCTCATTGGGTGGTCGTGTCCAACACCCGTGCGCCCGAGCCAACGGACAACGGCGACGGCACCCGCACCTGGGCGTTCGACCGCACCGTGCCGCTGTGCACGTACGCCACCGCGGTGTGCGCCGGCCCCTACGCCTACGTCGAGGGCACACTGCGCTCCGCGAAGGGCGAGATCCCGGCTCGCGTCTACGGCCGCAACCAGCTCGTCGAGCACTTCGACGCGGAGAGCATCTTCGAGACCTCGCAAGCGGGATTCGAACTCTACGAGCGGATCTTCGACACCGAGTTTCCCTACGACTCCTACGACCACGTGTACGCGCCGCAGTACAACTTCGGCGCCATGGAGAACGTGGGCTGCGTGACGGTGTCCGAGGACCGACTGCTGTTCCGCACCCGCCCCACCGACGCGCTGCTCGAGTTCCGCACCGTCGTCGTCATGCATGAGCTTGCCCACATGTGGTTCGGAGACCTCGTCACCATGAAGTGGTGGGACGACCTGTGGCTCAACGAGTCCTTCGCGGAGTACGTGGGCACCTATGCGGCAGCGGTAGCCACCCCGTGGACCGACGCTTGGGTCACCTTCGCGGCCGAGCGCAAGTCGATCGCGTACGCAACCGACCAACTGCCGACCACGCACCCGGTGCTGAGCGACCTGCCGGATGTCGACTCCGTGGCTGGCGCATTCGACATGATCACCTATGCGAAGGGTGCCTCTGCCCTGCGCCAGCTCGCCGCGACCCTTGGCGAGGACGTGTTCTTCGCTGGCGTCGCCGCGTATCTCAAGACCCATGCCTACTCGAATGCCACCCTTGCCGACCTGTTCGCCGAACTCGAGGCAGCGTCGGGCCGATCCCTTGACGCGTGGAAGAAGGCGTGGCTCGAAACGCCAGGCGTGACCACGCTGTCCGCCTCGATCGAGGCCGATGCGAACGGCCTCATCACCTCGGCGACCCTCACGGAGAAGGCCCCCGAGCAGTGGCCGCTGCCCCGGCCGCATCACCTGTCGGTGACGGGGTTCAGTCTCACGCACCCTGAAGGCAAGCCGGTGCTGACCCAGGAGTTCGAGATCCCGTTCGACCTCCACGGGCAAAGCGCCGACCTCGACGCACTCGTCGCCCAGCTGCGACCGGCGCTGCTGCTGCCCAATGGCGGGGACCTCACCTACGCGAAGGCGCACCTCGACCCGGTGTCGCTCCAGACCGTGATCGCGCACGCGAGCGAGATCCGCGACCCCATGACGCAGGCCTCGGTGCTCGACTCGCTGTGGCACATGTGCCGCGACGGCGCGCTGCCGGCTCGCGACTACGTGGAGCCGGTGCTGAGGACGCTCGGGGCGGTCGGCACGTCGGCGGTGCGCGATGCTCACCTCAAGTCAGTGGCGGTCGCTGCAGCGCGCTACGCACGGCCCGAGGACGCGCAGGCGCTCGGCGCCGAGGCTGCGGACGCGGTGTGGGCGCTGCTGCAGTCCGCTGAAGCCGGCTCCGATGCGCAGCTGCAGTTCCTCAAGGGCTTCGCGCTGCTTGCCCGCACCCCGGAGCAGGCCGAGAAGATTGAGTCGCTGCTTGCCGATCGTCTGCACCTCGACGGTCTCCCGATCGACACCGAACTCGCGTGGGATCTGCTCAGCGCTCTCGCCGCAATGGGCCGGGCCGACGAGGCCATGGTCGCCGAGTACCTCACCAAGGACGCGACGGCGGCGGGACAGCGGCGCGCCGCGGGGGCGCGCGCGGCCATTGCCACGCTCGACGCCAAGCGCGCCGCGTGGCGGGCACTCGCGGATCCGCACCTCGCCAATGCGCTCGCCTTCGAGACCGCGCTGGGCTTTGCTCGCGCGACGGACGCCGCCTTCATGGCCCCGCTCGCCGAGGAGTTCTTCTCCCAGGTGCGCGGCGTCTTCGACGGCATCGACCCGTTCGTCGGCCTGCGCGTGGTGCAGTACGCCTACCCCACGTTCCTCGTGGGTCGCGGACCCGACATCGTTGCGCTCGGAGCCGCTTGGCTTGAGTCGAATGCCGACGCGCACCCGGTGCTGGTCAAGGTCATGAAGGAGGGCCTCGACCACGCTCAGCGGGCCGTAAGGGCGCAGCAGGCCTAGCCGAGCGTTGCGCGAGCGTCCCGCACCGCGTCTACCAGGCGCTTCATGCGTGGGTGTTCGAAGAGATCGTCGAGCAGCACGGGCTCGCCGTCGCCGTCGCACAGCGGGATCTGCCAGTTGGGGTACTCGGTGAAGGTGCCCGGCTGATTCTGCGTGCGGCGCTCGCCGACGCCGTCAGTGATGGCCACCCCGATGAGCGCGGCCGGAGTGTTCATCGCGAGCTTGTTGAGTCCGCCGATGATCTCCTCATCGGTGGGATGTGGGCTCACCCAGCCGCGCTCTTCGAGCAGGTCCACCATGTCGCCGCGCTCGGCGCGTGCCTGCGCGAGCAGCACATCGGGGTCGGCGGTGAGCAGGCCCAGCTCTTCGCGGAGCGTGACGTGCTCTCCGGCGAGATACGCGGCGGTGGGAGGCAGGTCGTGGGTGGAGACGCAGGCGAGCGCATCGGCCCTGTAGTTCTCAGGCCGCCTGGCCCTGCCGTCGGGCTCCTTCTCGAACCACACGACCGAGGTGCCGAGGATGCCGCGCGACGCTAGGTAGTCGCGAACCCACGGCTCGACAGTGCCGAGATCCTCGCCGATCACCACGGCGCCCGCGCGATGTGCCTCAAGCACGCAGATGCCGATGAGCGCCTCATGATCGAACTGCACGTAGCAGCCGTCGGCTGCCTCTGCGCCCTCCTTGATCCACCACTGGCGGAACAGGCCGATGACGTGGTCGATGCGCAAGGCGCCGCAGTGGCGCACAGCAGCGCGGACAACATCGCGGAACGGCAGGTACGCGGCCGATTCGAGGGCGCGGGGCTGCCACGGCGGCTGCGACCAGTTCTGGCCCTGCTGGTTGTACATGTCCGGGGGCGCGCCGACGGCCATGCCGCGAGCGAGGACGCGCTGGAGCGCCCACGCGTCGGCTCCCTCTGGGTGAACGCCCACGGCGAGGTCCGTCATGATCCCGAGCGACATCTGCGCGGCCTTCGCGTTGGCCTGCGCTCTTTCGAGCTGCTCGTCGCACACCCACTGCAGCCACGCGTAGAACAGCACGCGCTCCATGTGCTCCTGTCGCCAGGCGGCGACATTGGGCGACAGCGGGCTGTCGAGCTCATGCGGCCACGGGAGGCCGCGATGGGCCTCCGCGATGGCGCACCACGTGGCGAAGTCCTCGAGCGCCTTGCCCTCGCGCAGGCAGAACGCCTCGAATTGGGCCTGGCGCCCGGCGCTGCGCGGCACCTGGTAGATCTGCTCAAGCGCCTCAAGCTTGGCCCGCCATATCGCGTCGCGGTCGATGAGGTCCGCGGTCGTGTTCGCGCGGCGGGGTCGCTCCGCGGCCCACTCGATGACAGCTCGCTGCTGGGATGGCACGTACGCGACCTCCACGATGTCCTCGACGCGGATGTACAGCGGGGAGAGAAAACGGCGAGAGGTGGGCAGGTACGGCGAAGGGCTGATGGGCGAGACCGGCTCGCAAGCGTGCAGCGGGTTGATGAGCACGAAGTCGGCGCCCGCGCGGATCTTCGCAAGCGCGCACAGCTCGCCCAGGTCGGAATAGTCGCCAAGGCCCCACGATCGCGACGAGCGAATCGAATACAGCTGCGTCGTGAAGCCCCACGGCCTCGCGTTGCGCACCTGCGCCGGCACCTCGAGTCGCTCGGGTGTCACCACCACCCAGCCTTTGGCACGCCGGCCAGCGGTGTTCGCCTCGATGCGGTGCCAGCCAAGCGGCAAGTGCTCTGACAGGCGGAAGGTCGCGCGACCAACGAGCCTTGCGCCCACCTGTCGCGGCGGGACCGGCCGGTCGAGCTGATCGACCTGCCACACCTCTCCCGTCTCAAGCGTCATGAAGACCTCGACGGGGTCGCCATGCGTGACGTGGACGGGAATCTCCCTGCTGTGGCCCTGTCGCAGGACCGTCACCGGCGGCACGATCCGCTGCCACAGGTGATCTTCGAGATCGAGCAGCGTCTGCTCACAGGCGGCGTCATCACTCGCGTCAAGCTCGAGCGCCTGCAGCGCCGCGCGCATCGCCTGCGCGGAGCACGCATGCATCAGCCCGTCGTGGCCCCGGTATTCCGTCGAGATCCCACACACCTGCGCAAGCGCGATCAGCGCCTCAGAGGGCTTCTCAAGGCTCGTGGTGACGGTCACCATTCAATCCTGCCAGAGCGGTGCGAACCCTGGACACCCGCAGCCGCGGCCCGACGCTGTAGGTAGGCTGAGGAGGTGATTCTCACCTCAGCTTCGGATTCGGAAATTGAGAAGGTCTGGGATCGCCTCAGCGAAGGAACGGTGACGATCGCGATCGGCATCGCCGTCGTGTTCGTCGCCTGGCTGATCCTCAAGCTTGTCATCAACTGGACCACCCGCGGCATGGAGCGGGGCGCCGAGCTGAGCGCTCGCAAGGCGCGAAAGCTCGCCAAGTACGGCAAGACGCCACCGCCGCCCGACTACGAGACCGATCTGCGCCTCGGCACCGAGCGGCGCCGCAAGCGCGCCCGCACCATTCGCGCCGTGGCGACCTCTGCGGCAACCGTCGTCGCGGCCCTCACGATCCTGTTCATCGTGCTGCAGGTGCTCGGCGTCCCTGTGGCCGCCCTGCTCGCGAGTGCCGGTGTGCTGTCCGTGGCGATCGGCTTCGGCGCCCAGTCACTCGTCAAGGACCTCATCAGCGGACTGTTCATGCTCGTCGAGGACCAGTACGGCGTTGGCGACATCATCGACGTCGGCGAAGCAGTGGGAACCGTCGAGGAGGTGGGACTTCGCTGCGTGCGACTGCGCTCTCTCGACGGCACCGTCTGGTACGTCCCCAACGGCGAAATCGTGCGGGTGGGCAACATGACCCGCACCTGGTCGCGAGCGCTGCTCGAGGTGCGCTTCCACTTCGACACCGACGTCGAGGTGGCCCGCAAGGCGATGTTCGATGCCGTCGCAGCCGCCCGCAAGAACCCAGAGGTCGAGAAGGCAATCCTCAGCGAGCCCGAAATCCCGGGGATCGAGGCCATGGCCTACAACTCCGTGTCCCTGCGGCTCGTGATGAAGGTCAACCCGTCCTCCCAGTGGATGGTGCAGCGAGAAGTGCGACGTGAGTTGCGTCGCATTCTCGTGGAGCGAGACATCGAATTGAGCGCACCGGAGTCAGTCCCGTCGATCGGCGTCCACGTTCCCGGGGCTACGGTGGATACGAAGACAAAGCAAGCGCGCGGCCGCTCGTCGGCCGCGCCCGCGGACAGCGACGGACCCCGCGAGGTCCTGCCCCCAGAAAGCGGTGACGATTGAGCACTCCTGGAATGAGCGTCGGGCAAGGGCCGACTCACGCCGAGAACGAGAGCTTCTATGACGCCGTTGGCGGGCACGAAACGTTTGCGGCGATCGTGCGCGACTTCTATGAGGGGGTTCGCTCGGACTCTGTGCTGCGGCCCATGTACCCAGAGCATGACTTCGAGGGAGCGATTGAGCGACTCACGCTCTTCCTCGAGCAGTACTGGGGCGGCCCCACGACGTACTCGGAGACGCGCGGACACCCGCGACTGCGCATGCGACACCAGCCCTACCGCATCAATCCCGAGGCTCGCGACCGGTGGATCGAGCACATGCGGCATGCGGTCGCGAAGCGCAACCTCGCGCCCCTTCACGCCGTGACACTGATGGATTACCTCGAGCGCGCCGCATACTCGATGGTGAACACCTTCGAGGAATCGGAGCATTGATGGAACCAGTCAACGACCAGTGGGCAGACGCCGCCGTCGCCACGGGAATGTCCGCACTCGACCTGCGCCAGCTGGGAGACACGACCTTCGAGGGCGACTCGCTGCCCCTTCCCGGCGGACGCGTGTTCGGCGGCCAGGTGCTTGCGCAGGCGCTCATCGCCACGGGGCGCACCGTCGCCGAGTCGCGCCAAGTGCACTCCCTGCACGGCTACTTCCTGCGCCCAGGCGACGCGTCGAAGCCGATCCGCTTTGAGGTGGAGATCCTGCGCGACGGCAAGTCGTTCTCTGCCCGCCGCGCGCACGCTTTCCAGGGCGACAGGCCGATTCTGTCGATGATCGCCTCGTTCCAGGAGGACCAGGAGGGCGCGGAGCACCAGGTGACGATGCCTGAGGTGCCGCCGCCGTCACAGGTGCAGAGCGACGTCGAGGTGCTCGACAGCGTCAGCCATCTGCCCCACGCCGATTTCTGGCTGCAGAGCGGCCCCTTTGAGCTCCGTCACGTCGAGGGCTCGCTGTATCTGGGTCCCGACGAGCTGCGCCGGCCGTACCAGAGCACCTGGATGCGAGTGCGCACTCCCCTCGACACCAGCAGCCAGCTGATGCACCGCGCGCTGCTCGTGTTCGGCTCCGACCAGGTGATGCTTGAGCCGCTGCTGCGCCGCCACGGCGCCTCGTGGGCCAACCGCAACATGGCGTTCGCGAGCCTCGATCATGCGATGTGGTGGCACCGTCCAGTGCGCGCTGACGAGTGGCTGCTGTTCGTGCAGGACGCACCCACCGCGCAAGGCGGCCGCGGCCTCACGGGCACGTGGATCTTCTCCGAGGATGGGCGCCTCGTGGCGTCGGCCGCTCAGGAGGGCATGCTCCGGCTGCCGGACTGAGCGCTCGGCTAGTCCTTGCGAGGGCCGTCGCCGTTGCCGTCGAACTCGGGCGTCTGGTCTTCCCAGTTGCCCCTCTTATCGAGCTTCGACAGGTCAACCCACTCCGTTGGGCCCTGCGCGGCGCGCTGCTGCTTTTCGAACACGACGGCCCTGCGCCACATCACGAGCAGCACCACGACCACGGTGACGACGATGACGACTCCCACCATGACGGCGGGAAACAGCCAGCCCGGCGCCTCCGGCCAGATCGTGACGTCCGGCGCGAACGGGTCGTTCGAATAGGACGGCTCCGGCGACGGTGTCGCCACATCCCCCAGCGCCATGGCTAGTTCCTCGTGAGTTTGCGGTACGTGACGCGGTGCGGGCGCGCAGCGTCGGGACCCAGGCGCTCCACCTTGTTCTCCTCGTAGGACGCGAAGTTGCCCTCGAACCAGAACCAGTTCGCAGGGTTCTCATCGGTGCCTTCCCAAGCGAGGATGTGGGTGGCGACGCGGTCAAGGAACCAGCGGTCGTGGGAGACCACCACGGCGCAGCCGGGGAACTCGAGCAGCGCGTTCTCGAGGGAGCCGAGCGTCTCGACGTCGAGGTCGTTGGTGGGCTCGTCGAGGAGCAGCACGTTGCCGCCCTCCTTGAGCGTCAGCGCCAGGTTGAGGCGGTTGCGCTCACCACCGGAGAGCACGCCCGCGGGCTTCTGCTGGTCAGGGCCCTTGAAGCCGAATGCGCTCACGTACGCACGCGAGGGCATCTCCACCGCGCCGACCTTGATGAAGTCGAGGCCGTCGCTCACGACCTCCCACAGGGTCTGGTTGGGGTCGATGCCGCCGCGGCTCTGGTCCACGTAGGACAGCTTCACGGTCTCCCCCACCTTGAGCTCGCCGCCATCGAGGGGCTCGAGGCCCACAATCGTCTTGAACAGCGTGGTCTTGCCGACGCCGTTGGGACCGATGACGCCGACGATGCCGTTGCGCGGCAGCGAGAACGACAGGCCGTCGATGAGCGTGCGGTCCCCGAAGCCCTTCTTGAGGTTCTTGGCCTCGATCACCACATTGCCCAGTCGCGGACCCGGCGGGATCTGGATCTCCTCGAAGTCGAGCTTCCTGGTCTTCTCCGCCTCTGCGGCCATCTCCTCGTAGCGAGACAGACGGGCCTTGGACTTCGCCTGACGGCCCTTGGGGTTCTGGCGCACCCAGTCGAGCTCCTCCTTGAGGCGCTTCTGGAGCTTCTGGTCCTTCTTGCCCTGCACTTCGAGGCGGGCCGCCTTGGTCTCGAGGTACGTCGAGTAGTTGCCCTCGTAGGGGTACAGGCGACCGCGGTCAACCTCACAGATCCATTCGGCGACGTGGTCGAGGAAGTAACGATCGTGGGTCACGGCGAGCACGGCGCCGGGGTATTTGGCGAGGTGCTGCTCGAGCCACAGCACGGACTCGGCGTCGAGGTGGTTGGTGGGCTCGTCGAGGAGCAGCAGGTCGGGCTTCTCGAGGAGCAGCTTGCACAGGGCAACGCGGCGACGCTCACCACCGGAGAGCACCTTGACGTCGGCGTCCGGCGGCGGGCAGCGCAGCGCGTCCATCGCCTGCTCCAGCTGGGAGTCGAGGTCCCACGCGTCGGCGTGGTCGAGCTCGTCCTGAAGCTTTCCCATCTCCGCAAGCAGGCTGTCGTAGTCGGCGTCGGGATTCGCCATCTCCTCGGAGATCTGGTTGAACCGCTCGAGCTTGCCGTAGATCTCCGCTACACCCTCGCGCACATTGCCGATGACGTCCTTGTCCTCGTTGAGAGGCGGCTCCTGGAGCAGGATGCCAACGGTGTATCCGGGGCTCAGACGCGCCTCACCGTTGGACGGCTGCTCGAGTCCAGCCATGATCTTGAGGATCGTCGACTTACCAGCGCCGTTAGGACCAACCACGCCGATCTTCGCACCCGGGTAGAACGACATCGTCACGTCGTCGAGGATGACCTTGTCGCCGTGCGCCTTACGCGCCTTGTACATGGTGTAGATGAACTCGGCCACTGCCACTCCTGTCACGAAATTCTGCCGCGCCTAGCCTACGCGGTTCGCGAGTGGCTACGGGCCCCGGGGCGCCTCCCCGGGGCCCGAATGCGAGTCAGAACGGGGCCGCGGCGAGCTCCTTGTCGTCCTGCTCCGCCTCGACCTCGTCGTCGTCCGCGGCCTCGGGCAGACCGCTGACATCCACCGCCTCCGCCTCCTCGGCCTCCTCGTCGTCCTGCGCCGGCGGCGGGTTGAGGTCCTTGACCTTCTGGGTTTCGGCGTCAACAGTCGCGCGATGGAAGTCGGCGATGCCGCGGGTGAGGTCGTGGCCAATGGTCTGCGCGTCGATCACAAGGTCCGTCTTGGTCCCGTTGTTCGACTCCCAGTCGTTGGTCCGGAAGTGCCCCACAACGACAACCGGCTGACCCTTGGCGAGTGAGCGGTGCGCGAGCACCGCTGCGGCGCGAAACACGCGAACGGTGAACCACTGCGTGGGGCGGTCTATCCACTTGCCCTCGCCGCGGTCGTAGTAGCGCGACGTCGTAGCAAGTCGGAAGGTCAGGAAGTCGGAGTTGGTCTTGCTCACGTGGAGCTGTGGCGGGGTGGCGACCCACCCCTGGACGGTGATTGTCAGGTCATTCATGGCGCCCTCCTCGACGCGCGCCGCACGGTGCGGCTCGAGCCAAGAGTGACAAGCCGGGCCGACGCTGTGGCGGGCCTGGCAGCCCAACTGTGGACAGCGTCGGGCCGGATGGTTCCTGTGGACGGCAGTCGAGGGCTACGCCTCGAGCTCGGTGAGCTCGTCGAGATTGCGATACGCCTGGTGGATGAGGGATGTGGGCTCCGCGACCAGCGGAACCACGATCGATCGCACCACCGAACGGCCAATGGTGCGCACCGTCTTCGCCGCATTCGCTGCCCTCGCCACCTTGGTGAGCGCACCCTTGAAGCCGCTCGCCTTGGGAACCTCCGGCCACACCACCGCGTGCAGAGCGGCGTTGATCTCGTCCGCAAGCAGCTGGGCGGGCGCCACGGCCTCGGACACGACCGTGTGCCACGGCACCGGCAGCCCGTGCGTCGCGGCGTCGATCCAGTCGAGACGCTCTCGCTCCACCGCCTCGGTGCGCAGCCCAGCTATCGGCGGGACGGTCTTGGTGCGGCCAGCCGCGACAGCCGCAGAAGCATCGGCGAGGGCATCGACACCTGCGGCCGCCGACAGCGCGTCCACGAGCTCCTCGATGTCAGGCAGGGTGGGGTCAGCGTCGCGAGCGAGGGCCCGCGACAGCGAGCGGCCGGCCGCGACCAGGTCCGCGCGCACGGCATCCGCGGCAAGCGATCGCGACTGAGCCGCCCCAGCGATCTCGGCGAGCAGGATGTCGACGCCCTGGCCCGTGCGCGCGCTCACGGGCATCACCGGCACCTGCGTGAGGCCGTCCTCGGCGAGCAGGCGCTGCAGATCGCGAACCACTTCCCACGCCTCATTCGTCGCCAGGCGATCCACGTGGTTGAGCACCACGAGCGACGGCTGGCCATGATCGGAGGCCACGCTCAGATACGCCTCGTGCACCGCGTTGTCCGCGTACTTCTGCGGGTCCATCACCCACACGAGCAGGTCCGCCATGGGCACCACGCGGTCCACGATCGCGCGGTTCGCCGAGTTGACGCTGTCGTGGTCGGGAAGGTCGAGCAGCACCACTCCGTCGAGTCCACCTGCGGCCTCCTGATGCAGGCGACGCGAGGGATCCACGCCCAGCCAATCCAGCAGGGCCGACGCTTCATCACCCCACGTCGCAGAGGAGACTTCGGAGGTGGTGGGGCGGGCCACTCCGGGCACCGCGAAGCGCGTTCCGGTGAGCGCGTTGAACAGGCTCGACTTGCCAGAACCGGTGCCTCCCGCGAGCGCCACGATGGTGTGGTCCACGCCCAGGCTCAGCCGATGCTCGCAGCGCTCGATGGTCGCCATCACGTCAGCGCGCACCGAGGGCTCAATGGCCTCCGACGCCCAGTCCATCGACGAGCGCAGCCGAGCGACCCGCGCACGCAGTGGTGTGGTCTCGTCGCGGGGCCCCAGCTCCGCGAAGGAGATCGTCACAGCAGCCCCCTGAGTTCCGCCCTGCGCAGTCGCACCTTCGCAGAGGCGTCGGGCAGCAGGGAGGCGGCATCGGTGGGGGCAAGCATCGCGAGCGCCTCGCGGTTGATCGCGTAACGGCGGGCGGCGTTGAGCTCTTCGCGAGCAGCCGCAAGAGATTCGGGCACGTCGTGGTGCACCAGCTGGGCGAGCGCCTCGCGCGCGTCACCCACGCCGAGCGCTGCGGACGCGAACGTCGCGCGCAGGCCGGTCTCACCGACGACCTCGATTGCGCTTGATGCTCCAGGCAGCGACATGGCGATCTCGTCGCAGCGGCCAAGCCACGCACGCGTGGCGTCGGCAGCCGTGCGCTCCCTGTACTCGCGTGCATCGCGAGGGTCGCGCTGCGCGGCAAGCCACGTTCCGGGTTCCTCTCCCCCTACGGCCAACTCCTCGACCATCGCGTCGGCGGCAAGCGAGGCCGCGTAGGTCAGCGTGGACTCCACGGCAGCGATGACGTCGGCCTCGATGGCGCCAAGGGCGGCATCTCGCGCCTCGCGAGCGACGCGCCGCTTGGTCCACAGCGAGTTGCGCAGCTTGAACAGCGCGCCGCCTTCGCTCGTGGCCTGACGCCAGCGGGTCTCGAGAGCTCCCGTGCCGACGCCTTCCCACCACGTGTCCCCGCCCTCGGCCTCGGCCTGCGCCGCACGGCGGCGCACCACGGCCCGCACCTCCTTCGCGACAGATGCCTGGTCATCCATGTGCTCGGCAAGCCGCTCGAGCCACTCCTTGAGCGCCTCAGCGGAGCCGTGGAGCGTCCGCTCCACAATCGTCGCTGCCGAGGCCGCCGCGACCGAGTCGAGCCAGCGCCCCAACCCGGCCACAACGTCGGACGGGACGGGACCCTCCGCAGGGCTGCCCTCGGGGATGACGAACAGCGGCAGCATCTCAAGACCCTCGGCACTGAGGCGGCTCACCAGGTCGCTGCGCACCTGCGCGGCGACATCCATCGTGACGCGGTTGAGGACGATCGCAATCGAGGCGCCGCGCTCTGCGCCGGCTCGCAGCGCCTCCCATGGCACAGCGTCGCCGTAGCGGGCGGCGGTGGTGACGAAGATCCACAGGTCCGCGGCGTCAAGCAGCTCGCGAGCGATCTCGCGGTTCTCGCCGAGCACCGAGTCGAGGTCCGGGGAGTCGACGATCGCGAGGCCCCTGGGCACGGCCTCCGTCGAGGTCACCTTTGCCTTCTTCTCGACCGCGGTCAGCACCTGGGTGTCGAGCGGGTGGTGGAACAGGTGCGGGATGCGCGTCGTGGGTCGCAGCACGCCGGCAGGAGTCAGCTCCTCCCCCAGCAGGGCGTTCACCACGGTGGACTTGCCGGCGCCCGTGGAACCGGCAACCACGACGATCGCCGGCGATGCCTCTTCGCTCACTCGCGGGATGAGGTGATGGTCGAGCTGGTCGAGGATCTGGGTGATCAGCCCATGCGCCTCGTCCGAGTTCTCCAGAGGGATGGGCAGGGTCACGTCAGCCACAGCACGGCGCGTGTCCACCAGCGCATCAAGCAGGGCGCCGGGATACGACCACGTCTTGAACGGCCGGATGCTCATGC
>Ga0207868_1000483_pt1 | contig 41614 bp, 32 predicted proteins | sample Passage237B_FD_187370 | JGI IMG/M metagenome (GOLD analysis project Ga0207868, IMG submission 187370) | Cellulose adapted compost microbial communities from Newby Island Compost Facility, Milpitas, CA, USA - Passage2 37B (SPAdes) (version 3) ... | reverse complement strand
AACAGTATTATTGGGCTGCACTGAGTAAAGCTTTGCCACGGATCGCGGGGCGAGGCTTTATAAGCGTAAGTGACCTCTTGTTAATGAGGTAGGGGTTAAAAAGGGGTTCGCATCCGTCCGTATAAAGCTGCACTGGGTGCAGGTCGACTGGAGAAGTGGCGGAGGCTTTATGACATTCTTTAGTGACGAAATTTATCTTCGTCCCGTATTCGAAACCGGCCAACGAGCCGATTGGCTTCGCCGAATTAGCGAAAGCTTCGCCCCATGAGTTCCTGCGGGGGAGGCTGGACCGCACGCAATCGATTTGAATAAGGCACCTGGTGGACGCAAGTCGAAGCAGGTGTGGTGTCGTGTCATGGTGCTGATTTGAGGCTCTCGATGGAAAGAGCTGGGCGTTCAAGGGTGGCCTCGCGAATCCCTCCTGTCCTCCGAACCGCGGCGCTTGAACGCGATCAATGTGAAGGTGAGAGCGTATGGCGAAGCTGGGGAAGTGACTCGGCGATTTTCGATCAGGCGCGGAAGCAGCGCCGTTTGCGTCCGCTCGCAGCCGCCTGGAAAGTGGCCCAGAAGCCGTGACCAACTTTCGTAAATTGGTGCCCGGGGCGGGGATCGAACCCGCACGCTCTTACGAGCAAGGGATTTTAAGTCCCTAGTGTCTACCATTCCACCACCCGGGCGCGGGGTGGCGTCACTGTCGGAGGCACTTTGCGCGCGGTCAATGCGATGCTCGAAGCGGGGGCGGGGCGCGGTCGAAATGAACCTTGCCGGGCTGAGAGCGGCGCATCACGTTGCGCGCCAGTGAAAATCGGTTTTCTGGGCGGGAGCTTCGATCCCGTGCACTTCGGTCATTTGCTCGCGGCGCAGGACGCCTACGAGCAGCACCAGCTCGACCGGCTGATTCTCGTGCCGGCGGCGCAGGCGCCGTTGAAGCCGAACGACGTGCAGTCGTCGCCCGAGGACCGGTTGGAGATGCTGCGGCTGGCGGTGGAGTGGGATCACCGTTTCGAGATCTCGGACTTCGAGCTGCGGAAAGGCGGCGTGAGTTACACGGTCGATTCGGCGCGGCATTTTCGCGCGCTGTATCCAAACGACGATCTTTACTGGATCATCGGCGGCGACCAGTTGCCGAAGCTGCACCTGTGGAAAGGGATCGATGAGCTGGCGCGGTTGGTGGAGTTCATCTTTCTGGAGCGGCCGGGGTATCCCGTGAAGGCGCATCCCGAAATTCCGGGTTTGCGGCTGCATCGCTGCGATGGCCACTTGCTGGCGATCAGTTCGACGGAACTGCGCGAGCGCGTGAAACACCAACTCTCGCTCGACTATTTCGTGCCGCACAAATCCATCGTCTACATCCGCGAAAAGAATCTATATCGCGAAACTCCATGAAAGGAACCTCCTCTGCGTCGCTCGACTTGGTGAAACTGTGTTGCCGCGCGCTCGATGAAAAGAAAGCGATCGACCTGCGCGTGCTGGACGTGAGCGAACAATCCTCGATCACGGATTATCTGGTGATCGCGACGGGCAATTCCGAGCCTCATTTGCGCGCGCTGCGGATCGAGCTCGAGAAGGCGCTCGACGCCAGTCACACGCGGATCGTCGGGATGGAGATCGTGCAGGAGAGCGGCTGGATCGTGATCGATGCGTTCGATGTGATGATCCACGTATTCCTGCCGGAGACGCGCGAGCGCTACGGCTTGGAAAATCTATGGAAGGACGCGCAGGAGGTTTCCGTGGCCAAACTGCTCGCGGTGCCGAAGCCGAAGAAGAAGGCGGCGGTGAAGAAGAAAGCGGCTTCGCGAAAGACGAAAAAAACGAAGAAGAATTGATGCAGGAATTTGGCGAAATTCCTCCGCAAAGCGGGATTCTTTAAACTTTTTTCGCAGAAATCGTTATAACATCGTTCTGTCTAGGGTATTTACACTGCGGAGATTCACTTGCGTAAGTTACCCTAATCGGGCTGAATCGCGGCACTGCTCACCTTTGAGCATTTATATCATCCATCCATAAATACCATGAAACAGCAGAAGAGGAACCACGGCTTCACCCTCGTCGAAATCATGATTGTTGTCGTCATCATCGGCCTCCTGGCTGCGATGGCGATTCCCGCGTTCCAGAAGGTCCGCGCGAGCTCGCAGGAAAAAGCGATCATCAACAACCTCCGCCAGCTCTCCGGCGCGGCGCAGCAATACTTCCTGGAAAATGGTGTCGATACCGTTGCGTTCACGGACCTCGTGGGCGATGGCAAATACATCAAGACCATCCAAACGGTCGCGGGCGAAACCTATCCGACCGGCATCGGCCAGGACTCGACGCAGATCTCCGCGACGGGTTCGAAGGTCTCCGGCAAGGCCGAGATTTCCTACAGCAACTAAGGTTGCGTTCATCAATGTGTGTCACAAGCCGTCCCGTGGTGGGACGGCTTTTTGTTTTTTGCTGCTTATGGGTGGTTGGCTGAGTCACTCCTTGCGCGCTTCGCTCGTCGAACAGCGGTCGCGGCTGATCTTGTTTGGGCTGCTCTCGCTGCTGGCGGTGGTGCTGGGCTTCTGGACGTTTACTCCGTATCGGGCGGTATATCTGGTCCGCCACGGTGGCTACGGCGTGATGCTGCTGACGTTCGCGCTCTTCGTATATGAGCTCGTGAAGCTCATGCGGCGGGCGGACCTCGGCGCGCGATGGCGGGCGGGCGGGTGGAAGGTGGTGCTGTTCGTCCTTGGGGTTTCAGCGGTGCTGCATGTGCAGGAACCGCATGGGTTCAAGGTGGTGAATGATGAGTTCGTGCAGATCTCCACGTCGCAACGCATGCATCAATTGCGCGAGGTCAGCACGGTGGCGCGTGGGTTTCAGCTCGGGACGACGTTCATGCCGATGCAGGGACACGTGGATAAGCGGCCGATGTTCTATCCGTTTCTTTTGTCGGTCGTGCATGACCTCACCGGTTATCGTCCGGGAAATGCATTCCTGCTGAACGCGCTGCTGACGCCGGTGTTGTTTGGATTGGTGTATCTCGTCGCGCGGACGGTGGCGGGAGTCGCGGGAGGAATCGCGGCGGTGTTGTTGCTCGCGACCCTCCCGTTGCTCGTGCAGACGATCGCGGGCGGTGGGTTCGAGGTGCTGAACCTGGTGATGATCGTGGTGACGCTCCACCTCGGCATGAGGTTTGCGCGGACGCCGGACGCGACGACGCTCAGCGCGTTCTGCCTGAGCGGGGTGCTGCTGGCGCAGGTGCGCTACGAGTCGATTTTGTTCATCGTGCCGGTGGCGATGGCGATCCTGTATGTTTTCTGGCGAAGCGGACGGGTGCTGCTGCCGTGGCCGGTGCTGGCGACGCCACTGTTGCTGGTCGCGTATCCGCTTCAACTGAACGTCTTCAAACTGCGGCCCGAGTTGTGGCAGCTCAACGACCGGCCGAGCGGGTCGGGCGTGTATAGCTTCGATTACTTCCACGACAACGTCGGCAAGGCGTTGAACTATTTCTTCTCGTTCGATCGCACGCATGCGAATTCGCACCTGGTCGCGTTGGCGGGAATCGTGGGTCTGGCGTTCTTCTTCCTGCATCTGTTTCGCGAGCGTCGCACGTTGCTGCGGAAGAATCCCGAGCAAGTCGTTTTCGCGCTCTTCACGCTGGCGCTGTTTGGCCAGGCGGTCCTGATGATGTGCTATTTCTGGGGGGCTTACGACGAGCCGTTGACGGTGAGATTGTCGCTGCCGACGCAACTGCTCTTCGTTCTGGCGTTCGTTTTTGTGTATCCGCTGCTCGTGACGGCGGTGCACCGGTGGCGCGTGCTCTCGGCGGTGATCGTCGGATACTTTTTCTGTTGGACGATGCCGACGGTGGCGCAGCGGGCTTATGCGCACACCAATCTCGCCGCGGAAACGGCAAACTGGCAGCGCGAGTATCTGCAGTCGCGAACGGATCGGGGCTTCATCGTGCTGGATCAAACGATGCCGATGCTCTGGGTGACGCATGGCGTGGCGGCGGTGTCGTTTGACGCGCTCGCGGAGCGGACGGAAGAGTTCATCTATCATTATCAACGCCGGACGTTCAGCGACTATCTGGTCGTGCAGAAGCTCGAGATCGCGGACTTCGAGCGCGAGACGTTGAGACCAATGGCGAGTGTCGATTTGGGCGACGCCGTTACGTTGGAGACGGTGCGGGAAATTGTATTCCGGCCGACCTACGTGATCCGGTTGAGCCGTATTGTGTCGCTCGACGAGGACCGCTTGAGGACGTGGGGCAAGCGGATGATGGAGCCGTCCAACATGGACGAGTCGGCGCACGACGATACGGAACGGAAGGCGCGCGAAGCGGAGCTGGTGCAGGAGTGGCTGAAGAAGCTGCCGTAACGGGTGGCTCTTCGAGCCGTCGTGGCTGCGTCAGGGCTTGCGTTCGGCGGAATCGACTTCGGCCGAGCGGACGGCGTCGAGGAGTTTTTGGAGTCTCGGTTGGGCTCGAATGTGGGCGCTGGCTTGGGCGCGTTCGAGCTCGTGCTTGGCGGCGTCGAACTGGTGGTAGCGGGAAAGCAGAAGCGCGGCGTAGACGTGGAGCAGCTCAGGATGATCGCTGTGTTTTTGCGCCCAATGGGCCCACGTAAGCGCGACCTCGGGGTGTTGTTGATCCCAGGCACTCAGCCAACGATCGATGCCGGAGACCGAGCTGGGAAAGTTTCGGAGAAGCTGCGCACGAAAATCGGTTGGATCGCGAGGCGGAGCGGCCTGCCACAGTTGGAAGACCAGATAAGCATGCAACGAAAGGACGGCGCATGCGGCGACGATCGAAACGCGGGCAGAAAGGCGAACGAGAGGCGGGGCGGGGCGGACGGAATTGCCGGGCGAAAATCCGGCCATGCCGCCGAGCAGCGCGGCAGGCATGAGCAACACGGCGTGATAAAAAACGCCGTCGAGCAGACCCGCGATGAGGCAGACGGTGAAGGCGACGGCGGCGACTTGCTGCGGATTCAGATCCGCCGACGGATGAGATGGAGGACGCAAGCCTCGCCAAGCCTGCCGCAACAGCAGCGCACCGAACGGAACGGCGCCGAATAATCCGACGTCGAGCGCGAGTTGAAGCGGCCAGTTGTGGGGCTGGTTTCCGTCCTGCTTCGGTTGGATGAAGCGATAGGAGTCGGCGCCGTGGCCGAACCAGGGTGCATCGATGATGTTCGTCCACGTGACGCGCCAGAAACTCAGGCGGGTGGAGGTCAGTTCGTCGGCGGAGGTTGCGGCCGCGGAGCGCGCGATGGCGTTCCACCAGCCGAGGTAGGGCTCCGGAGACCAATGACCGCATGATAGGAGGAAGCCGCAGATGAATATGAGCGCGGCGCGGCGAAGGATTTTGGGTCGAGCCGGTGCGGGAGCGAAGATCAGCCATATAACGACGCCGGCGATCACGGCGAGGAAAGGGGCGCGTCCGCCCGACCAAAGCATGCCGCCGCAATTCGTGATCGCGACCAGACACGCCAGCCAGTGTTCGCGGCGGTGGCGCGGTGCGAGACATCCCCAGCCGAGGCCGGCGATCGTGCCAATCATCATGTGCAGGCCGAAGAGCCGGGCATGGCCGTAGTGGGCGAATTGGTTGACGGCGGTGCCAGGCGTCCACGTGAACCAGATCGCGAGACATCCCAGCGCAGCTCCGAACGAGATGGCGGCGAGAAGAAGTCGCACGCAGACCGGATCGTGCGCACCCCGGCGCGCGACGACGGCGCCGAGGAGGATGCAGACCCATGTGGCGGAACCAACCAGCGCCGGTGCAGGGCGGGCGGACATCAATGCGGCGACGATGGCGACGGCCGCCGCGGCGATAAGCAGCCAACGATCGATTGCTTCACGACGCCCATCGCATGCGGTCGCGAAGGCGGATCCGCGAAACAGCAGTGCGGGAATAAACAGAAGCGGGACGAAACGATCGTAGTCGAATGGAAGGTTGGAGAGGAACGGGAGAACGACCATAACGCCCGCACACCACCCGACTGCAGTGCGAGTCGACCCGTTCGGGTTGCGCCGAGTCGGAGTCATGGCGTGGACGTCGAGGCGGCCCGTTCGACCAAGGCGAGCAAGTCGCCGGCGGAGCCTTCGGTGGCGGCGGCAAGTTCCGCGGCGGTGAGTCGGTATACGAAAATTGAATACCCGATCGTCGCCTCGGGACGGCGGATTTTGAGGTAGGTGGACAGCCGTTGAAAACGGAGGCGGCCGTAGTCGTTGCCATGGGCGGAGAGTTCAGGTGCGGTGATGCCTTCTTGCGCGAGCACACCGGCGGGGCCGATGGCGGGATCGCGAACCTGCAGGGCGATGCGATGTAGATTCTGGTAAACCGCCTCCAATCCCGGAGCCCATCCGTGGCGCGGATAAGGTTGTGGCTGCTGCAGGGAGGTCGCGCTGATGCAATAGAGTCCGGGCTGCAATGCGCGCCACGGCTCCGCCAGTGAGATGGTGGAGGAGGAAGGCGTGAGGGATCGGGCATCGATGCCCTCGTAGGTCGGATCGCCCATGCCAAAATATTCCAGATACACGGGCTCGCCGGGCGCGCGATGAGATTGAAGCCAGCGGCTTAATCCCGGGATGTCCTGTCCCCAATCAAGCGAGCTGTCGACGAGGTGCCAGTAGCCCCGTTGCGGGCCGCCGACGAGCGGGTTGAAGTAGGCGAGGTAGTGCGGGCGGATCGTGAAGGATTCGCCGACGTGCCAGGCGGCGCAGACGGAAAGAAGGATCCACCCGAGTCGTTTCGCGGAGGCGAAGAGCAGCGGCACGCCGCCGATGAGGATGAAGAGGACGGGATACGTGGGCAGGATGTGGCGATGGCCGATGTTGAGGCTGCTGCCGATGGCGGCGATCCAGTAGAACACCAGCAGCGTGGCCAGTGGAGCGACGGTCCAGAGTTGGGAGGCGAGCGCGGTGCGGTTGCGCGAGTGGAACATCTGCCAAAGCCACAACGCGAGGCCGGCGGCGGTGACGATCAGCACGGGCAGGGAGGTTTTGACGAGGAAGGCGAACGGGAAGAATTCCACCCAGCCGTCGACGCCCAGTTGGCCGCGGAAGAAGGCGATGCGATTATGAGAGAACTCGTCGACGAAGGCGGCGCCGTAGATGAAGGCCTCGGGAAATACGCGCGCGTGGCGGAAGCCGGCGAGGAGGCGTTCCGGGAGCGTTCCGTCGTCGAGCAGCAACGACCACGGGTGCATGAAGTGCAGCGGAGACGGGCCGGGGGAATGCGCCGAAAATCGAAAATCGTAAAACGCCCAGATCACACACCACGCCACGGCGGCGTGCACGAAACCGACGCCCAGCAGATGCAAGACGGCGCGGGGGAGGTTGCGGCCTTGGCGGGCCTCGCGGAGCAGGTGCAGAAGCGCGAGCATGCCCAGCATCGGGCCGAGGAGGACGGCGGAGAATTTGGCGACGCAGGCGAGGCCGAGCGTGAGACTGCTGAGCAGGAGTCGGAAAACCGTCGGGCGCTCGAGCTGCCACCACCACGCGCTGACGGCGGCGAGAAAGAAGAACGCCATGGTCGCGTCCGATGTGGCGAGCGATCCATGCGCGAGGAACGTGGGAGAAAAGGCGAAGAAACCGAGCGAGACGAAGGCGCAGGACCAACCGAAGAGCCGTCGCGCCCAGAAGAAGATGAGCAGGCCGGTGGCGGCGCTGAAGAGGGAGATCATCGCGCGGCCGGCGAAGATCATGAAGTCGGTGTTGTTGCCCGAGCGGTAGAAGAACTCGCGTCCGACGGCCCAGACGGCGGCGTAAGCCCAATCCGGATTTTCGGCGGGGTCGGGGAGCCGCGGATCGATCCATTGCATCGGGAGCGCGGCCCAGCGTTGGGGGAGGTTGCCGTTTTCCGGGTGAAAGCGAAAATCGCCGCGCTCGTTGTAGATGTGGCCGGCGGTGAGGTGCGCGATTTCGTCGAACGTGACCGACGTGCCGATCTTCGAAGTGAGTCCGAGCACCGCGTGAAAGAGGGCGAGGAGGGCGGCGAGCGAGACGAGAAACGCGGGCGAAGGGGAGCGGGTGGGGCGAGCCACGTTTTGAACTTGGACAAAGTTTGGGGGTGAAACAACCCTCGCGGGCTTCATGAACGCCGCCGAATACGCGAACCTCGATGCCGTCGAAAAGACGCACTGGTATTACGCGGGGAAGCGCGAACTCGTCCGGTGGTGGATCGAGCGCGTGGCGCCGCCGAAAGCGGACGACGTTTTGCTGGATTGCGGAGCGGGGACGGGGCGGTTCGCGCTCGAGATGCAGGAGCGGTGTCGCGTGCTGGTGCTCGACGATCACGCGGAGGCGCTGGAGTTGTTGCGGAAACGATTTCGCGAGGAGCAGGTGATCGCGTTGACGGGTGACTCGGTGCCGTTGCCGGATGCATCGCTCGACTATGTGACGGCGCTCGACGTGCTCGAGCACGTGCCGGACGATGCGGCGGTGGTCCGCGGTTTTCACCGATTATTGAAACGCGGCGGCGTGGCGGTGGTGACGGTGCCGGCGAGCATGGCGCTGTGGAGCGACTGGGACGAGGCGCTGCATCATTTTCGCCGATACAATCGGCGGCAGTTGACGGCGTTGTTTCCGGCGGAGCAGTGGGAGCTCGTGCAGGTGAACTACACGAATGTCGTGGCGTATCCGGCGGTGTGGCTCGTGCGGAAATGGCGGAAGATCGCGCCGCGGAAAACGGGGGCGGAGAGCGGAGCGCGCGCGGAGGACAAGGAGCCGGCGCCGTGGTTGAACGTGCTGTTGAAGGCGGTGTTCGTGAAGCTGGGGACGTGGCGGGTGCCGTTTCCGTTTGGGGTGAGTTTGATTTTGGTGGCGCGAAAACGGGGTGAGTCGAGAGTCGAGGGTTGAGAGTCGAGAGGAGCCTAGGGTTCGAGGCCGGTGCGGCGTTTGACGATGTAGTTGGGGCGGCGCTTCACCTCGTCGTAGACGCGGCCGAGGTATTCGCCGAGGATGCCGATGCCGACGAGCTGCACGCCGCCGACGAAAAGGATGAGCGTGACGAGCGTGGTGAAGCCGGTCTGGGCGATCTCGATCCCAAGCAGGCGGCGGGTCACGAAGAACAGCGCGAGGCCGAAGCCGATCAGGCTGATCACGAGGCCGGCGAAGGTGACGATGCGCAGCGGGAGTTTCGAAAAGCTGACGAGGCCGTCGACGGCGTAGCGGATAAGTCGATACAGACTTTGGCCGGGCTCGCCGGCGGCGCGATCGTCGCGGTCGTAGGACGTGTCGACCCGGCGAAAGCCGACCCAGGCGCGAAGGCCGGGGAAGAAACGGTGGCGTTCGGGAAGGCGGTTGAAGGCGTCGACGGCGACGCGATCGAGGAGCCCGAAGGTGCCGGTGTTGGGCTCGATGGGAAAATCGGAGAGCCAGCGGAAGCAGCGGTGGAAGAGATTGAAGCCGAGGCGACGGAGGCCGCGTTCCTTGCGCGAGCGGCGGACGGCGAGGACGACCTCGGCGCCCTCGCGCCATTTGGCGAGGAGCTCGGGGATGTGCTCGGGCGGATCCTGCAGATCGGCGTCCATGGTGATGACGGCGTCGGCGGACGCGGCGGCGGCGAGGCCGGCTTCGAGCGCGGGCTGGTGGCCGAAATTGCGGGAGAGCTCGACGAGTTTGAAGCGGGGATCCTCGTGATGGACGGCGGCGATGACGTCGCGGGAGCGGTCGCGGCTGCCGTCGTCGACGAAGATGACGGACCAGTCGATCGAGGACTGTTCGGCGAAGACGAGGCGGAGCCGCCGGCAGAGTTCCGGGAGGACGGCCTCTTCGTTCCAGACGGGGATGACGATCGCGACGTGGGGCACGCGGTTCAACGGAAGACGTTGTATTTGATTATCGCATACAAGGCGCGAAAGCCGTCGCGCCAGCCGATCTTTTTGCCCTCGGCGTAGGTGCGGCCGTAGTAGCTGATGCCGACCTCGTAGATGGCGACATCGAGCTTGGCGACCTTGGCGGTGATCTCGGGTTCGAAGCCGAAGCGGTTTTCCTCGATGCGGATCTTCTGAAGCACGTCGCGGCGGAAGACCTTGTAGCAGGTTTCCATGTCCGTGAGGTTCAGGTTGGTGAACATGTTGGAGAGCAACGTGAGGATCTTGTTGCCGACCATGTGCCAGAAATAGACGACGCGGTGGGCGTCGCCGCCGGAGAAGCGGGAGCCGAAGACGACGTCGGCGCGGCCGTCGAGGATGGGTTTGAGGAGCTTGGGGTATTCGTTGGGGTCGTATTCGAGATCGGCGTCCTGGACGATGACGGCGTCGCCGGTGGCGGCGGCGAAGCCGGTGCGGAGGGCGGCGCCTTTGCCCTGGTTGACGTCGTGGTAGATGATCTGGTCGACGAGCGGAGCGATCTCGGTGCGGAGGAGGTCGCGGGTGCCGTCGCGGGAGCAGTCGTCGACGACGATGATCTCCTTGTCCTCCACGGGCGCGGTGCGGACCCGATCGACGATGTGGCGGATGGTCTTCGCCTCGTTGTAGCAGGGGATCACGATGGAGAGCTTCATCAGCGGCCGGGAAGCTAGTGGCAGGCCGCAGTTGGACAAAAGCCTTTTTCGGATGGGTTTCGGTCCGGACCAGAGGTTGACCCGTGAAGCGGGGATCAGCAGTGTCGCCTGGCATGCTGACCGCTGCCCCGAAATTGCTTCTGCGTCCTGCTGTGCGGCTGGCTGCGAAGAATTTCAGTTGGCTGTTTGTTGATCGTCTGGGCCGGTTGGGGATAGGGATAGTGGTGAGCGTGATGGTGGCGCGGCAACTCGGGCCGCGGGATTTTGGCCTCCTGAGCTTTGCGCTATCCCTCACGGCGATCTGTGCGGGATTTGCAGGGCTGGGACTCGATGACGTTTTGATTCGGGATTTTTCGGCCGATCGAAAGGGAAGCCGGGGACTATTGTCGAAAGCGATGCGGTTGCGACTGGTCGGATCTGCGGCGGGTTACAGCGCAGCCGTGGCGGGAGCGGTGTGGCTGCAGCCGGAGTCCCCAGACGTGTGGAGTGTGGTCGCGATTTGCGCAGCGTCCTTGTTTTTCGGCCCGGGGGAACTGGTGGAGGCTTGGTTTCAAGCCGCGATGAATGTCAGGCCCGTGGTGGGCGTAAGACAGATCGCATTTTGGACGGCCACGGGGTGTCGCCTCTGGCTGCTTTGGCAGGGAGCAACGTTGAAAATGCTTGCGATGACCTATGTGGTTGAAGCGGGCGTGGTGGGTGTTGGTTTGATTACCGCTTTTCGATTGCGGAGCGAAGATCCGGAAGCGGCGAATCTGCATCGGCGCGAAAGCGCTCCGTGGCTTCGGTTGATCCGCGAAGGCGCCCCATTGATGGCATCGGGGGTGTTGGTGCTGTGCGCGATGCAGGCGGACCGGCTCCTGTTGGCTCGGTTGAGCGGCGATACGGCGGTTGGGATCTATGCGGCTGGAGTGAGGTTCAGCGAGGTGTTTCAAATCATCCCGGTGGCCCTTGGGGCGGTCGTGCTGCCGAATTTGACCGCCTTGAAAGGGCGGGATGAGAGGGAGTATTGGCGGCGAGCGCGCCAGATTTTCTGGCTGGCGGGGCTGGCAGGTGCAGCGATCGCGTTGCCCGTGAGTGTCACGGCGGCGCTGTTCATACCGCGGATATTCGGCGCCGACTATGCCGATTCGGCGGGCGTGCTGGCGGTGCACGTCTGGACGCTGGGGTTTATTTTCATGGTGTCGCTGCGGTCGCGTTTCTTTCTGATCGCGGCGGCGACGCGATGGGTTCTGGTGCTGTCGGTGTTAACCGCGGGACTGAATCTTGCCGGGAACTTCCTGCTCGTTCCGCGCTTTGGAGCGACGGGCGCCGCTTGGTCGGCGGTGGCGGCGTGGGCGTTCTCAGCGCTGGTGGCGCCGCTCCTGTTTGCGCCGACTCGCCGGGTCATGCGTCATCTATTTGCCGGCCCCTTGCCGGGGGTTACGGCGCAGGTGGTATGAGCGAGTCCGCGGTGTTGCGTAGGGCGGACCTCGAAAGGTCGCCGCTTTCGTTGATGGACGAGGCGGGAGTGACCTATTTTTGGAGAGACCGGGTGTTGCGGGCCGTGCCGCCGGAAAGTGCGGCGGGAGTGAAGAGGCTTTTTGCGAGCGGGCTGATCGAGGCGCTGATGGCGAAGCGGTGGATCCCGAATTGCAGCATGAGTGCGATGCGGATCGAGGGAGCCGCACTCGTCGTGGAGCAGGAGAGGCTGCCGGTGGTGACGTATCCCTACGAGTGGACGTTTGGAATGCTACGCCAAGCGGCAATGCGAGTGCTCGAGGTGAATGCGCTGGCGAATGAATACGGCTGGGAGTTGAAGGACTGCCATGGGTTCAACGTGGTGTTCGACGGGACGCAGCCGCTATTTGTCGATCTCGGGAGCTTTGTGCCGCGTCCCCAAGGTGCTCGCGACTGGGTTGCCTATGAGGAGTTTCGACGGTCGTATTTGTATCCGTTGCACATCTGGAAGGATGGCGGGGGATACATCGCACGACGTGTGTTGGCGGCGAGTGAGATGATGCGGGAGGAAGACTATGGGTTGTATCGATGGCCGTGGACCCGGCTCGATGGAGGGCGACGATATGCGCGATGGGTGAAGCTTCAGGATCGCTGGCGGAGGCTCCAGCGCATGACGGATGCCTATGTTCGAATGCACCATCCGGGGCTTGGAGGCAGGCTGCTGTGCGCGACGAAACGGATGCGGTGGCTGCCGGGCCGGCGCGTTGAAATCCTGACGCTCCACGCGCAGGTGGCGGCTATGCGACGGCGCGGAGGTGGAGGTTTTTGGAGCAACTATCAAAAAGGTGGTGAGGCGTTTTTGAATACGCCGAGATTTCGCCGGGTGGCGGAGATCATTGCGGGACTGGGAGTGCGTTCGATGCTGGAGCTTGCGGGGAATCAGGGGCGGTTGTCGTCGCGGTTGCTGGAGGCGGAGGTCGTCGGAAGGGCGACTTGCACCGATAACGATGAACTGGCGGTAGATCTCGGTTTTGAGCGAGAACGAGCCACGAACGGACGCCTTCACACGGCGGTATTGGACTTCGTGCATCCCATGGTGTCGCCGTTTGGCGAGCCGCCGTCGACGCGCCTGCAGGCGGACGTGGTGCTAGCGTTGGCTGTGACTCATCATTTGCTACTGACGCATCGTTTGCCGATTGAACGCGTATTCGGCGCCATCGGGTGCAATGCTCGACGTTTTGTGCTGGTCGAATTCATGCCATTGGGCCTGTGGGATGGAAGGCGTGGGGATCCGGTTCCGCCTTGGTATACGCTCGAGTGGTTTCGAGCGGCCTTTGTGAAGCAGTTTGAACTCGTGCTCGAAGAACGGCTGGAGGAAAACAGGCATCTTTTCTGTGGCGAGATTCGGAGCGATAAGGCGACATGAGAGCCTGGGCTCAACAGTGGGTTCCCCCGCGGATATCGGGGTGGTGGCGAAAGTGGCGCCGGCCAGTGCGGCACGAGGGGCATTATAGCTCATGGAGCGAGGCGGTGGCAGAAAGCCGGGGCTATGACGCTGAAAATCTCGTTCGAGTGAGAAAGGCGGCGTTGCAGGTTAAAGCTGGGCAGGCGGCGTTTGAGCGGGACGGAGTGACCTTTGCGGAACCGGAGGTCTCGTGGCCCGCGTTGGCGTGCTTGCTGACGGTGGGAGCGGAGCAAGGCGGCCGGCTCGACGTCGTCGACTTCGGAGGTTCGCTGGGAAGCTTCTATTATCAGCATCGCGGCTTTTGGTCGGAGCTTGGGATGGTGCGGTGGAGAGTGGTGGAGCAGCCGGCGTGGGTGCAGGTGGGGCGAGCGGAATTCGAATCGGAAGAACTGAGATTTTATTCCACGATCGAGGCGGCGGAGGCGGAACGGGAGGCGCCCCAGGTGCTCCTGCTGTCTGCCGTGCTTCCTTACCTGCCCGACCCCCAGCGGTTCATGGCCGACGTTAGTAAACGGCGGTTTGTGGCTGTAGTTATCGATCGCACGGGGATGTTGCGCGAAGGGGGGCGGGATCGGCTGACCGTGCAGCGGGTGCGGCCGCCCCTTTTTCACGCCAGTTATCCCTGCTGGTTTTTCACGCGGGGAACGCTGCTGGCCCCGTTTGCCGAAGACTATCGGCTGCGGGCGGAGTTTGCAGCGCTGGACGGGACGAACATTGCGGCGGACTACCGCGGTTTCTTTCTACAGCGTTCCAGTCTCCGAGGATGTCCCGGCCATTGAACCATTACTGCACGTATTTCGATTCGGGATATCTCGCACAAGGCGTGGCGTTGTGGCAGTCGCTCCGGCGTCACGACGCAAACGCGATTCTATGGGTGCTAGCGCTGGACAAGACGGCGGAGCGAGCGCTTCGCAATTTTGGGGACGAGGCACTGCGAGTGATAACATTGGATCAACTGCTGCAGTCTGATCCTGAACTACGGGCGCGGCAGCATCGCCCCCGAGAGCAGTTTATTTTCACGCTCACGCCCTGTTGGGTGCGGCACGTTTTGACGGCTCGATCGGAGATCCACCGGCTGGTATATCTCGACTCCGATCTTTATTTCTTCTCTTCGGCCGCGCCGATTTGGAGCGAGTTGCAAAAAGGTTCTGTGCTGATCACTCCGCATTGGTATCCAAAATGGCATGAGGACGCTCCGCGCTATGGCACGTTCAATGTGGGGGTGGTCGGCTTCCGGCGAGATGAAGATGCGCAGGCGTGTTTAGAGTGGTGGCGGCAGCGGTGTCTGGAGTCCACCGAGCTGGCGGCCGACGGGACGCGCTTCGGCGACCAAAAATACCTGGACGAGTGGCCACGTCGATTTGAGGGCGTGGTGGTGTGTGACCATCGCGGCATCAATGTTGCGCCCTGGAATTGGGCGGGGTTTGTGTTCGAAATTTCGTCGCGAGCGCCGGTGGGAGTGGAAGGTGTGCCGCTGGTCGTGTTTCACTTCGCCCAATTCCGGCGCATCGCTGGGCGCTGGTTCGATTCCGGGCAACTGGAGTATGGGGTCATGCCTCGCCGCCTACGTTCCCGCTTGTATGGAGAGTATTGGTCCGCGCTGCTGGAAGCGGAGATGATGATTCGGAAGGTCTGGCCTCAGTTTGCGATAAAAAGCAGAGGCTGGCTGGCGGTGTTGAAGCCGTGGCATCTCGGGCTCCTTCGATGGGTTTGGGGGGAATTCTGGTGGCGTGGACAGAATAATTGGTATGCGGGGCGGGCGGGCTTGGGGCGATTCTCGGGCCGTGTGATCAGCCTCTGGCGGCGGTGGGAGCGACGCCACGAATGAAGCTGCTGGTGGTCACGCCGACGTTGGGTTCCTCCCGCTGGCTAAAAGACACGGTGGAGAGTGTGGAGCGTTTCGCGCCGGGCAGTCGCCAGATATTGGTTGCACCTCGGGAAAAGATGGAGGCCCTGCGTAAAGAGTTTCCCGCGGTGGAGGTGGTGCCGGAGCGGGGGGGCGGAATGTATGCTGCCATCAATGACGGTGTCGCTGCCGCGGGCGGTGCGTGGGACGCTTTCACATACCTCAACGACGACGACGTGCTCGGGCCAAATTTTGCCGCGGCGACGCGGTTGATGAGTGCGACGACGGGCGAGGGGATTGTGTATGGTCGGGTCGCGTTGATCGGAGCCGGAGGCGAGTCGCTTGGCGCGTTATCGATCTCGCCTGTGCCGAACCTCAACCGAGAGCTTTGGGAGCAGCGGATCGAGCCGCTCTTTCAACAAGGGACTCTCGTGAATCGAGCAGCGTGGAACAGACTGGCAGGCTTCGACGAGACGCTGCGCTTTTGTGGCGACTCCGAGTTTTTAGCCCGGGCTTGCGTGAAGGGCGTGCAGTTTCAACGGGCGGCGGGCGGCCCCGTGGCAGCCTTCAGATTGCGGGCCGGGCAGCTAACAAAGAATCGCACCGCGATGGAGGCTGAGCGCAAGAAGGTCGATGAAAAGCTCGGGTTGCCGGCAAAACGAAAACAGGGACGTCATCTGTTGGCACTCATGATATTCCGGGTGTGGAACCTACCGGTATATGCGGGCCGGGTTCGGCGCTTCGGGTTCGTATCGTTTAACGAAGCCATGCGACGTGTGGAATGAGGCGAGCCGGTCGCCATGGAAGTTTCAGGCGAAACCACGTTTGAGGCGGACGAACTGTTTGCGGAGGAAGCGGACGACGGAAAGGACGTCCCAGAGCCAGCAGCGCCAGGCGGGGGCGTAGCGGTGGCGGACGGTGATTTCCTCGCGGTAGACGCGCCAGTCGCCGCCGTCGCTGGTGCCGGCGATGCCGCAAGCGGCGACGCGGAGCGGGAGGGGTTTGAAGCGGACGGAGTTTTTCCAGAGGCGGAGGTTGAAGTCGTAGTCGCCCATCACGCGTAGTGACGTGTCGAATACGCCGTTTTCCTCGAAGAGGGCGCGACGGTAGAACGTGGCCTGGTGGTGGACGAAGTTGCGGGCGAGCGGGCGGACGTGTTGGGCGAGTTTGTAGATGCGTCCGTCGTCGAAGGCGGCTTCGCCGGAAACGACGCCGGCGGAGGTGGAGGCGAGGGCTTCGAGGGCTTCGGCGAGAACCATGTCGCCGACGAGGCGGTCGTCGGCGCCGAGAAAAAGGAGCCAGTCGCCGCGGGCGCGGGCGACGGCCTTGTTCATGGCGTCGTAGATGCCGGTGTCGGGTTCGGAAAGGAGGGTGGCGAAGCGATCACGGTGCTGTTGAAGCCAGGCGAGGGTGCCGTCGGTCGAGGCGCCGTCGACGACGACGATGTCGGGCGCGACATGGCGTTGAGTCCAGATGCTGTCGAGCGCGGTGGAGAGGCGCGGGCCGGGATTCTTGCAGACGAGGATGACGCTCAGCGTGGGCGTGGCGGACATGCGGAGAACGCGGGGAGAATCGCGGGCGCGGTGAGCGGTGTCGAGGCGAAGGGCGGAGCGGGAGGCGGGGCTTCGGGTGGAGTCGCAGCGAGGGTGAAGAGCGCGGAGAGTTGGCGGCTGACAGACGGGGTGAGACGTGGCAGGTGTTGCGGACGATGGCGAAGATGAGTCCAGCTCAATCCAGGCAGGCGGTGGTGCCGGTGGTGCGTCTGGCGGAATTGCCGGGGCTGGCGGCGGAGTTGGCGGAGCGCGTGCGTGCGGGCGGGTTTCGGGCGGACGTGGTCGTGTATATCGAAACGGGAGCGCGGCTGCTGGCGCACGAGGTGGGGCGGGAGCTGGGCGTGGAGATCGTGCCGATGTGGGTGAGTCGCGGGGGGAGCGGTTTGAAACAGAAAGTGGCACCGCTGGTGGCAAAGACGCCGGTGTGGTTGCGCGATGGATTGCGGCGGTTGGAGGAGTGGTCGGGCGTGCATCGGCATACGCGGCGGCGGGCGGCGCTGGCGCACGGTGTGGAACTGGCGGGGAAGCGGGTGTTGTTGCTGGATGATGCGGCGGACACGGGACGGACGATCGGGGTCGCGCGGGAGTTGGTGAAACGGGAGGGCGGGGCGGGCGAGGTGAAGGTGGCGGTGCTGGCGGCGACGACGCCGGCGGGGCGGGCGGCGGTGGATTTTTTTGTGTTGGAGAAGAATTCGCGGATGCCGTGGTCGTCGGACAGCGACGAACGCGTGGAGACGGAGCGGCGGGCGGAGGAGTTGCGGCCGAAGTATGCGCCTCGCGATTTTTGACGTGGATGGAACGCTGTTGCGGGGGAACTCGTGGCAGGCGTATTTTTGGTGGGCGGTGGGCGAGTGGCCGGCGGCGGCGCCGGGGTTGCTGGCGCGGCTGGTGGCGCGCAAGGCGGGGCTCATGACGGCGGAGGCGCTGCGCGAGGCGGCGTTGCGGCCGCTGTGGGGGAAGTCGCGGGCGGAGGTGGACGCGATCGGGCGGCGAGTGTTTGCAGGGCGGCTGCGGCGTCAGCTACGGGAAGCGGCGCGGCGGGAGGTGCGGCGGGTGAAGGAGGAGGGATTCGTGCCGGTTTTGGCGACGGGAGCGTTCGATTTTCTGGCGGAACGCGTGGCGGAGGAGTTCGGGGTGGCGGAGGTCGTTAGCACGCGGTTGGAGTATGAGGGCAGGCATTGCGCCGGGCGTATCCGTGGAGTGGAGACGCGGCGGGAGGCGAAAGCGGCGGCGGTGCGCGGGCATTTCGCGGGGCGGCCGGTGGAATGGGCGGAGAGCCGGGCGTATTCGGACGATGAGGAAGATGCGCCTTTGTGGGAGCTGGTCGGCGAGAAAGTGCTGGTTTGCTCGCGAGAGCACGAACGGGCGGAAGCACCGGACGGTGTGAACGTCGCGGTGTGGCCGGACGCGTGACGAGGGGTTGTTACGCGAAGGGATCGCGCCAGCGGGCGAAGGTGAGGAGGAGAATTTGGAGATCGAGCCAGATGCTCCAATTCTCGATGTAATAGATGTCGTGCTGGATGCGGGCGGCGAGGTCGGTGTCGCCGCGGAGACCGTGCACCTGCGCCCAGCCGGTCATGCCGGGTTTGACGAGGTGGCGCGGAAGGTAGTGCGGGATTTCGCGGGCGAGCTGGTCGACGTGGTAGGGGCGTTCGGGTCGCGGGCCGACGAGGCTCATGTCGCCGCGAAGGACGTTCCAGAATTGGGGAAGCTCGTCGATGTTCCAGCGGCGGAGGAAGCGGCCGATGCGGAGGAGGCGCGGATCGCGCGCGGTGGTGGATTGGTGGGCGGCGTCGGTGGCGGCGGCGTCGGGCCGCATGCTGCGGAGTTTGTAGAGCGTGAACGGGCGGTGGCCGGCGCCGATGCGAGTTTGGCGGAAGAAGACGGGACCGTCGGGCGACTCGCGTTTGATGAGCGCGGCGGCGAGAAGGATGACGGGAGTGGAAAGGAGGAGGCCGAGGATCGAGCCGGTGACGTCGACGGTGCGTTTGAGGGCGCGGGAGAAAAGGCGGTCGATGGCGAGCGATTCGACGCCGAGGATGGGAACGCGGCCGATGGTTTGCAGCCGCAGACCGCTCAGGAAAATGTCGAAGGCGCCGGGGACGATTTTCCACTCGATGTAGCGACGCTCGCAGAGATCGACGATGCGCTGGAGCTCGGGGCGGGGGAGATCGAGCTGGGTGGCGATGAGGACGTCGACGGCTTCGCGTTCGAGGATGGTTTCGAGATCGCGGAGCGAGCCGAGGACGGGCGGGAAGGTGTCGCCGGATGAGGAAGAGGGCCGTGCGTCGGAGTCGGAGGAAGGGAAAGAGACGAGGCCGGTGAGGGCGAGCGGGTGATGGGAATGGCGGGAGATTTCGGCGGCGAGAGCGACGGCCTGCGTGTTGTTGCCGAGAAGGAGGGTGCGGCGGCGGAGGCGCGAGAGCAGGGGCGTGCGGGTGAGGACGGCGTAGGCGAAAGAGCGCCAGAGGTGGAGGAGGACGACGACGCAGGTGAAAGCGAGGAGGGCGAAGAGCCGGGAGATGGGCGGATCGAATTTGAGGACGAGCGAGATGCCGAGGTAGGCGGCGAGCCAGAAAGCGGCGCCCTTCAGGATGGCGTTGAGGCTTTGGTAGCGGCGGAGGAGAAGGCGGGAATCGTAGAGGCCGAACTGGGCGAACGCGGCGATGAGGAGCGCGACGCCGACGAGAAGGAGTGGAAAGTAGGTCGCGAGCGTTGCATCGGGAACGTCGATGCCGATGCGGCCGAGCGGGGATTCGTAGCGAAGGATCCAGCCGAGAAGGAGGCCGATGAACGTGACGATGGTGTCGCCGGCGAGCAGCGCGAGAGGGATGACGGTGTCGCGAAGCGGATTGGACGGACGGCGCACGGCGGAGAACGAAGAAGGAAACGGCGGGATGGAAGACCGGCTTACGTTTCGGGAGGAAGAGCGAGGAGTTCGACGAGGAGGGGGGAGGGAAGCCAGCCTTTGGGCGGGAAGAGGAAGGAGAGGAGGTTGGCGGCGAGGAGGTTTTCCTGCACGTCGAAGAGATCGACGGGCGGGTCCAGGTCGAGATTGCGCATGAGGACGGGATAGCCGTCGCGGCTGCGGCGGTAGGCGCTGACGGGGGAATTCGTGAAGTCGGGCGGCGTGGGGTTGGAATTGAAAAACTGGATACGCGCGGGGGCGTCGGTGTGCGAAGCGGCGGCGGACGCGGGGCCGAGTCCGTCGAACCAGGCGGCGAGCGCGATGATGTAGCGGGCGGTGTCGGCACGGGGATCGTTGCGGGCGTCGAGTTCATCGGCAACGCGGCGCGTGAAGGCGTGAAGTTGCGCGAAGGTGGCGAGGCGTTGGGGAGCGAGGCTGTCGTGGCGCCACCACGGGGAGGTGAGGAAGAGCGGATCGTTGAGACACTCGAGGGCGAGGGCGCGGGGGATGAGGGGATCGTCGGGGTCGCCGCGGTTGAGGCGGGCGAGGGCGATGCCGAAGTAGACGCCGCCCTTGTCGGGAACGAGCTTGGCGGCGGCGCGGAAGTGGCGTTCGGCGCGAACGGGATCGGAGACGAGGAGGTGCCAGCCGAAATTGAAGTGGGCGATTTCCTGGTCGGGGTTTTTCGCGAGCGAGACTTTGAAGAAGCGGGTGGCTTCGTTCTCCTTGGTGGGATCGGCGGCGACTGCGAGGGCGTGGCTGTTGAGGAGCGGGTTGAGGTCGGTGCGGCCGAAGCAGACGACGAGGAAGAGCGAGAGAAAGGCGAGGGCGGCGACGTTGAGCTGGGGTTCGGGGGCGAGCGGGCGGGAGGCGGATGGGGCGACGAGGGCGGCGAGCGCGGCGGTGGCGAAGGCGAAGGCGGGGACGTCGAGTTGGAAATCGACGACGGAGAAAACGAGATAGCCGGCGAGAGCGGTGGCGGCGATCGCGCGGGGAGAGAGACGTTGGCCGCGATCGGGGCGGGCGGCGAGCAGGACGCGGAGAAGAAGCGCGGCGAAGACGAGGCCGCAGAGGAGGCCGGCGGCGCCGGTTTCGGCGAAAAGCTGGAGCGGTGTGCTGTGGAGTTGGAGGACGTTTTCGACGCCGCCGTCGAGTTGGGCGCGGTAGCGTGGAAAAACGAGCGGGGTGGTGCCGGGCCCCCATCCGAGCACCGGGCGGTCGGCGCCCATGAGAAGAGCGGCGTGGGCCATCGAGGCGCGCTGGCGGTCGCTCAGGGCGAGTTGGGCCGCAGAGGTATCGGAGTCGGAGAACAACGCGCGCGTGCGCGGGTGCGCGAAGGCGGCGGCGAGGAGAAGGACCGCGCCGGCGGCGCAGACGAGGAAGAGTTGTTTACGCGGAAGCCGGGCGTGGAAGATGCCGATGGCGGCAAGGGCGACGACGGCGAGAAGCCCGCCGCGGCTGCCGCTGGAGAACAGCATCAGGGCGGCGAGGGCGGTGGACAGGAGCCAGGCGAGACGGGCGCGGCGGTCGGCGGAAGAGAAGGCGAGACCGAAGAAGAGAGGAAGGGCGAGAACGGCGAGACCGGCGGTGTAGTTGGAATGGCCGAGCGGGTGGGGGTTGCGGGCGTGGAGGCGGGAGAGAAGCGGAGCGGTGGTGTCGGCGTCGAAAAGATCGAGGAGCCAGCGCGCGACGCTAAGCACGGCGACGAGGGCGAGGCATTGCGCGAGGCGGACGAGCAGGGTGCGGGCGCGGTCGGAGGGGCCGGTGGCGAGGACGTCGTGGAGGAAGAAGAAGGCGGCGAGGGCGCCGAGCGGAACGAAAGTGACGAGCAGGCTGGTGCCGCGGTGGAGGCTGAGTGAGGACGAGAGAAGGAGGATGCCGGCGAAGGCGGCGGCGGTGAGGGTCCAGGCGCGGTCGGGGAGCGTGAGCGGTTCGGGGCTGCAGGCGCGGGCGGACAGGACGATCAGCGGCGCGGCGGAGGCGATCCAGTGCAGCAGTTGCCAAGGCATCGAATAGGCGCGCGTGGCGCCGTTATCGATGACGGTGAGGAGGAAAACGCAGGCGAAGGCGATGAGGCCCAGCAGACGAACGACGCGGGAGGCGGAGACGGAGGCGGGGTCGCGCATGCGTTTGGCGAATGACAGCGGCGGGATGAGGGTGGGGCAAGCCTTGGGGTGGCGGCTGGTGAAGGGGATGAAGGATTTATGGAATGTTGACGGAGTGTTTGGGATGGCGGGCGTCGGGGAGATTGACGGTGGGCGGGAGGGATCGGCAGGCTCGGGCGAATGTCGACGGCCGAAAAGCAGAGCGCGAAGAAGTTGCCGGTGTTGAAGCTGGCGGTGGGGGCGATCGTGGTCGCGGTTGCGGTGGTGGTGGTGTTGCGCGGAGTCGATGTGCGCGGGACGATCGATCAGGGGCTGGAGGTGATTCGTGGGGCGGGCGCGGCGGTGTTTTTCACGGCGATGGCCTTGCTGCCGGCGGTGGGCGTGCCGGCGTCGGTGTTTACGTTGACGGCGGGGCCGGTGTTCGGGCCGAAGCTGGGGATGCCGCTGGTGGTGGTGCTGAGCGTGGCGGCCATGATGTTCAACATCGTGATGAGCTATTTCCTGGCGCGGCGGGCGCTGCGGCCGGTGTTGGAAAAGTTGATACAACGGCTGGGTTACAAGCTGCCGGATGTGCCGAAGGAGGACATGCTGGATCTGACGATCATCGTTCGCGTGACGCCGGGATCGCCGTTTCCGGTGCAGAACTACCTGTTGGGGTTGGCGCGCGTGCCGTTCGGGATGTATGTGGCGGTGGCGTTCGTGGTGCAGGCGATCTACACGCCGGCGTTCGTGTTGTTCGGCGATGCGCTGCTGCAAGGAAAAGGGCGGATGGCGATGGTCGCGGGGAGCTTGCTGGTGGTGGCGGTGGTGGTGACGCACTGGGTGCGGAAGCGGGTGACGAAGAAGAAGCGCGAAGGCGGGGCGGAAGGGAACGCGGCATGAGCGCGCGGGAGCAGGCGTTGTTTGGGGAGGCGGACGATCGCGTGGAGTCGGTGAGCGAATTCACGCGGCGGGTGAAGACGCTGCTGGAGCGCGGGATCAGGCCGGGCTGGGTGCGCGGGGAGGTATCCAATTTACGGGCACAGGCGAGCGGGCATTATTATTTCTGCCTGAAGGATGCGGGGGCGACGTTGAACGCGGTGCTGTTTCGCGGCGATGCGGCGCGACAGACGGTGAAGTTGCGCGATGGCGCGCAGATCGTGGTGTTTGGCGAGGTGAGCCTGTATGAGGCGCGCGGGACGTATCAGTTGATCGTGCGCGCGATCATCGACGATGGAGAGGGGCGCTTGAGGCGGGAGTTCGAGGCGTTGAAGCGGCGGCTGGCGGAGGAAGGGTTGTTCGCGATCGAGCGGAAGCGGGCGCTGCCGGAGATGCCGGCGACGGTGGGATTCGTGACCTCGCCGACGGGCGCGGCGGTGCAGGATTTTCTGCGGATCTTGAAGCGGCGCGGCTGGCGCGGACGCGTGGTGGTGTTGCCGGCGAAAGTGCAGGGCGCGGGGGCGGCGGAGGAAATGGTGGAGATGCTGGCGCTGGCGGAGCGGTTGGGGATTTTCGATTTGATCGTGATCGGGCGGGGCGGAGGGAGTTTGGAGGATTTGTGGGAGTTTAACAAAGAGGTGCTCGTGCGCGCGGTGGCGGCGTGCGGCGTGCCGGTGGTGTCGGCGGTGGGGCACGAGATTGATTTTACGTTGTGTGACTTCGCGGCGGACGTGCGGGCGGAGACGCCGAGCGCGGCGGCGGAGTTGATTTCGAGTCACTTCGTGGCGGCGGCGGAGCGGGCGGTGAGCGCGGGGGAGGCGATGATGCGGGCGGGGGAGCGGGCGATCGACGAGGCGGCGGCGCGGCTGGATCATGCGCGGTCGCGGCTGCGGTTGTTGTCGCCGACGGCGCAGGTGGAGCAGGGATATTTGCGACTGGATGATTTGGCGGGACGGCTGGCGGCGGCGCTGAAAGGGACGGTGCACGAGCGACGGCATCGGCTGATGGAAGCGCGGAGTCTGCTGGCGCAGCGGTCGCCGGAGCGGCGTGTGCAGGTGGAGTCGCATCGGTTGCTGGCGCTGTGGAAGCGGTTGCAGGCGGCGAGTCCGAAGTCGGTGTTGAACCGGGGATTCGTGATCTTGCGCGACGAGGCGGGGCGGCCGGTGGCGAAGCGGAAGGATGTGGTGAGCGGCCAGCGGTTGAGTGCGGAGTTTGGGGATGGGACGGTGGAGGTGCGGGCGGAGTAGATGTCGGAGGAAGGGCCGCAAAGAGACGCAGAAGGCGCAAAAAAGATAGGTCGGGTAAGGGGTGGAATATTTGGGGGAGGTGGTTACTCTGATGGGTATGATGAAAGCGTGGATTTTGTCGGTGGCGGGTTTTGCGGCGGGGGCGGCGGTGAGTATTGCTGGGGCGGATACTATGAAATCGAAGAATGAAATGACTCCGGAAGAGGCGGCGGCGTGCGAGATCGATGGCGAGAAGTCGGCTTGCGGGCTGCCTTCGAAGGTCGTGATCGACATGAGCAAGACCAAGGTGCAGCGGACGGATGCGGAGTGGAAAGCGATGCTGACGCCGGCGCAGTATCAGGTCGCGCGGAAGCAGGGGACGGAGCCGCCGTTTCGGAATGCGTTCTGGGACCATCACGAGGATGGCGTTTATTTTTCCGTGTGCAGCGAGACGCCGTTGTTCGATTCGCGGGACAAGTTCGACAGCGGGACGGGGTGGCCGAGTTTCACGAAGCCGATTCAGCCGGAGTTCGTCGGCGAGACGGTGGATTACAGCCACGGGATGATGCGAACCGAGGTGCATTGCGCGGTGGACGGCGCACATCTCGGGCATGTGTTTCGCGATGGGCCGCGGAAGAAGGGCGGGCTGCGTTACTGCATCAACAGCGCTTCGCTGCGGTTTATGCCGCGGAAGGAGTATGAGGCTTGGGTGGCGCGGAATGGGGCGGCGAAGGTGGCGACGGCCAAGTGATTTCTTACAGAAGATAACGAAGGGAACGAAGGCGGACAGAGTCCTTGTTCACCGTAGGGAGTGCGAAGGTGGTGGAGCAGAGGGCACTCCACTCGCTTACCGACGGTCGGGGTGTGCTTTTGTAGGCACGTCAGCGGGAGGCGACGGCTTGAGGGCGGGTGAGTTCGGCTTGGACGGCGGCGAGGGCGTGGCGGCGGAGGTCGGCGGCGTCTTCGGCGGAGAGACCGTCGGGAGCGTAGTCGGTGGGGAGGGTGTCGGCTTCGAAAAGGGTGAGATACCAGACGGAGGCGCCGAGGTAGCGGCCCGCGATGTTGGAGTGGATGGCGTCGAGCCCGAATTCGGGTTGGTCGTCTTTGTTTTTCCTCCAACGCCAGCCGACGTTGAGGCTGCCGCGCTGTTCGGGGAGTTGGTTGGCGGGCGGGTGGTTGAAATCGAAGGCGGGGTCGGGGGTGTAGGTCCACCGCGGGGTCTGGCGGGCGAGGTTGAAGGCGTCGCCCACGGGGATGAGGCGGAAGCCGGTCTCGGCGGCGAGGGCGCGGTAGGTGTCGCGAACTTGTGAATACATCTTCTGCGGCGTGAAGCCGTCGTCTTTTTGGAAGAAAGGGTGATCTTCGCGGTAGGCCCAGACTTCGTGGATGACGATCTCGGCGGAGGGCGCGTGCTGGCGGATGGCGGCGATGAGTTGGTCGACGTAGGGGTGGTAGGTTTCGGGGCGGAAGCTGAGGTGGCTGACTTGTTGGATCGTGACGATGTCCCAATCGGTGGCTTCGAGAGCTTCGATGATGGTGACGGAGCGTTTCTGGCCGGTTTTGAGATCGATGAAGTTGTGGTAGGCGCGGCCGTTTTCGTCGCCGGCCCGGGCTTCGGCGAGGTGGCGCGCGTGGCGTTCGAGGGAGCAGCCGCCGATGCTGGCGCGGCCAAGCGTGAGGTCTTTGCCGCCGGCTTGAGCGATCGCGGGGAGGAAAGCGGTGGCGTCTTCGGAGAAGCTGTTGCCGATGGCGAGGAGCTTGAGGGACTGGCGTTCGGCGGCGGAGAGCGTGAAGGGGAGAAGGATCGCGACAGCGAGGAAGAGGTGGCGGACGAAGCGGCGAGGTTGGGGCGAGGGCGTCATGGGCGAGAGATTGAGTAACGGAGGAGTGGAGGAAAGAAAAAGGCCCGCCGGACGGCGGGCCTTTTTGGTTAAGACGATGAATGGGAAGTTAGGCGGTCGGGAACTTGACCCATTTGGCGCCGGCTTTCGAGCTCTTCACGACGGATTCGATAAAGGCCATGCCGGCGATGCCGTCGTCGACGGTCGGGAAGTCGTATCCATTTTTTGGAGCTTTGCGGCCGGCGATCTGGTCGGCGATCGCGGTGGCGGCGGCGCGGTAGACATTCGCGAAGGCCTCGATGAAACCTTCCGGATGCGCGAACGGCGTGCGCGTGGCGCCCTGCGCGGCGGCGGAGAGGTAGCTGTTGCCGCGGCGGTGGACGACGGGCGGGGCGTCGGCGCGTTTGAAGACGAGCTCGTTGGGATTTTCCTGGTGCCACTCCAGCGAGCCCTTCGTGCCGTAGACGCGGATGTTGAGGTTGTTTTCGTCGCCGTTGGAAATCTGCGACGCGTAGATGATGCCCTTGGCGCCGCCGGTGAAACGGACGAGGCAGTTGCCGTCGTCGTCGAGCGGGCGACCGGGGATGAAGGTGGAGAGCTCGGCGCAGATCTCGTCGATTTCGAGACCGGTGATGTAGCGCGCGAGGTTGTGGGCGTGCGTGCCGATGTCGCCCATGCAGTTGGAGACGCCGGAGACGGACGGGTCCATGCGCCAGTTGGAGATCGAGCCGTCCTTGGCGGATTCGAGCGCGGTGATGGCGTAGCCCTGCGGGTATTCGGCGACGATTTTGAGGATCTTGCCGAGCTTGCCGGTGCGGACCCACTCACGGGCTTCCTTCACCATCGGATAGCCGGTGTAGTTGTGGGTGAGGGCGAAGACCTTGCCGGTTTTGCGGACGATCTCGCGGAGCTTCAGGCCTTCTTTGCGGGTGAAGCAGAGGGGCTTGTCGCAAACGACGTGGAAGCCGGCTTCGAGGAAAGTTTTCGCGACGGCGAAGTGGGTGTTGTTGCGCGTGACGATCGAGACGAAGTCGATGCGCTGGTCGGGCGGGAGGGCGGCTTCTTTTTGCGCCATTTCCTCGTAGGTCGCGTAGACGCGCGACGGATCGAGGAAGAAGTCTTCGCCGGAGAGTTTGGATTTCTTGGGGTCGGACGAGAAGCAGCCGGCGACGAGGTCGATTTCACCATCGAGGCGGGCAGCCATGCGGTGGACGGCGCCGATGAAGGCGCCACGGCCGCCGCCGACCATGCCCATGCGGAGTTTGCGATTTAGCTTCATAGGGGAAGGAAAGGGGGAAGAGGTTGCCCGCCAAACACGCCAAAGGGTGCGAAAGGGGAAGGTGGTTCGCGCAATTTGGCGTGTTTGGCGGGAGGTGTTTTTTAGAGCGCGACGGGTTTGCCGGTGGCGGCGGATTTGTAGGCGCCGTCGATGATCTTCATGAGCGACAAGGCCTGATCGGGGGTGTTGAGCGGTTTCTCTTTTCCCTCGAGGGCGAGGATGAAGTTCATCGCGGAACGGACGCGGCCCATCGGCTGATCGGGCGGCACGGTGATGCTGCGATTCACGGGACGGCCGTGTTCGTGCGTGTAGAGTTCGCACGCGTCGATCGCGGTGCCGTCGAGTCCGTCGATGCCGAAGAGGCGCTGGACGAGGCCGCCGGCTTTCGTGCCCTGGAACGTGACGGAGACTTCTTCGCGCTTGTTCATCTCGGCCCACGAGACCTGGAAGGACATCGACTGGCCGGTCGTGAAGGTGATGAAACCGTGCGCGGCGGCTTCAACATCGGTGGCGCCTTTGGCGACATCGGGGATGCCCCACGGGCCTTTGAAGGTTTTGTCGGTGATGAGATCGTCGTAGGTGCGCGCGAGGATGTGCGCGGGCTCGGGGTAGCCCATGAAGTGGAGGCCGAGATCGATCATGTGGACGAGATCGATGAGCGGGCCGCCGCCGGAGAGGGCCTTGGTGGTGAACCAGCCGCCGAAGCCGGGGATGCCGCAGCGGCGAATCCATTTGGCCTGGCAGGAATTGATGCGGCCGATGGTGCCGTCCTTCACGTAGTCCATCATGGCGAAGGACTCGGGGCGGGCCCGGTTGTTGAAGTTGAACATCAACGTGCGCTTGTTCTTTTCGGCGAGGGCTTTCATCTGCGCCATCTCGCGGGCGTTGAGCGCGGGCGGTTTTTCGCAGAAGACGTGTTTGCCGGCCTTGAGCGCCTGCATCGCGAGCGGCGCGTGGAATTTGTTGGGGACGATGATCGAGACGGCGTCGAGATCGGGGAGTTCGCGGAGCATTTGCGCGACGTCGGTGAACGTGCGCTCGATGTTGTGCTTGGCGGCGGCGGCTTTGGCGGCGGCTTCGTTGACGTCGCAGAGCGCGACGATGTCGGCGCCGGCGTTGCGGAATCCGGTGGCGTGATAGGCGGCCATGCCGCCGGCACCGATGATGGCGATTTTGATAGGCATGAGAGGGGAGAAATTAAGTGCCCACGGAATACACGGAAAACACGGAAGTCAGACAAGAGGTCTGCATGTTTCCGTGTGTTCAGTGTGTTCCGTGGGCGAGGATCCTTACTGGTTCTTTTTGTCGAAGGCGGCGTCGAAGGCGACGGCGCTGCGGGCGAAGTCGAGCTTGCGGAGGAAGGCGGCGGATTCGGTGGCGCCGTGGACGCGGTCCATGCGGATGTCCTCCCACTCGACGGAGAGCGGGCCGCGGTAGTTGATGTCGTTCAGGGCGACGATGATTTCCTCGAAGTTGATGTCGCCGCGGCCGACGGAACGGAAGTCCCACTGGCGGCGGGCGTCGCCGAAAGTGGTGTGTCCGCCGAAGACGCCGACGTCGCCATTTCCGTGGCCCCACCAGACGTCCTTCATGTGGGAGTGATAGATGCGGTCGGAGAAGGTGCGGAGGAACTTCACGTAGTCGACGCCCTGGTAGCCGAGGTGCGAGGGGTCGTAGTTGAAGCCGAAGCGCTTGTGGTGCTTCACGGCGTCGAGGGCGCGCTGGGCGCTGGCGATGTCGAAGGCGATTTCGGTCGGGTGAACTTCGAGCGCGAAGTTGACGTTGTGCTTGTCGAACGTCTCGAGGATCGGGCCGAAGCGTTTGGCGAAGTCGGCGTAACCAGCATCCCAATACGCCTGCGAGGTCGGCGGGAACGCGTAGATCGAGTGCCAGATCGAGGAGCCGGTGAAGCCGTTCACGACGGCGGGGAAATCGTCGGAGTCCTTGCGGCCGGGTTTGGCGTTGAAGAACGCGCGGGCGGCCTTGGCGGTGAGGGCGAGCTTCTTGGCGGCGCGCTTGCGGACGCCCTCGGGGTTGCCGTCGCCCCAGACGTCGGGCGAGAGGATGGCCTTGTGGCGTTCGTCGATGTTGTCGCAGACGGCCTGGCCGACGAGGTGGTTGGAGACGGCGAAGCAGGTCAGGCCGTGCTCCGCGAGGAGCTGCCATTTTTCGGCGATGTATTTCTTCGAGGAGGCCGCTTGGTCGACGTCGAAGTGATCGCCCCAGCAGGCGAGTTCGAGGCCATCGTAGCCCATTTTTTTGGCGAGCGGCGCGAGCTCGGCGAGGGGAAGATCGGCCCATTGGCCGGTGAAGAGCGTGACGGTTCTCGGCATATATTTCGCAGGGGTTGAGGGTGCGCAGCAGGACGCCGCGGTGGGTGTTTGGTTTCGCGCCGCGCGGGGCGGGCGGCAAGGGTGAAGTTGGGTGGGGCGAAAGGCGAAGGCGGGTGACTGGCAAAGGGCTTGCTGGGAGAAGGGCGGTGCAACAGGGTTGCGCGCTCCAGCCATACATGAAGTTTCCCCGGGTTCAGCGTTTCGGCCGCGGTGCCGCGGCTGCGTTTGCGGTGTTTGCCTGCGCGGGTTTGTCGTTTGCGGACCTGCTCGAGAGTGGATTCAAGAAAATCGCCGCGGGAGATTTCGATTTCACGGATCCGAACAACTGGCATGCGGAGATCATCGACGGCGTGTTCGCGCACACGCCGCTGGGCGTGCAGCATATCGTGTTCGGCGAATGGGCGGAAACTCCGTCGGAGGGGCTGAAGTTCAACCTGGGCGCGGGGGAAACGTCGCCGACGCTGGTCCTGCGTGGCGCGGGGGGCGCGCAGGTGTTGACGCTGTTTGGGGACGTGCAGGTGCTTGGCTCGAACGCGGCGTCGATCACGTTCGGATCGGAGGACGCGAATCAGGCGCTCGATCTCGAGCTGGCGGATGACCGGATTTTCAAGGTCGAGGCGACGAACACGCTGACGATTTTGAATTCGATTTTCGACAACTACGACGGCTACGCGCTGAAGAAGAAGGGCGATGGCCGGCTGGTGCTGGTGGGCGCGGCGAATTTTTCGGGAGGAACGCAGGTCCTCGAAGGCACGTTGGCGGTGGCGGGGGAGAATGCATTGCCGACGGACGGCACGGTGGCGGTGAGCGCGGGCGCGGCGCTGGCGATCGAGGCGAATCAAACGCTGGCGGGAATCGGGGGCGAAGGTGTGGTGGAGATCTTCGACGGGCGGCTGTTGGAGTTGTATACGACCGACGACCTTTGTTTCGACGGGACGATCACGGGGGCGGGGGCGCTGCGATTTTACGGGGACAGCGGCGGGACGCTGACGTTGAAAGGAGACAATACTTATGGAGGCGGGACGTGGATCGATGCGGGGACGGTGTATGCGTTGAATGCGAGCGGGTCGGCGACGGGAACGGGTCCGGTGGCCGTTGCCCAGTGGGCGAAGTTGCAGATTGGGGATGGCTATGGCAGCGGCGCGGTGTCGGGAGACATCCAAGTGGCGGCGGGCGGCGAGGTGGTGTTTGCGGTGGGCTCGGCGAATCCCGCGACGTATGCGGGAGCGATCACGGACGAGGGGAGAGTGACGGTCGACTTGTGGACCGAGCTGACGTTGACGGGGGCGAATACTTACAGCGGAGCGACGCGGGTGAAACCGGGTTCGATGCTGGTGGCGGGCGCGGCGAATGCGCTGTCGCCGAACAGCGTGGTTTATCTCTACGGCGGCTATTATCCGGCGACGTTGAAGGTGGAGGCGGATGCGACGACGGCGGGTTTGGCGAGCGGAAGCGAAGGCGGGTATTACGAAGGCGTGGTGGAGATCGCGGATGGCGCGACGCTCACGCTGGATGTCGGGGCGGGTGATCCGCTGCAGTTCGACGGGGAGATTTTGACCGAGAACGACGGGCGGCTGATCAAGACGGGCGAGGGCACGCAGGTCCTGGCGGGACCGAATTGGATATCGGGCGGGACGCAGGTGGCGGAGGGAACGCTGCGAATCCAGGAGGACGGAAGCGATGCGTTGGTGGGCGACGTGGAGATCGCGGCGGGAGCGACGCTGGAATTCTCGCCCTCGGAAGGAGCGAGCTACGAAGGGGTGTTGTCGGGCGATGGCCGGCTGTTGAAGACGTCGAAAAGCGAATACGGATCGGAGCTGTATCTGCGCGGGGCGAATGGCGATTTCGAAGGCTCGCTGGAGGTGGCGGACGGCAGGGTGTATCTCGACACGCTGTTCACGATCGGGACGGCGGCGGATGTTTCGATCGCGGACGGAGCGGCGGTGTTGCTGCGGGCGGATCAGACGTTCGCGACGCTGACGGGGAGCACGGGGGCGGAGGTGATTTTCGCGGAGGACGAATTCCCCGCGTTTCTTCCGACGTTGCGCGTGCTGACGATCGCGGGGGACGAGAATTCGAATTTTGGCGGATCGATTTCGGGTTACGGCAAGCTGGTGAAATCGGGGGGCGGGACGCTGACCTTGACCGAGGCGAGCGAGTATACGGGCGGCACGTTCGTGAGCGGCGGAAAGCTGGTGGTGACGAACTTCGAAGGGTCGGCGACCGGGACGGGTGCGATCACGGTCGACGCGGGAGCGGAGTTGCAGATCGGAAACGGAAGTTCGGGCCCGGGGGCGGTGAGCGGGATGATCACCAACCACGGCGCGGTGATCTTCAATCAGCCCTCGGGAATCTATGAGAATGGGATCGCGGGGACGGGAGACGTGCGGGTGGCGAGTGGGAGCACGTTGATGTTCAACGCGGCGCAGAGCTATGTGGGTGGGACGACGGTCGGAGAGAGCGCGTGGCTGATTTTGAATTACTCGGGAGGAAACACGCTGGCGACGAGCGGGGATGTGACGCTGCTCGGCGGGGCGGTGTTGGATGTGAACTTCAATCAGACGATTCGCGCGTTGAGCAGCACCTCGGCGACGAGCGCGATCAATATCGCGAGCGGGCAGGCGCTGACGGTGAATCTGCCGGAGATGTCGGCCTCGTTCGCGGGAACGATCCGCGGCGGGGCCGGATCGACGCTGGTGAAGGACGGGCCGGGAACGTGGGAATTTTTGGGAGCGGCGAATCCGGACTATCTCGACCCGTCGAGCGACGGGTTTGGTTTGTCGCCGCTGGGGCTGGTGGTGAATGCGGGGACGGTCCGGATCGGGAATGGGGGGACGACGGGCGCGTTCTTGGGCGACATCACGGTGAACACGGCGGGAACGGTGTCGGTGAGCCGGTCCGACGACGTGGTTTTCCCGTTCGACGTGAACGGGACGGGGGTGTTCGTGAAAGAAGGGGCCGGCAACATCACGTTGACGGGGGTGAATGGGTTTACGGGCACGTTGATGATCGACGATGGCGCGATCACGGTGAACGCGGATAATGCGGCGGCGGAGGAGTTGAAGGTGCAGGTGAACGCGGGCGGGACGTTCGCGGTGGGCTCGGGCGTGTCGACGGGCATCACGGTGGCGAGTTTGACGGGAGCGGGGGCGACGACGATCGCGGCTGGGAAGGAGCTGACGGTGGTCGTGGAGAACGACGAGATCCATGAGGGGACCTTCTCGGGCGAGGGCGCGTTGCGGAAAACGGGCGCGGGAATCTACGAGCTGGTCGGGAGCAGTAGTTATTCGGGGGATACGTGGATCCAGAGCGGGACGTTGTTGGGAGGGGCGAGTGGCGCGTTGTCGGGGGAGAGTGTTTTCCGAGTGAAAGGCGGGGCGATGTTGCAAGTGGACGCCGACAACAGAATCGGAGGATTGAACGACTACACGACGGGGGAGAGCGGGACCGTGAAGGTGGCGACGGGCGCGGTGCTGACGGTGGATAATGGAATTGCGAATACATTCAGCGGCGCGCTGGAAGGGGCGGGCGGATTCACGAAGAGGGGCACCGGGACGCTGACTTTCGCGGGAAGCAGCACGCTGTCGGGCGCGGCGCGGATCGAGCAGGGAACGCTGGTCGTGGGAGCGCCGGTGGCGTTTACGGCGGGGAGCCTGTGGGTGGAGACGGGGGCGACGTTCGACGTGGCGAACAGCACGTCGGTGGCGTCGTTGTCGGGCGATGGAGCGACGATCGTGCGTTCGGGTGCGACGCTGACGTTGTCGGCGCCGGGAACGCTTTCGTCGACGATCTCGGGCGCGGGCGGGGTGACGTTTCAGAATGCGAACCAGAGCAGCGGGGTGACGATGGTGATGCGCAAGCAGACGTTCAGCGGACCGACGACCGTGACGGCGGGGACGTTGCGTTTCAGCGGGTCGTCAGAGGTGACCGGGGAGAATATCCACGGGAGCGATATTTCGCTCGGTGCGGGGACGAAGGTGGAGTTCGGATGGGGCGACAGCCTCTATGGATACTCGGGCTCGATCTCGGGCGGTGGCAGCCTGGTGAAGATGGGGGCGGGCACGCTGGTGTTGTCGGGATCGAACAGTTATTCGGGGGCGACGACGGTGAATGGCGGGACGCTGAAGATCGGGGCGACGAACACGCTGCCGACGACGACGACCGTGATGGTGGCGAATGGGGCGACGTTGCAGGTGGCGGCGGATCAGACGATCGGCGGGTTTTTCAGCGGGGACGGATTGTGGGGATCGATCCTCCTCGAGGCCGGGCAGGTGTTGAACGCGATGTTGGGCAGTTCGAGCGTGGGGACGGATTTTGGCGGCGTGATTTCGGGCGAGGGTGGATTGCGGATCGGGCCGAGCAGCGAAGGGCGGGTGGTGATGCTGACGGCCGACAACACTTACACGGGAGGAACGACGATCGATTCCGGTGGCGCGTTGTTGCTGGGTGACGGCTTTTCGCCGGGCGGCACGATCGTGGGCAATGTGGTGAACCATGGTGCGCTGATCTTTCAGCCGGGGAACGACGTGAAGTTTACGGGTGTGATCTCGGGGACGGGCGGCGTGAATCTTGGGCTGGGGGCGGGCGGACCGGATTTGGGGGTGGTGAGTTTGACGGCGGCGAATTCGTATACGGGGGGCACGCGGGTGTATGGCGGGATCTTGTTTGCGAACAATCCGAGCGGATCGGCGACGGGGTCGGGGCTCGTGCAGGTGCTCGATGGCGGGGTTTTGGCGGGCACGGGGACGATCGCGGGGCCGGTGGAGATCGATGTCGGCGGCGTGATCGCGCCGGCGGGGGGATTGGGCGTGCCGGGGACCTTGACGGTGGGGGCGACGACGTTTGGCGGCGGGGGTGAGTTCGTGTTCCAGATTGCCGATGCGGAGGGGGAGGCGGGAACGGATTACAGCCTGCTGGCGATCAGCGGGCAGTTGGCGATCGCGGCGACGGGAGCGGATCGTTTTACCGTGCAGATGTATTCGGTGGGTCCGGACGGCAGGGTGGCGAATTTCGATCCGTCGCAGGCTTATAGCTGGATGTTTGTGACGGCGGACAAGGTGACGGGCTTCGACGTGGCGAAGTTCGAGTTTAACTTGGAGAATTTCTCGGTGGCGCTGACGGGGGCGTTCAGCGTCAGCTAGGTCGAAAACAATCTGCTCATAAACTATTCGCCCGCGTCGATTCCGGAACCTTCGACCTGGATGTTGTTGGGCGGCGGGCTGGTCGTGGTGGTGCTGGTGGCGCGATCGAGACGGGCGCGGGCGTGAGCTGCCGGTGAAGGGGAGGAGCGGGGCCCGGTGTTATGCGGGGAAACTTTTCCCAACATGAAAGCACGATTTTTCAGCATGGCTTTGGCGGCGGTGGCGAGCGGCCTGACTGCCGCGGCGGCGGTGGACGAGGCGTATCGACCGATGCGTGTGATTCAGACCGACATGGTCGTTTTCCCGCGCCGGGTGTTGGATCTTGGCATTCACCAAGGCTACGCGATGGTGACCGTGCAGGTGGACGAGAACGGAAACCTCACGGATCATCTCGTCACCGGCTATGCGCACGAAGCGTTTGCGGAGGCGGCGGTGGCGGCGTTGAAGCGGTGGAAGTATGAGCCGGCGTGGTTGAACGGTCAGCCGCACGGAGCGACGTCGGATCTGACGTTCAATTTCGAGAGCCAGGGGTTGGTGATCGTGGACCTGTCGGTCACGCGCTATGTGGAGATCCGCGACTATCAACTGCGGCCGAGTCACTATGCGTATGGCGTGAAACGGATGAGCGAGCTGGACCGGATTCCGACGCCGACGAAGGTCGTGACGCCGGTGTATCCGGTGGAGCCGTCGCAAGCGCCGCGGGCGGCGAGCGTGACGGTGACGTTTTACATCGATGAGAAAGGCCGGGTGCGTTTGCCGGCGGTGAGCCGTGAGTCGTCGGCGAAGGACGGGATTTTTGCGAGCGCGGCGGTCGATGCCGTGTCTCAGTGGGAGTTCGAGCCGCCGATGTCGGGCGGTGTGCCGGTGCTGGTGATGGCGCGGCAGGAGTTCAAGTTTACGCCGGACAAGCCGGTCGCGACCGGCGCGGTGTCGACGCAGGCGCCCGTGGCGGATGCGGGAGGCGAGTGAGGCGTGGCGGGCGGGGTGAGTGGGAATCGAGGCCCGGCGCTGGAGTGCGCCGGGTTTTTTTGTGTTTGGGATTTTGGACGGTGAAGGGGGCGGCGCGACGTGAGTGCGGGCTGAAGCGCCGAACTACGGTCGAGCGCCGGGACGGCTCGAGTCAGCAACTCGAGGCTTCGCGGATGTAGGCGGCGAGAGTGACGCGGAGGAGCTGGCGGGCGCGGTAGAGGCGCGTCTCGACGCCGCGTTCGGAGCAGCGGACGATCTCGGCGATCTCGCGGTAGGAAAGGTGTTGGTAGTGATGAAGCAGGACCGCGCTGCGGAGATCGGGGGGAAGCGACGCGATGGCTTCGCGAACGGCGCGTTCGAGCTCGTCGCGGGCGACGGTGACGCCGGGCTCGGGTTCGTCGCTGGCGAGGTCGGGGAAAGGGGGAAGATCGCGGCCGTCATCGGTCTCGTGCGACGGCGTGTCGAGCGAGACGGCGGGATGGCGGCGTTTCCAGCGGTGGTGGTTGTGACAGAGATTGGTGAGCGTCGTGAAAAGCCAGGCGGAGAGATTGGTGTCTTCGCGAAAGCGATCGCGGTTTTGGTAGAGGCGAACGAAGACGTTGGCGACGACGTCGTGGGCGTCGGCCGAGTTTTGCAGATACCGATAGGCGTAGGAGAGGAGCGGGCGCTGCCAACGGGCGATCAGGCGATTGAGCGCGGTGGTGTCGCCCTGCTGGAGGGCGGCGAGGCTGGCGCAATCGGTGGCGGGGTCGGAGGGCACGGGCGCTGGGGACTGCGCTCAGTTGACCAATTCGAGTTGGGTGTCGGAGCGGGCGACCATGCCGAGGTAGCGGCTGCGCTGCTCGGGGTTCATGACGTCGGCGGTGGCGAGCACGAGCCGGCGCGTGGATTCGAGGCACTCGCGGTTGATGTTGCGGCGAGTTTCGACGAAGCGCGCGAATTCGAGGAAATCGACCTGGTCGGTGGTGCGGCGGGTTTCCTCGAAGGCGATGAACTCGGCCTGCATGCGGGCGACCTCGGCGGCGAGGGCGCGGAGGCGCGGGCTGGAGGCCTCGTGGAGCTCCTTGATGCGGGCGAATTGGTCGTCGGAAAGATCGAGCTCGGTGCGAATCCAGGAGAGTTGTCCCTCGAGGGAATCGAGTCCGGCGGGGCGGTGCAGGCCGTAGTAGCCGAAGTGGGCGCCGAGGCCGACGACGGCACCGAGGAGAAGCGTGAGGACGGTGCGGTTCATCGGTTTTGCGCGAAGGTGTTGTCGGCCCTGAGGAGCGGATCGATGAGCTGAAGATAGCTGCGGGCGAGTTGGGCGCTGCGTTCGCGTTGCTGTTGGTTGACGCGGACCTCGGCGAGGAAGAGGCCGAGGAGGGCGCAACTGGCGACAAACATCGCGGCAAACGGCAGGCGGGCAAACCAAGCGTCGATCATGGCCCAGACGCCGCGACGGTGGGGGTGGCTGGCCTCCTCGGCTTGGGCGATTCGGCGCCAGACTTCGGAGGTGAGCCGGGAGGAGGGCTCGGGAACGTTGGACCAGTGGTCGAGGAGCGGATCGAGGGGGTCGTGAGGCGATTGCATGGCGAACGAGCAGCGACAGCTCTGCGGTATAACACCGGTGCGGAGAAAAGCCCTTCGGAAAAAGGCGGAGGGGTCGGCGGGGCAAAAGAGGCGAAGCGATTACCCTGACTTATCGGGGCGTGCGGGGGTGCTGGAGGGGGGAGGCGAAACGCTTACCCCGACTCAACGGGGCGCGCGCGTTCCGCTATGGGTTTTATTGGTAGAGCCAGTAGCGTTGGCTGGCTTTGCGGTAGACCTCGCAGCGGCGCTGCCAGTCGTCGAGCCAGGCGCTGAGGTTGGTCTGGGCGCCGTTGCGCTGGAGGGTGCGGAAAAATTCCTCGGAGCCCATGTGGCGGAGGAAGCCGCTTGCGGAGGCGTCGGTGACGGCGAAGGGATTTTTTCCGCCGTTCATGCGGCAGCCGAGGACCATGAGGTGAAAACTCAACTCCGTGGGATCCCAATCGTCCCAGTCGTTGACCTCGACGAAAACGCCGGTGGCGGGTTTGCCGTCGCGGCCGGGCACGCTGACGCGGCGGAAACCGATGCCGGGGATGTTGAGGGCGCGGAGCTCGCGCTCGAGGACGTCGCTTTTGACGGTTTTGTGGGAGAGGCCGCGGAAGGCGTAGTGCTCGCCGACGCCATGGCGGAAGCCGATGTCGAAGCCGACGCGCGGGTCGACGTAGGTGCCGAGGCCGACCATGGCGTAGCCGATGACGGCGGAGAAATCCTGGATCATGGGCGAGGTGGGGACCCATTGCAGGCCGGTCTCGGGCCAGCGCATGGTGCGTCGCCAGCCGCGCATCGGAATCACGGTGAGCCGGCCGCGGGCGCGAACGTTGTCGGGCACGGCGAGGACGCCCGGGAGCTCTTTCGCGAGTCGGGCGAGTTCTGCGATGGTGAGACCGTGGACGTAGGGGACGCGAAAAGCGCCGACGTAGCTGGTCCATTTCGCGTCGAGCAACGGGCCGGAGACCTTGATGCCGCCGAGAGGATTGGGGCGGTCGAGCACGATGACTTCGACGTTGTTTTCGAAGCAGGCCTCCATCGCGAGCTTCATGGCGCTCACGTAAGTGTAGCTGCGCGTGCCGACGTCCTGAAGATCGATCACGAGCGCATCGAGGCCCTTGAGCATCGCGGGGGTGGGTTTGCGGGTCTGGCCGTAGAGCGAATAGACGGGAAGGCCGGTGCGGGGATCGGTGCGGTTGGGGATTTTAACTTCGGCTTTCTCGTTGCCGTAGATGCCGTGTTCGGGGCCGAAGAGTGCGACGAGCTTCGATTGGCGCGAGCGTCGGAGAACGTCGATGGTGCTGACGCCGTTGCGATTTACGCCGGCGGGATGCGTGAGGAGGCCGAGGCGCTTGCCTTTGACGGCGGCGAAGCCCTGGGCTTCGAGCACGTCGATGCCGAGCATGACCTGGGTGGAGGTCGGCGTGACATTCGGCGCGGTGAAACGCGTCGGAGGCGGCGCGGGGTTGACGGCGTTGTTGGGAGCGGTCGCGGGACGCGTCGGTGGCTGGCTGGCGCTGCAACCCAGCAAGCCGAGAAGAAGGGCGACGAGGGCGAAGATTCGGTCGAAGGAAAAGAGGCGGCGCATCCCGGACATGCGCGGCTCACTGTGGGGCTGTGGGAAGTTGCGTCGAGTGGGAATGCCGCGGAAGCGGTGAGGGATTTGAGAAAGCGAGGGCGAGCTGCGGCGAGAGGAACGACACCGAAAAGTGCGCCAACAGAATCGCTGCGCGAGCATCGGCGGCGATCGTGCAGGCGGCGTGGGCGGTGAGGGCGTCTTGAACTTGTCGAAGGCGAGGAGCGCGCGCAGGCGGTTGCGAATGAGCGGGTCCGACGGCGGATGGGACGGAAATTTCAGCGGGATGGGCTTCGCAGAAATTGTCCGAAGGTTTTTCGGACTTCGAGGTGGGCGAAACTGCGCAACATAAACGATGCTACTTGGCGCGCGCGGTTTGTGGCCGGGGCGCCCTCGGGAGGACTGAAATTCGCGGGGCTTTGAGCGCGGCAAGATATGAGCCATGAAACCGTGTTATACCTGAGCGAGCCCAACAGGTGGGGGTTGACGTGTGGTGCGACCACGACAGGTAGTGGGCGCTTCGCCGGGAATCGTGCGACCGCATTGATGTAGCGGCGTGCTACCCCACCTCTTTTTTCACCGCATTCTCTGATCGAACTCGTTCGCCATGGCCCTTTTGACGACTCCTCCGAGCTCCGGCTCGGCTTCCATTGATATTTTTCCGATCCGCCGGGGGGCGGAGTTGTTGAACCGGGCGATCGCGCGGGAAGACCGCATGGTGTTGAAGCGGGATGGCGCGCGGGCGCGGTTCGATTTGAACAAGGTCACGCGGGCGATCGCGCTGGCGTTTCACGAAGTGAAAACGGACAACGCGCCGAATCCGTATCGCGATGATCCGCTGGCGTGTTACGGGCTGGATGCGGAGACGTTTCGCGAAGTGGTGCGGATCGCGGAAGGCGTTTCGCAGATGCTCGAGCTGTTCTATCGCGACGGGAAGCATCCGACGATCGAGCAAGTGCAGGATGCGGCGGAGAAGGCGATCGCGGCGGCGGGGCATTGGGAAGTGGCGCGCGCCTACATGCTTTATCGCGTGCGGCATGCGGAGCGGCGGCTGGTGCACTACGCGGACAACGGGTTGTCCGACTACATCGTGATGGCGAAGTATGCGCGGTATCGTCCGGAGCTCGGGCGGCGCGAGATCTTTTCGGAAGGTGTGGAGCGGGTGCGGGAGATGCACCTGCAGTTTTTCGCGGAAAAGCTGGATCGCGCGGCGCCGAACGAGTTGCCGGCGGACGTGGCGCAACTGGCCGGGAAAAATGCGGAGCTGCTGGTGAGCGCGCTGGGTGGCAAGACGCTCGATCAAATCATCGTCGAGGCGTTTGCGCAGGTGGCGGCGAAGAAGGTGCTGCCGAGCATGCGCTCGATGCAGTTCGGCGGAGAGGCGATCCTCAAGAATCACAGCCGGATGTTTAACTGCTCGTTCTCGAACGTGGATCGCGTGGAGTTTTTCCGCGAGTATCTGTTCCTCCTGTTGAGCGGGTGCGGCGTGGGCTTCTCGGTGCAGAAGCATCACATCGCGATGCTGCCGCCGCTGCCGGCGCGGGCGCCGGAGGCGGATCTGCCGGTGTGGCACTATCACGTCGAGGACACGATCGAAGGTTGGAGCGATGCGCTGCACGCGCTGTTCGTGTCGTTCTACGAAGGGAAAAAGATCGAGTTCGACTACTCGGCGATCCGTCCGCGTGGAGCTCCGCTCAAGACGTCGGGCGGCCGCGCGCCGGGGCATCTGCCGTTGAAGAAGGCGTTGAACAAGGTGGAGGAGATTCTCGCGGCGGCGTCGGGGCGGGCGCTGCGTCCGATCGAGGTTTACGACATCAATATGTTCGTGGCGAAGGCGGTGCTGGCGGGCGGTATCCGTCGTTCTGCTACAATCTGCCTCTTTTCGCCCGACGACGAGGAGATGATGAACGCGAAGACGGGCAACTGGTTCGAGACGCATCCGCAGCGGTCGGCGTCGAACAACTCGGCCGTGCTTTCGCGCAGCGATCGCAACGAGGAGCATTTCAAGAAGTTGTTCCGCGCGCAGAAGGAATTCGGCGAACCGGGCTTCTTCTTCAACGATCACCCGGACGCGGGCTGCAATCCGTGCGCGGAGATCAATCTGTTGCCCGTCGTCGACTGGGAGTTGTCGGAGGAGGAGCAGACGCAGCTCTATCGCTGGGGCTACAAGGGTGAGTTGCCGGGGATGACGCGACTGGCGGGATTCCAGATGTGCAATCTGACGACGATCAACGGCCAGGCGGCGACGAGCGACGTGGCGTTTTATCGGGCGTGCATCGCGGCGACGGTGATCGGGACCTTGCAGGCGGCGTATACGGACATGCCCTATCTCGGAGCGGTGACGCGTTTGATCAACGAACGCGACGCGCTGCTCGGCGTGTCGATCTGCGGGTTCATGGACAATCCGTCGGTGCTGTTCGATCCGGAGGTGTTGACGCAAGGCGCGCACCTCTGCCGCGCGACGAACAAACTGGTGGCGGCGCTGATCGGGATTCGGCCGGCGGCGAAGTTGTCGACGTGCAAACCGGAAGGAACGGCGTCGCTGATCCTTGGCGCGGCGTCGGGGATTCATCCGCATCATGCGCGGCGTTATTTCCGGCGCGTGCAGGCGAATCGGAAGGAGCCGGTGTATGCCTTTTTCAAGGCGGCGAATCCGCAGATGACGGAGGCGTCGGTCTACAATCCGGATACGGACGACGTGATCACGTTTCCGGTGGAGGCGCCGAAGCGCGCGATCCTGCGGAAGGATCTGACGGCGGTGCAGTTCCTTGAACTGGTGAAGCTCGTGCAGACCTCATGGGTGATTCCGGGCGGCGATCCGTCGTCGCGTTCGCCGCAGTTGCATCACAACGTGTCGAACACGTGCACGGTGCGGCCCAGCGAGTGGGAGGAAGTGCAGGAGTTCATCTGGAACAACCGCGCGTATTTCACGGGCATCTCGCTGCTGCAGGATGCGGGCGACAAGGCGTATCCGCAGGCGCCGCGCGAG
>Ga0207868_1000481_pt1 | contig 41764 bp, 34 predicted proteins | sample Passage237B_FD_187370 | JGI IMG/M metagenome (GOLD analysis project Ga0207868, IMG submission 187370) | Cellulose adapted compost microbial communities from Newby Island Compost Facility, Milpitas, CA, USA - Passage2 37B (SPAdes) (version 3) ... | reverse complement strand
CCACGGCAGCCCTGGCATCCGAGCCGCTGGTCTCGGCCGAATGGGTGCAGGACAATCTCGACAATCCGAAGGTGCGCGTCTTCGAGGTGAGCGTCGACACCGGCGTCTATGAGCGCGGGCATATTCCGGGCGCCGTGCATTTGAACTGGCATACAGACCTCGTCGATCCTGTGAGGCGCGACATCGCCGCGCGCGAGGACTTTCAGGCCACGTTGCAGGATGCCGGCATCGACAGCGACACAACGATCGTTCTCTACGGCGACAACAACAACTGGTTCGCCGCCTGGGGCGCCTGGGTGTTCGACGTCTACGGCCTCGGCGATCAGGTGAAGCTGCTCGACGGCGGCCGCAAGGTGTGGGAGGCCAAGGGTCTGCCGCTCGACACCGCTCCCCGGGACTATGCCGATTCCGCCATCGAGCTGCCTGAGCGCAACACGGCGCTGCGCGCGCGGCTGAGCGATGTGCTCGACGCTGCCGAAGGCCGCGCCGGCGTCAAGCTGGTCGATATCCGTTCGGGCGACGAATACAGCGGCAAGGTGTTCGCCCCCGAGGGCGTGAAGGAGCTCGCCGTCCGTGCCGGCCACATCCCCGGCGCGGTCAACGTGCCGTGGGGCAAGATCGTCCGCGAGGACGGCACCTTCAAGTCGCCGGACGAGATCAGGGCCATCTACGCGGAGGTCGGCATCGACGGCTCCAGCCCGGTCATCACCTATTGCCGCATCGGCGAACGTTCCAGCCACACCTGGTTCGCCCTGAAGCGCATCCTCGGCTACGACGCCCGCAACTATGACGGCTCGTGGACCGAGTACGGCAATGCGGTCGGCGTTCCGGTCGTCAATCTCGCCGGCACGGTGTGGACCGGCAAGTAGCCGCATCGGCCGCGCAACCTCGAAAGGCGACGGGCGGGTCCGCAAGGCCTGCCCGTCTCGCATGTGTGGGCAACATGAACAGCACGCTACTGCGCGGCGGCATCTCGGCCGCTCTTCTCGTCCTCATTGGCCTGTGGTCCTGGCGCCTGTCGGCCGACGCCGCCAACCGCGCGCTCGTCTTCTCGCTGCTTGCGGGCACGGCGCTGGGCGTCGTGCTGCAGCGCTCGCGCTTCTGCTTCTTCTGCAATTTCCGCGACTTTGCGGAGAAGCGCGATTCGCGCGGCCTGATCGCCATCGTCGCGGCGCTTGCCGTCGGCACGGCGCTCTACACGGCCGTCACGATGGCATGGGTCCCGGTGCCGCAGCCCGGGCGCCTGCCGCCGAACGCGCATATCGGCCCGGTGAGCTGGGTGCTGGCGCTCGGCGCCTTCGTCTTCGGCGTTGGCATGGCGATTGCCGGCTCGTGCCTGTCGGCGCATTTCTACCGGCTGGGCGAGGGCTCGCCGACCTCGCCTTTCGCGCTGGTCGGCGCCGCGGCCGGCTTCCTGCTCGGCTTCCTCACCTGGAACCGCCTCTATCTCGTCGCGGTCTCGGAGAGCGTGCCGGTCTGGCTGCCCCATCATCTCGGCTACGCCGGCACCCTGCTTGCGACGCTTGCAGCGCTCGGCGCGATCGCCGCCGCCCTCGTCCGTTTCGGCCGCTGGTCGCCGGAACCGGCCGCCGCGCCCGATCTTGCCGGCATTTCGGCCGCGATCTTCCGCAACCGGTGGCCGGCGCTGGCGGGCGGGACGGCGGTGGGCGTCATTTCGGCCCTCTATTTCTTCCGGGTCGCCCCGCTCGGCGTGACAGCGGAGCTCGGCAGCCTCGTCCGCACGGCCGGCGCTGCGCGGGGCTGGTTGCCCGGGACGCTGCTCGGCCTCGATACGCTGCGCGGCTGCGCCACCATGGTGAAGGAGACGGTGCTTTCCAACAACGGGCTGCTGGTGACCGGGATCGTTCTCGGCAGTCTCGCCTCCGCCCTGCCTGCCGGGCAGTTCAAGCCAGCATGGCCGTCGCGCACACAGATCGGCAGGGGGCTCCTCGGCGGTGTCCTTATGGGCTGGGGCGCGATGACGGCGCTGGGCTGCACGGTGGGCGTGCTTCTTTCCGGCATTCACGCCGGCGCCCTGTCCGGCTGGGTGTTTCTCGTCTTCTGCACGCTCGGCGTCTGGCTCGCCTTGCCGGTGGTCCGTCGGCTTGCCTGAGGGCGGGGCATCCCCGGTGGCGAACGGCAACGGCCGCACCGCGCTTCGACGCCCTACCGGCCGCGCGCAAATCCCCGCGCGGCCGTCCACGTCCGCACGGGCGGCGCTGCCGACCGGTGCGCCGGACGCCTACACGGCGCCCGCGACGATCTCGTCGATGCTTCCCGCGTTCGAACAGTAATGCCGGTACTGGCGCCCGAAGACGTCGTTGGCGAGGTCGCGCCGGCAGCGGTTTCGCGCCGTGCAGGCCATGCACAGCCGCTGCATGTCGCGGGACCATTCGACATGGCGTAACCGGAATTCGTCCGCATCGGCTCCGATCGCCCTCAACGCCCGCGCGTTCAGATCCTCGGAGATGAAGGGGGTCTGCATCGCGCCGACGAACTCCCGGTAGTCCAGGCCGGCCTCCTCCAGCAGACGGCCGCGCTCGTTCGCGGGAAGCGAGCGGAATTCGCGCAGGACGGCCATCCGTCCCCGGCGGTCGTTCGCAAAGGCGCCCGCTCTGCCTAGGAGCTCCTTGATTCCAGCAGCGAATCTTCCGGACATGATCCGTCTCCTCACGATGAAACGACCAATTCTAGGCCCGGGTGGATGTTCGCTCTTTGCGTTTGCGCAAGGACGACCCGGAAATTCCGGTCCGCGGTCGTCGGATCGGCGGCTTTGCGGGAGGGGCCGGGAACGCCGGCCCGCGCGCGGCGTTGGACCCGACATTGCCGATGAACCCGCACTGCGAACATTGTCGGGAGTTTGGAACATGACGATCACGCGCGAGGAAATCCTGTCCGTGCTGGGCCTGGTCGACGACGATCTGGTCGCGGAAGTGATGGCGACGGGAGCGTCGGCCGAGGAACTCCGTGAGGCCTGGGGCTGGATCGGCAGCGACGAGGCGCTGATGGGCGCGGGCCGGCCTTTGCCTGGCACTCGCGTCGGGCGGTTGATCGATCTTCTGGAGCCGGCAGACGACGAGCAATAGGCTGCGCCGGCGTTCCGCAGCGTTTCGCCGGACGTGCGAGCGCCCGTCGCAGGCGCCATAGGCGCCTCGAAACAGGGCGACATCACTTGCAAAAAAATGCAATCGATATTACCCGACGTCTGCCGCGCATACGGGTCGCGGAAACGAGCAGGGGAACGATCCATGACAGCCAAGCCTGAAGTGACCGGCTTCTTCGATCCGCGGACCGGATCGATCCAGTATGTCGTCGCCGACCCGGGGACGAAGAAATGCGCCATCATCGATCCGGTGCTCGATTATGACGAGAAGTCGGCCGCGACCGCGACCACCCATGCCGACAACATTCTCGGGTTCGTTGCCGGCAAGGGTTACGAGGTCGAATGGATCCTCGATACCCATCCTCATGCCGACCATTTCACGGCGGCGGCCTATCTCAAGGAGAAGACCGGAGCGCCGACGGCGATCGGCGAGAAGGTGACCGCGGTCCAGAAGCTGTGGAAGGACTACTACAACTGGCCCGATTTCCCCGCCGACGGCTCCCAGTGGGACAAGCTCTTCGCCGACGGCGAGACGTTCAGGATCGGCACCATCGACGCCAGGGTCATGTTCTCGCCCGGCCATACGCTGGCCTCGATCACCTATGTCGTCGGCGACGCCGCCTTCGTCCACGACACGCTGTTCATGCCCGATTCCGGCACGGCCCGCGCCGATTTCCCCGGCGGCAGCGCCCGGCAGTTGTGGGCGTCGATCCAGGACATTCTCGCGTTGCCCGGTTCGACGCGCATCTTCACCGGCCACGACTACCGGCCGGGCGGGCGCGAGCCGGCCTGGGAATCGACCGTCGCCGAGCAGAAAGCCGCCAATATCCATATGTCGGTCCACAAGACCGAAGCCGGGTTCGTCGCTGCGCGCGAGGCGCGCGACAAGACGCTTCCGATGCCCAAACTGATCCTGCACGCCCTGCAGGTCAACATCAATGCGGGGCACCTGCCGGCACCGGAGGACAATGGCAGGCGTTATATCAGGATCCCGATGAACCTGCTCGAAGGCGCTGCGTGGGAGGATTGATGGACGCGCTGCTTTCGGACGAGGCTCGGGAGCTGAAGGCAAGGGTGGACGATGCCACGGCCTTCCTGAAGAGGCTCGCCAATGCGGACCGCCTGTTGGTCGCGTGTGCTCTGGTGGAGGGCGAGCGGTCCGTCCGGCAGCTCGAGGATGCCCTCGGCATCCGCCAGCCGGGTCTCTCGCAACAGCTCGCCGGCCTGCGCCAGGCAGGGCTGATTGCCGGGCGCAGGGAAGGCAAGCAGGTCTTCTACCGGCTCGCCGATCCGCGCGTCGAAACCCTCGTGCGCACCGTGCACCGCCTGTTTTGCAAGTGACCGGGCGGCGGCATCGGCCTTTCCGCCGTTCGACGCTGCTCCCGCAGATGTTCCAAGTGCTTGATTTATCGCGTTCCCGGACCGAGCAAGTGGTGTCCGTCTAGTCTGGGAACGCCCTAGCAGCCGCCGGCGGCCGCCCTGGCCATGTTCGAAAGGACCGAGGCGGTGGCTTCGTCTATCCTGCCGGTGGCCGCGAACCCGTGCTGCTGCTGGAACCGGGCGACAGCCGATGCCGTCCCCTCGTCGAAGACCGTATCCGGATATTCCAGCAGGTAGCCGAGGCTGTTGAGCATCACTTCGGCATCCTCGACGCGGGGCGAGATGTCGCCGGCCTCCATGACGATGAACCTGCGGTCCATCTCGGGCGAGCACATCGGCGCATCCGGTTGCCTGGCGAGCGCGAAGACGCCGTTCAACGTGCCGCCGTCCGCGTCGTAGGTCTTGAACAGCGTCTCGCTGCCCCGCGCGATGGCGTAGCGAAGGGACGAAGCCTCGAAGAACAGCCGTCCGTCCTCGGCCATCATGAACGTGCCGTTGCCGCCGTCGCATTCGACCTGGCAGCGAACCATAGGGTCGTTCTCGTTGCATGCGATGCCGGCTTCGAATATCTGGTTGGGGACGTCCCATTCGGTGAACGCGACGACCACCGAGAGCCCGTCTCTCCCGCCCGGCGTCCAGGGGGAGAAACGCACCGTCAGCTCCTTCAGCGGGCCTGTCTGGCGATCGAACGAGGCGCCGAAGCAGGTTCCGACATGATCCCTGACCTCGGCATGCGCGGGCTGCATGGCGAGCAGGGACGATGTGACGAGAACGGCCAGGGGCCGAAATGGGAAGGAGCGCGGTGTATCGATCATCGCCAGTTTCCGGTCAGCACGAAGGGTGCCCAGTAATAGGGGTGCGCAAGGCCGAGCGCGGCCTTGTCCGGCCCCTGCGCCTGAAGCGGCACCGCGCCGCGCGCCGCCGTTTCGAAGATGATGCTTTCGTCGGCGAGGTTGGCGGTCGATCCGAGGGTGCCGGTGATGAATTCCCGCTGCACCAGCGCCATCGCCTGCGCCTTCGAATAGCTGCCGCGCTCGCGCAGCTCGTAGAAGCGCTGCATCAGGATGGCGGTGGTCTTGTCGGCAACGGGCCAAAGACTCGCCAGGATCGCCTTGGCGCCGCGGCTGCCGGTGATCCGCGCAAGGCTTTCCAGCTCGCGCCCGTCGCGTCCCGGCTGTGCGTAGCCGGTCGAGCAGGCGGAGAGCGTCAGCAGGTCGACGAGGCCGAACTCGAAGGCCCGCCTGTTCCGCTTGATGTCGTTGAGCGCCAGTCGCTCGCCGGTTCCCAGCAGCAGGAAGGAGCTCGTATCCGTCTCGCCGAGATGGAAATGCGAGGAGACGTGGACCACGCCGACGCCGGCCGTCGAGCCTGCGCCTATGCGCAGCGAATCCTCCAGAGCCACGCGGTCGAAGGCGCCGTCCAGGACGACGCGGCCATCGAACAGGCCGTATCCGTCCTCGCCCTTCACGATCCCGTCGAGCTCGATCGCGACGCCCGGCAGCGGCGGGAAGCCTTCCGCCGCCTGCGTCATGCCCAGCGCGGCGAACGGCGCGCCGGTGACCTTGTGGCCGGCGATCTCGTAGCCGGCGTTGGAGAGCACCGAAATCGCGAACCGCTCCGCCAGATAGGCCTCGCCGTCGTGCAGGGCGGGGAAAGGCAGGTAGCGCAGCCTGCGGTCGAGCGAGAGCAGCAGCAGCTCGACCCCGTCCGCGGCCAGATCGCCGGCGAAGGGCGCCACAAGCAGGTCGTGGAGCTTCTTCGCCTGCGGCCGCGGGTCTCCCGACGGCGCGCTCAGGTGCGAATGCAGCCGGTCGATCTCGGCGTCGAGCCGGGCTTCGGTGAACGGCGCGCCTTCCCACTGCGTGATGGTGACACTCCGCCGGTTGTAGGGCGTCGTCAGGATCACACTCAGCCGGTCGGGCAGCACGAGATAGTGGAGCGCGGCGGCCTTCTCCTCGATGGCGCTTTGCATGTAGCCCTGCATCGGCCCCAGCTCGGCCAGATGCGAGGCGCGGTCGACACGCCCGAGCGCCTCCGCCGCTTCCAGGATCGTCTCCAGCCCGTCCTCGAAGGCGAGGTCGGCGGCGGCGAGCGCGTCCTCCAGCGCCGCCAGCTCCGCTTCCTCGTCGTGCGAGAGCCGGTCGATGGCGCGCTTCGCATAGAGATTGGCCAGGCGGTGCCCGTCCGAGATCGCGGGTGGCGTCAGCGTCTCCAGCGCGGTCTTCAGCTCCCGCTCCTGCGGGGAATAGGGCAGTTCCTCGTAGGCGCGCCCGATGAACTCGGCGTCGCGCTCGACGAACTGGAACGATTCGAAATCCTTGAGCAGGCCGAGCACGAATTCGGCCTCGGCCAACCGGTCCTGGCGGATGAGAAGGTCGGCCAGCCAGCGATAATTGTCGGCAACGAGATCGCGGAAGCAGGTCTGCAGGCGTTCCGGAACGTTGGAGAGGTCGCGCCGGATCCGCTGGAGGGTGTTGACGGCATCCTTTGCGAGAACCATCGCGATGTCCTCGGCCCCGAGCTGGAAGGCCCGCTCGCTGGCATGCGAGAGATGGCAGACCGATGTCAGCCTCGAGGCGATCGAGCCCGAGACGAAGCCGGCGATCCGGTCGAGCTGCAATTCCGCCGAAAGCGCGACCATCTCCAGGCGCAGGGCCCCGGCATTGTCGCCGTCGGCGGCGAGCGATCCGGAATACGCCCTGGCGCTCGTCACCAGTGCCCTGCTCAATCCCCCGCGCGCCTTGACCTGCTCGTAGGTCTCGCGCGCGGCGGCGGTGTCCGAAACCTGCGCGGAAGGACCCGGAGAGGGGCTCAGCATGACCTGAAGGAAGCCGGCCGCATCGTAGTCGCCCCGCTCCGCAAGGAAACGCAGCAGGGGCTCCAGCGAGGGCGGGAGGGCCGCCATGTCCTTCGGATCGCGGTTTGCGATGAGCCGGCGCAGCGTCGCCGTCTGCAGCGCCCTTGCGCTGGCCGCGTCGCCCGGCGCCGCCGGCAGGATATGGATGAAGTCGAGGAAGCCCCCGCTTTTCGCCAGATCCGCCGCCAGTTCGAGCGCGCCTTCGAAATCGCCATAGGCGGCGAGGATGTTGACGAGGATCTGCGATCGCGAGGCCGTCATCGCCTCGACCCCCGCCGCGACGAGGCGCGGATCGACCTGTCCGGTCGCGAAGAGTTCCGCGGCCTGGTCGCAATGCGGGCCGGCGTCCTGTCCGCACAGGCTGGAAAGCAGCGCGGCCATCCGTCCGGGCACGGCGTCCTCGCCCGCTGTGGACGCGATCTCCCCCCGCTTGAGCTCGAGGAAGGAAAGCAGGTCCGTGCCCGAGGCGAACGGCTCGCCGGAGCCGTCCTCGGCCGGCTTGACGTTTCTTTCCAGCCGCGCCCGGCCTTCATCCGGGCCGGATGCCAGATCCGGGCGCATCGCCAGCAGCTTGTGAACCAGATAGCCCGAATGCGCATCGCCGGCGTCGTGCGCAAGGCGCAGCCAGCGGGCCGCCGCGGCGAGATCGACGACGCCTCCGCAGCTGGCGCATGCGTGAAGGTCGCCCATCGCCCGCCCGAAGAGGACATCCTGCCGCGCGGCTTCCGCCAGCAGCGCCTGCCCTTCGGGCGAGGCGAGAACCTTGCTGCCCCTGATGATGCCGTTCGATACCAGCGTGGTCGGGATCCAGGATGTTTCCATCCACGAGAATGGCGGTTTCCTGCCGGCAAGCGAGAGCAGGCGCCGGTACCAGTTAAGGGCTTCGGCGGCATCCGCGGAGCCGCCTTCTTCCGCGGCCTGCGCAAGCTGGTAGAGCGCGAACGGCTCGTCGGTTTCGGCGGCGCGGCGCGCCAGCGCGACGGAGATCTCGCGATCCTCGGCCACGCCCAGGCCGTGGCGATACATGAAGGCCAGCCGCGAGGAGGCGTAGGCATCGCCGGCGTCCGATGCCGCGCGGAGCAGGCGGGCGGCCCCGGCGGCATCCTTGCCTTCGATGCTGGCGCCTTCCAGAAGCCGCTCGGCCAGCACGATCTTCAGGCCGGCTGGCGCGGCCTCGAGGGCCGCGTCCAGCGCCTGCGCATGGCGCGAGATCAGGGCTGCCATGCGCGCGAGATCGGCCAGTTCCGCGATGCTGATCGCATTTTCCGTCCGCAGCGGCCCCGCCATCTGGGAGGTCTCCCAGCGGCCGGACGCGTCGTCGGTCTCGGTCTCCTCGAACCCGTCATCGCCGTCGGCCCGGCTGACAAAGACCCTGACCGCCCGGGCGGCCGCGCCGGCATCGTCGATGCCCTTGAGATAATCCAGATAGGGGGAGGGATATTGCGCGGCGCGGGTGCGCCAGTGCGCGGCCGCGGCGGCGTTCCTGCCGACGCCGATCCCCTGCTCGTAGATGCTGGCAAGCAGCGCCTCGCGCTCGCCTTGTGTCTCGTAATAACGCGGATTCATGACGCCGATGATCAGGCGCGCCTGAAACGGTGTCCACACGCCGGCGTCGGCGACGACGTCGAGCAGGGGCGGAATGGGACCGCCGATATGGCGGATCCAGGGCCCCCTTTCATCTACGGCCAGGAAGGGCAGCGCCGCGATGGCTCCCGCATCGGCGCCGACCGGCGCCTCGCAGGCGCCCGCCGCCGTCTTCGTCAGCCCGGCGCGGGCGATCTCGCCCGGCGTCGGCGCACGCGGCTGCACGTCCAGGCCGAGGCCCGCGGCCATGAGCGTCCACGCTTCGAGGCTGCCGGCTCCGAAAGCCCCGTCGGCTTCGTCCGGCCCGCATGCGTGCAGGGCCGTGAGCCGTTGCGCGAGCCTCAGATAGCCATGGTAAAAGGAACGGAAGCCCGCTTGCGTCCTGACGAGCTCATGGACGGGCTCGCCGAACACGCTGTCGATCACGGGGCACATCGAGGGACCGTAGAGCGCGGCGTCGCGCTCCATCATGGCGATCGCGGAGCCGTATCCGGCGGCGACACGCGCGGCGATTTCCGCGCCGCCGTCCGGAAGGCTGCCGAGGCCGTTCCATTCCCGAAGCGTATCTTCGAGGCCGGGCAGGCCCGCATTGCGGACGAGATCGCCAACCGGCTCGCCGGACCATGCGGAGATCGCGACCAGCACCTGCTCGGCGTCCGGCAGTGTCTCGACGTTCCCATAGGGATCGACGCGCGGCGGACAGGCGAAACGTTCGAGGGCGCTGGCGATGCGGGACACGCCATCCCGTCCGCCGGGCAGCTGGACAGCCGCTTCGACGGGCCGGCCGTCGCGATGGGTCTGCGCCGCGTCCGCTTCTCCCGGGAGCGCCAGCACGGCGCAAAGAAGGAGGAAAAGCCTGCCGCCCATGTCGTGCCCCGTGGGTGAACGCGAACTCGAATTATCGCATCCGGCCATGCGATCTTGCAAGGCGGACGCCGACGGCGGCGGTGGCGGACGGGCCGGCGGGCGCGCATCCGGTTGACGGGGCCGCGCGGCCTTCTCTGCCAGAGCATGAAAGGGAAGATATAAAGTGGAGGAAGATATATCCTGAATGATTGAAAGCCATTCCAAATAGATTCAACAACATCTGCTTCATTTAATTTGTTCTATTGATGGAATATCGAATTCATATCGAAGCCATATCGATTTTGTTTTGGACCTGGTGCGGATCGGAGGAATAGCTTGCGCTCAGCTGTTCGCCGGCGGTGCGGGTCTTGCGACCGCGCTGCCGAAGCCTCGTATTCGCCGGAAAGATCCAGGGCCCGGATGCGGTGGCGGGAATGGCTGCGTTCGATCCCCGGGGGCACGGGCTCCCATCTGTGAGGAGAATGACATGAAAGTGCCGAGCCTAGAGGCCGCGATCCGGGAAGCGGGCAGCCCCGTCGAACTGCTGCGGAGTTCCCAGTACCCGGCGTTCGAATTTCCCGTGAAGCCCGAATTTTCCAACTGGCGCAGCGAGCAGCAGGCGTGGCGCGAAGCCTGCGTGTTGCTGGACCAGTCGCATCACATGTCCGATCTGTTCATCAGTGGGCCGGATGCGTTCCGTTTCCTGTCCGAGCACGGCGTCAACAGCTTCGCGAATTTCGGCCCGGGCATGGCGAAGCAGTATGTGGCGGCCAACAGCGAAGGCTACTTCGTCGGCGACGGCATCCTTTTCTACCTCGATGACGGCAGCTTCGATCTCGTTTCCAATCCGTCGGTCATCAACTGGGTGCAGTTCCACCTCGAAAACAGCGGCTATGACGTGCGGGCCGAGCGCGACGACAATTCCAATCGCCGCAAGGGGCCTCCGAAGCTTTATCGCTACGAGCTGCAGGGGCCCACGGCGGCCGCGATCGTCGAGAAGCTGACCGGCGCGCCGGTGCCGCAGGTCAAGTTCTTCCACATGACCGACATGACCATCGCCGGCGTGCGGACGCGGGCGCTCAGGCATGGCATGGCGGGCCAGCCGGGCTTCGAGATCTTCGGCCCCTGGGAGGATGGCGAGCGGATCCTCGATGCAATCCTGAAGGCCGGCGAGGGGCTTGGCCTGACGCGCGGCGGCGGCAAGGCCTATGCGACGGCCAATCTGGAATCGGCATGGATCCCGCGGCCCATGACCGCCATCTTCGGCGACAACGAGAAAGCCTACCGCGAATGGCTTCCTGCCACCGCCGTGGGGTCGCTCGGCGGCAGCATGGATTCCGCGGACATCAGGGATTACTACCACACGCCGTACGACATCGGTTACGGGCGCGTGGTGAAGTTCGACCACGACTTCGTCGGGCGCGCCGCGCTCGAGGAGATCGCGAAGAACCCGGCGCGCGACAAGGTTACGCTCGTCTGGAACATCGACGACGTGATGAGCATCATGCGGTCGCAGTTCGAGCCCGGCCTGCCGGCCAAGTTCATCGAGCTTCCCAAGGCGCGCTACGCCTTCTTCCAGGTCGACAAGATCCTGCATAAGGGCAGCTATGCGGGCATGTCGACCGACGTGGGCTACATCACCAACGAACGGGCGTTCATCTCGCTGGCCAGCATAGACAGGTCGCTGAGCGAACCGGGCACGCAGGTGACGCTCCTTTGGGGAGAGGAACCGAACTCCTCCAAGCCTGCGGTGGAGCGGCACCGGCAGGTCGAGGTGAGGGCAACGGTGGCGCCCGCGCCATATCCGCAGATCATCCGCGATTCCTATCGCAAGTCCTGATCGCTCCCGCCCCGAGGGGACAGACGGTCCGGTTTCCTCGCCGCACCGCCTGGCCTCGGGGCGACCGCCCCGCGTCCAGTCGCCGGGCGCGGCGGGCCGTGCCGTCCGCAACCCGCGGCGCCGGCCGGTCCCCGCATCGAGAATGGAAGCCAGACCCATGCTACAAGACCTTTCCGGAAACGGCATCCAGGTGAAGCCCATCCCGGCGTCGATCGAGATATCCCCCAGCCAGGCGATCGAATCGGCGGATCTGCCCGGCCTCTTTCCCGCCGGCACTCGCGTCTACATCACCGACATCGGCACGGCATCGACGCAAACGCTGGTGGCCGCGGCGGCGCGTGTGCAACAGCTCGGCTACCGGGCGGTGCCGCATTTCGCGTCGCGCCGGCTCACCACGCGAGCCGCGCTGGAGGAGCGGGTGAAGACGATGACGCAGGAGGCGGGGGTCCGCGACATTCTCGTCATCGGCGGCGGGCTCGAACATCCGTCCGGCGAATTTTCCTCGTCGATGGAGGTGCTGGAGACCGGCTTCGTCGACAAATACGGCATCACCGATGTGGGCGTGGCCGGCCATCCTGAAGGCAGCCCAGATTTTTCGGAGGCGACGGCGATCGAGGCGTTGAGGCTGAAGACCGCCTTCCGGGAGCGCACGCAAGCCCGCCTCAGGATCGTCACCCAGTTTGGGTTCGACGCGGCCAGGTTTATAGAATGGGCGGAAGGATTGCGAGATCACGGGATCGATCTTCCGGTTCATCTCGGGGTCGCCGGGCCCGCGAAGATCACGACGCTGATCAAATATGCCGCGATGTGCGGCGTGGGCAACTCGATCGAGTTTCTCAAGAAGCACACCCATTCGCTGGCCACGCTCGCGGCCGGCAGCTCCCCCGACGAGATCGTCGGGCCGATCGAGAGGCACGTGGCGAAAGCGCCCTTCTCGGCGATCGTCCAGATCCACGTGTTTCCGTTCGGCGGTATCAGGAAGTCGGCCGAGTGGCTGGAGCAGCGAGGCAGTTGGCGAAGGGAGGCGGTTCAGACGGCTGTCGCACGCTGAAGAGGGCGATCGGTGCCGCCCTTCCGTCTTCCGGTGACACGGATTACGTATTGTCATACATAATCAATTTCTTTATCCGGAATAACCGCACCACATCGATCGGGGACTGCCTCCCGCAGCCAAAAGAGGTTGAGCCGCAGCCATGGGATCACGACCGCCATACAGGGCCGATCATGTCGGCAGCTTGCTGCGCCCGGCGCGCCTCAAGGAAGCCCGCGCCCGCCGCGCCGCGGGCGAGATCACGGCCGATGAGTTGCGGGAGATCGAGGACGCGGAGATCGTCAAGGTCATCCGCAGGCAGGAGGACATCGGCCTGAGGGCCGCGACCGACGGCGAGTTTCGCCGCGCCTTCTGGCAGATCGATTTCCTCGAGCGTCTCGGCGGCGTCGAATCCTACGAGGGCGAGCGAAAGGTCAGATTCCAGGGCCCGCAGCCGAAGCCCGTCCTTTTGCGAACGGTGGGCAAGGTGACCGCGCCCGCAAGCCATCCGATGATCGAGCACTTCCGTTTCCTGCGCGACAATACGCGGGTCGCGGCGAAGATGACGATCCCGAGCCCGACTTCGCTCCATTTCCGCTATGGCCGCGCCTCGATCGCCAGCGACGTCTATCCGGACATCGAGCGTTTCTACGACGACCTCGGAAAGGCCTATGCCGAGCTTATCCGGTCGTTCTACGAGGCGGGGTGCCGCTATCTCCAGCTCGATGAGGTGAATCTGGCCTATCTCTGCGATCCCGCCCTTCGCGAGCAGGTCCGCGAAAGGGGCGAGGATCCGGAGCGCCTGCCCGAGACCTATGCGGGGCTGATAGAGGCGGCGATCGCCTCGCGCCCCAGCGATATGGTCGTGACCATGCATCTGTGCCGCGGCAACTTCCGCTCCACCTTCGTTGCCAGCGGCGGTTACGGCCCCGTGGCCGATATCCTGTTCAACCGGATCGGCGTGGACGGATATTTCATGGAATATGATACCGACCGGGCCGGCGGCTTCGAGCCGCTGCGGCAGGTGCCGGGCTCCAAGACGATCGTTCTTGGCCTGGTGACCTCCAAGGCCGGGACGCTGGAGACGAAGGACGAGCTGAAGGCGCGCATCGACGAAGCCTCCCGGTTCATCGACGTCGGCCAGCTGGCCCTGAGCCCGCAATGCGGCTTCTCCTCCACGGAGGAGGGCAACGTGCTCGGCGAGGACGAGCAGTGGCGCAAGCTCGACAGGATCGTGGAAGTCGCGCGCGAGGTCTGGGGCGAGGTGTGAGGCCGCCGAAACCGGTGCGATTGCCGGAGCGATGCCGGCCGTCGCCATGGGAGCGACGGGCTTGATCGGCAGGAAGGCCGGCGACGGTCCTGCCGGAGTTGGAGGCAAGGGTCATGGGAAACGAAGCAGGGTTGCGTGAAGGCTCTGCCGCCGCGGAGCCGGCCTCGGGGATGGTTTCGGCCCCGGAAACCCCCGTCGGCGCGCGCCCCGACCGGCCGGCATTCGGCAGCGACCTGTTCGCGGCGACGGTTCGCGAACTCGACATCGCCTATGTCGCGCTCAATCCGGGCGCCAGCTTTCGCGGGCTGCACGACAGTTTCGTGAACTTCCTGGGCAATGAGCGGCCGCAGATGCTCCTCTGCCTGCATGAGGAGCATGCCGTCGCCATTGCGCAGGGCTACGCGAAGGTGACCGGACGGGCGATGGCGGCCGCGGTCCATTCCAATGTCGGCCTCATGCATGCCACGATGGCGATCTTCAACGCCTGGTGCGACCGGATGCCGGTCATCGTGATCGGCGCGACCGGTCCGGTGGATGCCGCGCAGCGGCGGCCCTGGATCGACTGGATCCACACCGCGCGCGATCAGGGCGCCCTGGTCCGGCACTACGTCAAATGGGACGACCAGCCCGCCTCCGCGCTGGCCGCGCGCGAATCGCTCGCCCGCGCGAAATGGATCGCCGAGACCCATCCGATGGGGCCGGTCTACGTCAATCTGGATGCCGGGATGCAGGAGGCGCCGCTCGCCGAGACGCCCCCGCCGTTCGATGCCCGCCGTCACGCACCGCCGGTTCACGCGGCCGCAGGCGCTGCGGTGATCGCGGAGCTCGCCGGGCGCCTGCGGCAGGCAACGCGGCCGTTGATCCTCGCGGGCCGGGCCTCGCGCAGCGAGCAGGCCTGGGACGCGCGCATCGCGCTTGCCGAGCGCCTCGGCGCGTGCGTTCTGACCGACATCAAGATCGGCGCGGCCTTCCCGACCGACCACCCGCTGCACGCGACGCCGCCGGCGGCGCAGCCCCTGCCGGAGGCCCGGCGTCTGCTCTCCGAAGCCGACCTGATCCTCAACCTGGATTGGGTCGATCTGGCGGGAACGCTGTCGGCAGGCGGCGTCGGGCCGGAAACCGCGATCGTCTCGGTTTCGCTCGATCATCGCATCCACAATGGCTGGAGCATGGACCATCAGGCCCTGCCGCCGGTGGACCTCTTCATCTCCGCCGATCCTGACGCCGTGGTCGTCGACCTGCTGCCGGCCCTGGGCGAGGCGCGGACGCCGCCCTGGCATCAGGCTGAGCGCCCTGCTCCGGCGCCGCAGGCGCCGGGGGACAGGCTCTACGTTCGCGACCTTGCGGTCGCGCTCGATGCGGCTATCGGCGACAGGCCGAGCGCGCTCCTGCACGTTCCGATCTCGTGGGAAGGGCACTGGTGGCATTTCCGCCATCCGCTCGACTATGTCGGTTCGGACAGCGGCGGGGGGATCGGGGGCGGCCCCGGCATCGCCGTCGGCGCGGCGCTGGCCCTGCGCGGCAGCGGCCGGCTGCCCGTCGCAATCTGCGGCGACGGTGATTTCGTGATGGGCGCAACCGCAGTCTGGACCGCGGTGCGCTACAGGATCCCGCTTCTGATCGTCATCGCCAACAATGCCTCCTTCTTCAATGACGAGGTTCACCAGGAACGGGTGGCGAGGATGCGCGACCGGCCGGTGGAGAACCGCTGGATCGGACAGAGGATGATCGATCCGGAGCTGGATCTTGCCGGCATGGCGCGCGCGCAGGGGGCCACCGGCTTCGGGCCCGTTAGGTCCCATGAGGAGCTTTCCCGGACCTATGCCGAGGCCATTGCCGTGGTGGAGGCGGGCGGCGTCGCCGTCGTCGACGTGCGTGTGGAGCCGGGCTACCCGGCAACCACCGTGAGCAGCGTCGCCCACACCGCCGACGACAGGAAGATCGCCTGGCCGAAGGGGGGAACGCCATGAAGCAGGGAGATGCCGGCGGCATTGGCGGGGACCGGGGCGAGGTCCGCCTTCCGGCCCGTCGCGGATTGTTCTACGGCGGCGCGTGGCATGCGCCCGAGAGCGGCGCCGAGGCGGAGACCCTGAGCCCGGGGACGGGCCGGTCTCTCGGCGTCGTCGCCCAGGCTTCGGCGAAGGATGTCGATGCCGCCGTCGCGGCCGCGCGGAAAGGGTTTCTGGCCTGGCGGGATGTCGCGCCGCGGGAGCGGGCGCGCATCCTCAGGGCCGTCGCGGCGCGCATAAGGCAGCATGCCGACGAGCTGGCCCTGCTCGACGCGGTCGATTGCGGCAATCCGTGCAGCGCGATGCGCTACGACAGCCACGCTTCCGCCGACCAGCTCGAGTTCTTCAGCGGCCTGGTCACGGAGATGAAGGGCTCTTCCGTGCCGATGGGGCCGCAGGTCGTCAATTTCAGCGTCCGGCAGCCGCTCGGCGTCGTGGCGAAGATCGTCGCCTTCAATCATCCGTTCATGTTTTGCGCCGGCAAGGCGGCGGCTCCCTTGGCCGCCGGCAACGCCGTCATCGTCAAGCCGCCGGAGCAGGCGCCTCTTTCGGCGCTGCGGTTTGCCGAGCTGATCGAGGATCTCGTGCCGGCGGGCGTGTTCAACGTCCTGCCGGGCGGCAAGGAGGCCGGCGCGGCGCTCGCCGCCCATCCGGGCGTCGCCAAGATATCGGTGATCGGCAGCGTTCAGACGGGCCGGGCGGTGCTGGCGGCCGGCGCGGCGACGCTGAAGCCCGCTCTGCTGGAGCTCGGCGGAAAGAACGCGCTGATCGCGTTCGACGATGCCGATCCGGAAGAGGTGGCGTCTGCCGTCATCGACGGGATGAACTTCGCATGGTGCGGCCAGTCGTGCGGATCGACCAGCCGCGCCTTGCTCCACGAGACGATCTACGATCGTGTCGTGGAACATGTCCTCACCCGGATCACGGCGTTCAGGCCCGGAGACCCCGCGGATCCCTCGACCACCATGGGTGCGATCGTCAGCGCCGTGCAGCATCGGCGCATCCTCGACTATATCGAGATCGGCAAGGCGGAGGGCGCCAGGCTCCTCCATGGCGGGAAGACGCCCGACGACCCCGCGCTGGCGGGCGGCTATTTCATCGAGCCGACGGTGTTCGGCGACGTGACCCCGCAGATGCGGATCGCCCGGGAAGAGATATTCGGACCCGTGGTTTCGCTGATGCGGTGGCGTGACGAGGCCGAGATGATCGATATTGCGAACGGCGTCGATTACGGCCTGACCTGCTCGATCTGGACGAACGATCTGGAGAGGGCCCACCGGACGGCCATGAAGGCCGAAGCCGGCTATGTATGGATCAACGAGACGGGAAAGCATTTCCTCGGCGCTCCGTTCGGAGGCTGGAAGCAGTCTGGCATCGGACGCGAGGAGTGCCTGGACGAATTGCTGGCCTACACCCAGGAAAAGAACATCCACATCCGCCTGAAAGGCGGCTCCGGCTGACCGGCGGTATCGCCCCGGCCTCCCCGATCCATCGCGAAGCTCTCCGGCGGCTCCGGCCCCGCGGCACTCTTGAGGAACCTTGCCATGTCACAGCTGAAGCTTTCCGTCGCCGTCGGAAACTATGACCGGACGCGCCCCATCCTTGACGGCGACGTGCAGATCGACGGCGTCGATCCCGTCTGCATGCGGCTCCTGCCGGAAGAGATTTTCTTCAGGGCGTTCCGCCATGCAGAGTTTGATATCTGCGAATTGTCGCTGAGCAGCATGGCGGTCAAGGTTGCCGACGGAACGTCCGCCTATGTCGGGGTCCCGGCATTCCTGTCGCGGGCCTTCCGCCACACGTCGATCTTCATCCGGACCGACAAGGGCATCGAGCGTCCGGAAGACCTGAAGGGCCGGCGCGTCGGGACCCCGGAATATCAGCTGACCGCCTGTGTCTGGGCCCGCATGATGCTGGAAGACGACTACGGGGTGAAGCCTTCGGACATCGACTGGGTTCGCGGCGGCATGGAAACGCCGGGCCGGCCGGAAAAGATCAAGCTCGACCTGCCCGCCGATATCAGGATCGAGGCGGCGCCGGAAGGCCGCACCCTGTCGCAGATGCTGCTGGACGGCGAGATCGACGCGATCGTCTCGCCCCGCCCTCCCTCCTGCATGGATGTCGAAGGCTCGAAGGTCGGCTGGCTGTTTCCGGACACGGTGCAGGCCGCCTCGGATTACTATCGCAGGACCGGCATCTTCCCGATCATGCACATACTGGGGGTGCGGCGCGATCTCGCGGAACGGCACGAATTCCTTCCCGCGGCGGTTCTCAAGGCCTTCACCGCGGCCAAGAACATGGCCATCGACAGGCTGTTCGACACGTCGGCCTCTAAGACCGCGCTGCCTTTCATGGACGAGCGCCTGCAGCAGGCGCGCGCCCTGCTCGGCCGCGATCACTGGTCATACGGGTTCGCCGCCAACCGGTCGGTTCTCGAGCGCTTCCTGCGCCATCACCATGCGCAGGGCCTCTCGAAGCGCCTGTTGAAGCCCGAGGAGCTCTTTCATCCGAGCACGCTCGAAGCGCCGACGATCTGAAGGCGTCCTCAGCCGGCGGGCGGGAAATCGAGGCTGGCAAGGGGATGGCAGAGATCGCCGAGGCGCGTCGTCAACGCGTGCAGCACCTTGCTCAGGAAGGCGTTGAACGCTTCGGAATCCTGCAGCGGCGAGCGATGGGTCCGCTGTACGAAGAACAGCGTTCGCCGCAACGATGGCTCGACGATGCGGCGGGCGTGCAATTCGCCGCTGGCGATCTGCTCGGCGACGCTGCCGAACGGGATCACCGTGCTGGCGATGCCTTTCTGCACCAGGTTCCGCGTGGCCGGAATCGACTGGGACTCGTAGAGCACCTTGATCGCCACTGAGAGGCGGCCGGCCGTCTCCTCGACGATCTGCCGGACGATGTCGCGTTCGCCGGCCAGGACGAGATCGTGGCGCGCGACCTCCCTGAAGGTGATCGGCCCACCCGGCAGGCCCGCTTCGGGAGCCGACACGAACAGGAGCTCCTCCTCGATCAGGGCCCGTTGCGTCAGGTTCGGCCGGCTGCTCCTCTGATAGGTGAAGGCGGCGTCCAGCTCGCCGGCCTCGAGCGCCGCCGCCAGCGCGAAACTGAGCTCCTCCACCAGGCTCAGGAAGACATCGGGCATGGCCTCGCGCGCGTCGAGCACGATGTCGGGACCAAGAAGGCTCATGGCGCTGGGCGTGATCCCGAACCGGATGACCTCGCGCTGATGGCCGGCGAAGTTGATGATCTCCTGGCGCGCGGCTTCGATCGATTCCAGGATCGCGATCGCACGCTTGTGAAGCAGCTCCCCGGCAGGGGTCGCTTCGACCCCGCGCGAATGCCGCAGCAAGAGCGGGACGCCGAGGTCTTCCTCGAGATTGCGTATCTGCAGGCCGAGGGCGGGTTGCGCGACATTGAGCTGCTCGGCCGCGGCGGTGAAACTGCCGATCTCGACGACCTTCACGAAATATCTGAGCTGGCGGTGGTTGATCGCCGCCTCCATTCTGCCGCGGTTCCGGGAACGGCTGCATAGTCGCCACCGCGGGCCCTGCCGTCAAGCGCGCACACGGGGTCGGACGCGCCGGAGAGACGGTGCATTTGGTCTGCCGGAGCGGCGGTGCGGTGTTGGACGCGGCGTGTCGGGCTGATAGGATTTTTCCTGCGATTTCCACCGTTGACGCACCGTCCGGCTTCGGCAAGAACGCGCGGGGCGATATGGGCCTCGCGCCCGTCCGGGCCGTGGCGGCGGCAGCAGGGGAACAGGAGCAGCGTGTGGCGGAAGGGCCGAGACGAACGCAGGAGGAAAAGAGCCGCGAGACGCGCCGGGGGATCGTCGAGGCTGCCATCGCGATCATCGGGGAAGGCGGGTTCTCGCGGATGACCACCCCGGCCGTCGCAAGGCGGGCCGGGGTCTCGCGCGGCGCGCTGCAATATCATTTCAACAGCAAGGAAGACCTCGTCTCCGAGGCGGTCTATGTCATCTCCTATCGGGTCAACGAGGACCTGGGGTTCGAACGCTTTGCCGCGCTGCCGCTGGCGCAGCGGGTGTCGTCCGTCATCGACACCTATTGGAGCCTCTATGGCAGCGAGCTTTTCCTGTCGGCGCTCGAGATCGTCATCACGTCGCGCTTCGACCGGTCGTTCACGACCAAGCTCGGCGACAAGTTCTTCGGCACTCTTTCGAGCCGTGACGAGGAATGGATCGAGCTGTTCGCCGACACGCCGCTTTCCGTTGCCGAGCGTGTCACCCTGCGCCGCCTGACGCTCGACGTCATGCGCGGGATGGCGATGCGCGTCATCATCTCGAACAGACGTTCGGTGGAAAACGAGGTCGACCTTCTCAAGCAGATCGTCCTGAAACGGTTCGAGGACGCGCTACAGTCGTAGAAGGCGCCCGAATCCCTCGATCTTGTCGTCAACTCCGCTCTCACGCAGGCTGTGCCAGGTGGCGGCGCTGTTGCTGGTCACGACAGGCCGGCCGAGGGCCTGTTCCAGAGAATCGATGACCTCGGTTGCCCGGGCTCCGGCGCAACTGACGAAATAGGCATCCGCGTCTGGGTGGCGGTTCTCGGTCACCACCTTGAACCATTCGAGCGGCTCCACCAGCCCGAACCGGCTGCTTTCCAGATCGAGCGCCCGATCCCGCACGACGGTGACGCCGAAATGCGAGAAGAACTCGACCTCGTGTTCGTTCACGCTGGGATGATAGGGCGAGACGAGCACGATCTTGCGCGCGCCCAGCGCCTTGAAGGCGGCGATGACCGAGCTTGCCGTGTCGGTCGCCGGGATGCCGGTCAGCGAGGTGATCTGGTTGCAGATTCGCGGGCCCATCTCCGGGCTGAGCATCGAGGCGGCCGTGCAATGGAAGAGGATGCGCTGAGGCTGGGCATCGGCGAGCAGCAATGCGCAGCGATCCAGCTCCTGAAGCATGATCTCGAGATCTTCCGCCGTCTGGCCGACCAGCTTTATGCGGGTGGTATGGAGCTGGATGTCCGCCGGCAGCATCCATTGGATCTGCGGGTCGGCGACCGTGTTGACCGAAGGCATGATCATGCCGATGCGCATGCGCGCGCCGACATTCATGTGCGGCCCGCGCGCCAGCCTCTCGGCGACCTGTTCGTAGGACGGTCCCGGCTCGCCCGCAGCCATGTCCGAAGTCTGGCTCATCTTTGCCTCCCTGTCCGCCGGCTTGCCCCGGGCCGTTGGCAGCCCTAGGCCGCTACCGCCCCGCGCCGGTCGATCATCATGGTCCGCACCGTCTGCCACTCGGTCTCGAGCTCTTCCAGCCCATGCCGCGCGCCGTTGCGGTGGCGCGCCGTCATCGCGTGCCACAGCTTGGCGCGGACCTCGCTGCGGAATGCGACCGGCAGAGCGTAGACGATTTCCATGAAGCGCCGCCACACCGGTTCCGTCCACAGCTCCTCGTAGGCTTCGCGCGCCGGCCCGAGATCGAACAGCGTCGCCTCCGACGCCGTTTCCGAACGGCGCGCACGGAGCGCTGTGGTGGCGTCTTCGTCGATCCGGCCGTCCCGGATCACGACACCGTAGTCCCGCTCCGCCGTCGCCCCGGTGATGAAGCCGTTGATCACGTCGTCGAGCACGCGTTCGGCCTCGCGTTCGAGCGGATTGCCATAGCCGGCGCCGCCGGCGACCACGATGCGGACGAGGTCGCCGACGGACAGGCGGATGGAATCTATTTTCGGCACGACGACGAAATCGGCGTTCCCGCTGCGCTTGACCGAGCAGGACCCGCCGGCTGCGTGGCGGCCCCCCATCAGGCCCCACGGATGGAAGCGGTGCCGCTCCATGCCGCGCGGTGTCAGGGAGCAGTCCGGTGCCAGCACCTCGAATTCGAGGATGGAGCCGCAGCCGCCGCGATAACGCCCGGCCCCGCACGAATCGGGCGCGAGGCCGTAGCGCAGGATGCGCACCGACGCCGCACTTTCCACGATCTCTATCGGATTGTTGCGCAGGTTCGCGAGATCGACCACGTCGCGCGAGTGGGCGCCGTCGCCGTCGGCATGGGCGCCCGCGCCGCCCACCAGCGGCTCCAGCACCGTCACCTTGAAGCCGCCGGTGAGCGTGTTGGGCTCGGCGAAGACGAGCGGCGAGATGGCGCCGGCGCCGGCGGCGAGAATGTCGTGCGGCATCGCCTTCGCCAGTGCTCCGAAGATGGCGTCCTGAACGCGCAGGCCGGTTGTCGTGCGCATGCCGATCGCCGCGGGATAGGCGCAATTGACCACCGATCCTTCGGGGGCGAAGATCGTGATGGGCCGCATCAGCCCGGCATTGACGGGGATGTCGCGTTCCTGCGTCAGCAGCAGGAACATGATCTTGAACACCAGCCACGGATGCGGCTTGCCATTCGAATAGATGTTGAAGGCGGCGCGAAGCTGGGGGTCGGTTCCGGTGAAGTCGATATGCATCGATCCGCCGGAGATGGTGATGGCGACGCAGATGCGGATCGGCAGTTCGGACACGAGGTCGTCGTCGAGATAGTCGGCAAAGGTGTAGACGCCGTCGGGGATCCGCTCGATCACCATGCGCGCCCGCTTCTCGCTGTAGGAGAGCAGCTTGGCGATCGCACTTCGGATGTCGGCCAGCCCGTAACGTTTCACCATCTCCTTGACGCGCGCGTCGCCGACCTTCAGCGCGGTGACGATCGCGCGCAGGTCGCCCCGATTGTCCTCGGGGGCGCGGCAGTTCAGGAGAATGAGCTGGAGCAGGCCCTCGTTGAGGACGCCGGCCTCGTAGAGCTTCGTTGGGGGGATCCTGAGTCCCTCCTGGAAGATGTCGGTGCTGGATGGCGAGACGCTTCCCGGCACCCGGCCGCCGATGTCGGTTGAATGGACGTAGGCGAGCGCGAAGCAGATCAGCTCGCCTTCGTGGAAGATCGGCTTCAGAAGGTTGATGTCCGGCGAATGGGAAGCCATCGCGCCGCTCGTGTAGGCGTCGTTGGTGATGATGATGTCGCCGTCTTCATAATGGTCGAACGCCTTGATGACGGCGGAGCAGTCCAGATTGGCGAAGGTGGTGATGCCGATGTTGACGGGATAGCCGAAGATCTCGCCGTCGCCGTTGACGAGAGCCACGCCCAGGTCGGCCGTCTCGTTCACGAAGACGGTATAGCCGGTACGCTGCAGGGCATAGCCCATCTCCTCCGCTATCGATCGAAATCGCTGGTTGAGGATTTCGAGCAGAACGGGGTTGGGCTCCTGAGAGGCGAGCTCGTCGAGATGGGCCATGCGTCGCTTCTTTTCCTGCGTTTCTGTCAGACGTCGGAGGCGCGGATGATGGTCAGCAGGCCGTACTCGTCGACCCGGCACAGCATGTGAGGCGCGACGACGGTCGTGGTATCGAACTGCTCTATGATGGCTGGGCCACGGATTTCCTGGCCCGCGCCGAGATCCGCCCGGTCGTAGATGGCCGCCTGCCAGTCGCGCTGCCCGTAGCGTATGCTGCGGGTGGAGCGCGGTGTCTGCCCGGCGTCCGGGACCGCCTCGATCCGCCTCAGCGGCACCGGTTCCCGCCGCCCGACGATGCGGGTCCGCAGGTTGATGAGCTCGATCCGCGCGCCCGGCAGGCTGTTGCGGTAGAGCTCCTCGTACTTTTCGTGGAACAGGGCCGCGATGGCCTCGTTGTCCGCCGTCCCCTCAGGCAGCGCGACCTCGATGCTGAACGCCTGGCCGACATACCGCATGTCGGCCGAACGCTGGATCGTGATCCGGCTGGCGTTCGTGCTGTTCTGCTCGAGCCACTGGCGAGCCTCGTCCGCGAGCTCGACATAGATGCCCTGGATGGTGTCGTGCGGGATCGTGGAAAGCTCGGCGCGCACCGAGCGGATGTAGTCCGCCTTGGCGTCCGCGATCGAGGCCCCGAGCGCGCACAGCGTGCCGGGCGACGGCGGGACCACGATCTTGCCGATCCGCAGATCGTCCGCCAGCAGGCAGGCGTGCGTCGCGCCGGCCCCGCCGAAGGGGATCAGGGTGAATTCGCGCGGGTCGACCCCGCGCTTGGTCAGCAGCGGCAGCAGCGCCGTCGACATGGTGGTGGTCGCAAGGTCGAGTATCCCCTCGGCCGTGGCCTCCACATCGATGCCGAGGCGCTTGGCAAGCGGCTCGATCGCGGCGCGGGCCGCTGCGGGATCGAGCTTGAGATCGCCGCCCAGGAACGAGTCCGGATCGATATATCCGCACACGACATAGGCGTCGGTCAGGGTCGGCTCGGTGCCGCCCAGGCCGTAGCAGGCCGGGCCGGGCACGGCGCCGGCGCTCTGCGGCCCCACCTTGAGCAGCCCGAAGCGGTCGACCGAGGCGATCGATCCGCCGCCGGCCCCCACGGAGAAGACGTCCACCGACGGCATGACGAGCGGATAGTCTCCGACGGCCGCTTCCGTGGAATGGACCGGCTCGTTGTCGCGGATCAGCGACACGTCGGCGCTGGTGCCGCCGATGTCGACGGTAACGGCATCTCCGATGCCGGCAAGCGCGGCGATATAGGCTGCGCCGACGACACCGGAAGCGGGCCCAGACAGCAACGTGTCGACCGGCGTCCGGCGCGCGGCCTCTGCCGACATGATGCCGCCGTTGGAGCGGGTGATGTAGATCGGGGTGCGCAGGCCGATCGCCGACGTGTCGCGATAGAGATTGTCGACATAGCGCGCCATGATCGGCTGCACATAGGCGTTCAGCACGGTGACGATGGCCCGTTCATACTCGCGCATCTCGGGCCAGAGCGCGGTGGAGCGCGAACAGTCGAGCCCCGTCAGCTCCTCCACCCATGCCCCGATGCGCTCTTCTTCCGCCGGCGCGGCATGGGCGTTCAGGAGGCAGAGGCCATAGACGTCCACCCCGCTTTCCGCGAGCTGCGAAAGCGCCTCCGCCACGGCGGGCTGTCCGATATCGCGGACGATCGACCCGTCGGCCGCGATGCGCTGCGGAAGCTCGACGATGCGGTGGCGCGGGACGAGCGGAAGCTCCGGCGCCGCTTTCAGGTTGAGCTTTTCCCGCTTCGTCAGGCGGCCGATCTCGAGCAGGTCGCGCGTGCCCTCCGAGACGATCAGCGCGACGCGCGCGCCGGTGCGCTGGAGGATGGCATTCAGGCCGATGGTCGTGCCGTGGACGAAAGTGTCGATCCGGTCCGGCGTTTCATTCAGGCTCGCGAGCAGCTCGACCAGGCCCTTGCCGACCGCTTCGGAGGGCGAGGCGGGCGTGCTCGGACGCTTGTGGACATGGATTTCTCCCGAAACCTTGTCGACGAGCGTGAAGTCCGTGAACGTCCCCCCGATGTCGATTCCCAGGCTGAATTGCGACACCCTTTTGCGCCCCCGGCCGCTGCAGGATTATGCATGACGTAACAGGTTGCGTATTAGGAAAATAAGGTGGAATTGTCAACGCCCGCGGGAGCCGCGCGCGGAAGCCTCACCAAATGCCTTGACGAAGCGAATTACTGATAGCAACATTATTTCTGAATTCCAGAATATGCTGACCATGCGAATTGGATCCCGACTTGAGGCCAGCGGCGTTCGGTGAAAAGCGGGGTGGGTCCAGGCCGGCCGCGCTTGACGCGGGCATGCAAAGAGGTGCGGATTCGCGGGCCTCTTGCGAAGGCAGGTAAATGTCGCCGCGGCTGCGGCGTCGCGCCGGGAAAACAGGGAGGGGACCATGACTGGTGACGACGAGGCAACGCCGGACCCCCTGTCCGGAGCGGCAGGGCAGATGGCCCGGCTGCTCGGCACATGTCTGGACCTGCTTGCGGCGGTCACGCTGTTCGGCATGGTGATGATGACCACTGTCGACGTTGCCGGGCGCTATCTGTTTTCGCGGCCGCTGGGCTTTGCCTACGAGATGACGCAACTGGGCATGGCGGCCCTCGTTTTCTGCGCCCTGCCGGGGGTGACGGCACGGTCCTCCCATGTGACGGTCGGGCTCTTCGAGGACAGGTTCCGCGGCGTGGCGGCGGTCGTGCGCGACGTCGGTGTCGCGCTCGTATCGGCGGTGGGCTGCGCCTTCCTGAGCTGGAGGACATGGGACCTGGCGCAGCGTTTCGAGCAATATGGCGACCGCACCTCGATGCTGCAGGTTCCGATCGCGCCCTTCACCTATGGGGGAGGCCTGGCCTGGGCGCTCGCGGCGCTGGCCGCGCTGGGCGTCGCCGTGCTGGCGGGCCTGCGGCTGTACGGACGGGGCGGACGATGACAGCGACCCTTATCGCCTTCGCGGCCCTCTTCGGGCTGCTGTTTCTGGGCCTTCCGCTCGTTTTCGCCCTCGGCCTGGTCGGCTTCGCGGGTTTTGCGATCCTGGTCGATTTCGGCCCTGCCGCCGCGCTGGTCGGGAATGTCGCCTGGGACACGCTGACGAGCTACACGCTGTCGGTCCTGCCGCTGTTCCTGCTGATGGGCAACCTGGTCAACCATGCGGGCCTGTCGCGCGAGCTCTACGACGCGTCGAACGCCTTCGTCGGCCATCGCAAGGGCGGCCTGGCGATAGCCACGATCATGGCCTGCGGCGGCTTTTCCGCGGTGTGCGGCTCCAGCCTCGCGACGGCGGCGACGATGGCGCGCATCGCGATCCCGTCGATGCGCCGGCTGGGCTATTCGAAGGAGATCGCCGCCGGCTCGGTCGCGGCCGGCGGGACGCTCGGCATCCTGATCCCGCCCTCGACGATCCTGGTCATCTACGGGGGGATGACGAACACCAATATCGGTCAGCTTTTCATCGCCGGCGTCCTGCCGGGCATGCTGGCCGTCGTGCTCTATATCGCCGCCCTCACCGGCTACCTCTTCCTGAAACCCTCGTCGGCCGAACGGGTGCCGGCTCTCCCCTGGCGGGAGCGGTTCCGGGCATTCCGGAAGGTATGGGCGGTGCTGGTCCTGTTCGTGTTCGTCATCGGCGGCATTTACGCCGGCGTGTTCACGGCCACGGAAGCGGCGGGGATCGGGGCTTTCGGCGCATTTGTGATCGCGGCGCTGCGGGGAAGCCTGACCCTGCGCGATCTCTTCCAGATCTTCCGCGAGACGGCCCAGGCGACGGCGATCCTGATGGCCGTTCTGGTCGGCGCCATGATCTTTTCCGGCTTCGTGAACGTCGCCGGGATTCCGCAGGCCTCGGTGGCGGCCATCCGCGCGCTGGACGCCTCGCCGACGCAGGTGATCCTGCTGCTGCTGGTGTTCTATCTCATCCTGGGTGCCGTCTTCGATTCGATGGCCATGGTGCTGCTGACCGTCCCGGTTTTCTTTCCCCTGACGCAGAGCATGGGCATAGACCCGGTATGGTTCGGCATCTTCGTCGTGGTCTGCGTGGAGATTTCGCTCATCACGCCACCGATCGGGATGAACCTGTTCATTATCCGTTCGATCGCCAGGGAGATCGAGATGTCGGCGATCATCCGCGGGATCGTTCCCTTTGTCATCGCGGATCTGGTGCGCGTCGGGCTGATCATCCTTTTCCCCGCGATCGTTCTCTTCCTGCCGGCGACGATGGCGAGATGACCGGCGCTTCCGCACGAGGAGAGAATAAAGTGGACAGGCGGCCGGTCGTTTTCGTGGGCGACGACTACAGCGTCGGCGACATCCTCGACCGCATCGCGGACCGGTTGACGGCGGACGGCTGCCGGGTCATCCGGGAAAAAGGCGCCGGCAACGGCAGGATGCAGTCTTATGAGGAAGATAGCTGGCCCCGGCTTTTCGGCGAGGCCGACGTGATCCTGATCAGCTCGAGGACGCATTGCCCGCGGGCCCTGCTCCAGGCCGCTCCCAATCTCAGGGGCGTCGTGTTCCCGACCATCGGCACCGATGCCGTCGACCTCGGGGACGCCGCCGAGCTCGGTCTCGTCATCGGGCACGGGCCGGTGCCCGAAAACGCGACCGGGATGGCCGAGGCCACCGTCATGCTGATCGCCGCGCTGTTCCTCGACCTTCACGGCAAGGAAAGGATGACGCGCGAGCATCTGCCGCGTCCGCGCCCGACGGCGCTGCCGGCCCGGCTGGTCAGCGGCAAGACCATCGGGCTCGTCGGCTTCGGCCGTATCGCCCGCGGCGTGGCCGAGCGCCTGGCCGGATGGGGGGTGCGGATCCGTGCCTTCGATCCCTACGTCGATCCGGCGACGCTGCCGGCGCATGCCGGCCTGTGCGATCTGGACACGCTGCTGGCCGAAAGCGACCTGATCAGCATCCATGTCGCGCTGACCGGGGAGACGCGGCGGATGATCGGGCGCGATCAGGTCGCCCGCATGAAGGCGGGATCCTTCCTGATCAACAATTCCCGCGGCGGCGCGGTGGACGAGCAGGCGATCATGGATGCGCTCAGGTCGGGGCACCTTGCCGGCGCGGCGCTCGATGTCTTCGAGCAGGAGCCGCTGGCGGCCGACAGCCAGCTTCGCGACGTCCCGAACCTGATCCTGACGTCCCACATCGTCGGGCACAGTCGCGAGGCGAACCTCGCCTCCATTCCGGCAGCCGTCGAGAATGTGCGCCGCATCCTCGCCGGACAGCCGCCGCTCTACACGCGCAATCCGGAAATCCTCGACGAATGGACCGCTCGCATGCGCGCCATGCCGCGTTTCTGAGCGGCTGAGCCGGAACGCAATGGGAACAGCCGGGCGCGGGTGCTGGTGCTGCCGGGCCGCTTCGCATATCTAGCTCGGGAGCAGGGGGCTCTGGCGCCCCGGTATCCATGGGCGGGAAGCGAGAACGGCGGCGGGAACGATGTCAAGACCGGTACAGCACGGGGTTCAGTCGATCGAGGTGGGGATGAAGCTTCTTCATCTCATGGCGCAGGGCCCCGCCGAGATCGGCCTGTCGGCGCTTGCCGCGAAGGCCGGGATGTCGCCGAGCAAGGCGCACCGCTATCTGGTGTCGCTGTCGCGCTCGGGTTTCGTCGAGCAGAATCCGTCGACGCATCTTTATCGTCTCGGGATGAACGCGTTCGCGCTCGGCACGGCGGCGCTGCGGCGCATCGACGTTCCGGAGCTTGGCGCCTCGGTGGTGCGGGAGCTGTGCGACCGGACCGGATTGACCGTGTCGATGGCGGTGTGGGCCAATCACGGCCCCACGGTCGTGCGCGTGGCCGAAAGCTCCGACACGATGACGATCACGGTCAAGGTCGGCACCGTCCTGCCCTTGCTGAATTCGGCCAATGGCCAGCTCTACCTCGCCTATCGCCCGCGCAGCGAGACCCGGCGGCTGATCGAGACGGAGCTCAAGGCCAACCGCGCCCTGCCGGTCGTGCCGGGAAGGGAGCATCCGCCGACCGACATGAAGCAGGTCGAGGAGGCGGTTCGCACCGTCCGCGAGCAGGGCCTGTCGCGCAGCTATGGAATGAACACCGCAGACCTCGTCTCGATCGGGGCGCCGATCTTCGATTATCGCGGCGAAATCGTCTGCTCCATCGCCCTTGTCGGCGCGCGGGCGCAACTGGATCTTTCGCTGGAAAGCCCCGAAGCGAAGCTGATGGGGGATATGGCCCGGCAGCTTTCGGAGAAGCTGAGCTACGAGCCCGCGCCGACCCCGCCGGGCCGGTGACGCAGCCGGTATCCGACACGTCTTCCCGGGCAGCCGGTTGCGCGCCGCCCGTTCCGGGGTGCGCCGCATCCCGCTGGCAAAGCCGGAATCGACTGCGCCGCCGCGACGCGCCGGCGACGGCGGATTTCGCTGCCCGGCGCTGCGCCCCTGTCCGCCGGACGAGGCGGGCCGCATGTCCGGGCGCGTCGCGTCACGGGTCGGCCCTGCCCCGCTGCGCCCTCACCGACGCGGGCTTGGCCGGGCGAGAGGATTTTTATGAATGCAGAAATTGATTCTTGTATTTGTAAATCGTCTTTATCAGAATGCCGATCGGGCCAGGGTGTGAGGGATGGTTGAGCAACCTGGCCTGTGGGTCGCAATCGGGAGGTAATCGAATGCACAGATTGTTATATATGTTGTCGTCGTCGGTCGCTCTGGCGGCCGCGACGGTCGCGCTGCAGCCTGCGCCGGCCGCGGCACAGACCGTGCTGCGGTTTGATAACTGGCTGCCCGCCGGGCACTCCATGATGGCCGGCTGCATCACGCCGTGGATCGAGCAGGTCGAGAAGGCGACCGAGGGGCGTGTCCGCGTCGAGCTGACGGGGGCCTCGCTGGGCACGCCGCAGCGGCAGTACGACATGGTGGTCCAGTCGATCGTCGACGTCGCGATCGGCCTGCCGGGATATACGCCGGGTCGCTTCGACATGACCGAAGTCGCCGAGCTGCCCTTCAAGGGCGATTCCGCCGAGGTGAGATCGGTCGGGCTCTGGCGGGTCACGGAAGCGATGCTGGGCGAGGCCGGCGAGTTTCGCGACACCCAGCCGCTTGCGCTTTTCACCACCGGTACCGGTGTGATCATGATGGGCAACCGGCCCGTCAGGAGCCTGGAAGAATACCAGGGTCTCAAGCTCAGAATCGGCGGCGGCATCGTCTCGGAGATCAACCAGACGCTCGGCGGGGTCAACGTCGCGGCGCCCGCGAGCGAGATCTACGAGATGATCTCGCAGGGCATCGTCGACGGCACGCTGGTGGCGCCGGAAGGCTACAACTCGTTCGGCTTCAAGAACGTGGTGAAATACGTGACCGAGTTTCCGGGCGGCTTCTACGCGTCCGGCTGGTACGTCGTCATGAACAAGTCGAAGTTCGACGGGCTGAGCGAGCAGGACCGCGAAGCACTGATGTCGGTCTCGGGCGAGCACATGTCGCGCATGTGCGGCAAGGCCATCGACGCCGCCGACCAGGCGGGCCGGGAGGCGATGAAGGCCGACGGCGTCGAGATCATCGTTGCCAGCGACGAGTTCACGACGGCGGTGCGCGAGAAGCTCGGGCCGATCGAGGACGCGTGGATCGCAAAGGCGACGGCCAAGGGCATGGACGGCGTCGCAGCCATCCGCATGTTCGAGGAGGTCGTCGAAGAAGTGAACGCCGGCAAGTGACGTTGAAGGCCGGGACGCGCCGGCAACGGCGCGCCCCGGCAACTCGGCGGCAGGGCCGACCCTGCAGCGCGCGCGGTCAGGAAAGATCGACGCCGCGAAAATACAGGTCCCAGAACGCCAGCCTGGAGCGGAAGGGGGCTTCGGCTACTCGCGGGGATGCCTCGAAGAACATCGTGTCCGCCTCCGGGAGGCGGAAGCGCGGCCAGGCGGGCAGACCGCTCCCGTTGGGGTCGCCGGTCCTGGCGAAGTTCAGCCAGTAGGACGACATGAGCGCGGAGAGGCGACGGTCCTCCGGGCGCCAGGGCCAGTCGCGCTTGTCCAGATTGCCGAACACGTAGGGAATCTCGCTGCCGTGGATCGCGCCGAGCTCGGTGGCCGGATCGCCGTCGGTTTCCGCATAGCTCCTGTCCTTCGGATAAGGCGGCACGTGCGGAAAATGATAGAAATAGGTCGGATGCCGGGAGCTCTTTCCGTGCATGCGCGCAAACGTCCAGTTGTGCCAGCAGAACAGCCGGTCGCCGATCTCGACCGATGAGGCCCGGCGCGCCGCCTCGTCGGTCGCGGCGGGGAAGAGCTGGAGGAATGCGGCGGCTTTGTCGCCATATGTTTCCTGCGCGTGGCGCAGGAACTGGGCGCGATCCGCGACCCCGATCTTGCCGGCGCCCTCATTGGCGGTGAAGCCCGTGATCAGGGGAACGTCGTTCTGCTCGCCGGCGGCGAAGGTTTCAAACACACCGCGCGCCGGAACCACATGGCCGTCGACCACGGGATAGGAGCAGATGAAGGCGGGGTTGCGGATACCCTGCCGCCAGTTCACCGGGGCGCGCGTCGTCCACACCGACAGGATGTCGTCGGCGGGCCGGCGCCTGAGCCCCTCGATCGACGTCTCGCCGAGCTCGGCTGCCAGTTGCGCGCCCTGCTCCTCCGCATCGCGCAGCGACGACAGGCCGGGCAATCCCTTGTTGCGCTCCGGCGGCCAGAATTCGCCCCCGCTCTGCGCGATGGCGCGGTGGAACAGCCCCTTTGCAAGAGGCGACGCCATGAGAAGGCTCACGCTGGAGGAGCCGGAAGACTGCCCGAACAGGGTGACGCGGTCCGGATCGCCGCCGAACGCGGAAATGTTCTCCTGCACCCATCGCAGTGCGGCTATCTGGTCGAGCAGGCCGTAATTGCCCGATGTGCCGGCCTCGGCCGAGAGCTCCGGGTGTGCCAGAAAGCCGAGCCGGCCGAGGCGGAAATTGAAGGTGACGACGATCGCCCCCGAGCGCGCCAGCGCCTCGCCGTCGAAGAGCGCGGCGGATCCCGACCCCATCAGGAAGGCGCCGAAATACAGCCAGACCATCACGGGGCGCGGCGCGCCCGATTCTGCGGCCGGCGCCCACACGTTGAGATACAGGCAATCCTCGCTCATCGGCTCGTGGCCGAGAAAGGTGAGCGCATTCTCCGCCCGTTTGGGCTGGATCGGGATCGGGCCGGGTGCATGGGCGCGGCGGACGCCGTCCCAGGGCGCCGGAGCCTGCGGTGCGCGCCAGCGCAGGGGCCCAAGGGGAGGGCGGGCAAAGGGGATGCCCCTGTAGGAGTTCACCTGTCCGTCGGCAGAACGGAGCCCCGCCAGCCGGCCCTGCCGGATCCGGATGACCTCCGTCATTGCACGGGAGCCCCGGCGCGTGGCGGCACGATCAGCCCTGCTCCAGGTCGAGCAGGGGAAAGACGCTCTCGGCGAAGCGCGTCGCCTCCTCGGGCATCGGGTATCCGACGATGATGAAGCGGTCGACGCCGGCGACGTCCCGGATCTCGCGCAGCCGGTCGGCGACCTGTTGCGGCGTCCCGATCAGCGTGGCGCCGGGCCCCGAGACGGCGCGCGTGAAATCGAGGCCGGTCACGAGATTGGGGCCGGACCAGATATTCGGATAGGCTTCGAGGTCCCGCACGTCGGGACGCCGGCCCGCCTTGATAGCCGCCACGGAACGCTGGACGACCGGATCGTCCTGGTGCGGCCCCGGTGCGTTTGCGGTGGCCCAGCCGATGCCGCCGGTGATCGTCTCCATGCGCGTATTGGCGAGCTTTTCGCGCGCGACGTCCCACGCTTCCTCCTCGTTGTCGCGAACGATGACCGTGATGGCGATGCCGAAATGCGAGATCGTGCGGCCGGCCGCCGCCGCCGCGTCCCTGGCGGCCTTAACCCGCTCCGCCATCTCCTGCGGCGAGCCGACCACCACGAGATAGGTGTCGGCCAGCGCGGACACAGCCTTCAGCCCTTCCGGCGAGCCGCCGGCCCCCCAGAACGGCGGATGCGGATGCTGAACCGGCGGGATATAGCGGAACTGGCTTTCCGGATTGCGCGGCTGGAAGAATTCTGTCCCGGCCGGCACGTCCTCCCCGGCATAGATGCGCTTGAACAGGTTCCAGTATTCGCTGAGCATCTCGTAGCGCCGGTCCTTGGGAAGATGGATGCCATAGGCTTCCATCGCCGTGGGGTTGCTGCCGACGAGATTGATCATCAGCCGGCCGCCCGAAAGCCGGTCGAAGGTCCGTGCCATGAACGCCATCTGCGTGGGGCTGATGACGCCCGGATATACCGCGACCAGGAACTTGATCTGCCTGGTGAAGCCCATCACGGCCGTCGCGATCGTCCAGCCCTCGAAGATCCGGTGGGATCCGATGGCGATCAGCACGCCCGAATAGCCGAGCCGGTCGACGGTCTGCGCAAGATCGCGGGTCGCCTCGAAGCTGGCCTCGTCGCGGCCGTCCGCCTCCCAGGGGAATGCGCCGTCGGGCGGGCAGAGGTTCCAGTAGATCTGCATGTTCTTTCTCCTCGATGGACCCGCGCATGCGGCGTCGGAGATGGATATGGCGGTCGGCTTGCGGGTTCAGGCGCAGCCGACGCGGTACTGCCCCTGCCAGTAGAGAAGGGGATCGTCGTGGTCCGTCCACAGGCGGGTTTCGACGACCTGACCGAAGAAGACGGTGTGGCTCGCAACGTCGACGCGGCCGATGCAGCGGCAGTCGAAGCTCGCGAGGCAGCCCACCAGGGCCGGGGAGCCGGTTCTCATCGTCTGCCAGTCCCTGTCGCGGAAACGCGCATCGCGCGCCGCCGACGAGCCGAAGCGCCGCGCCAGTTCCTCGTCGCGATCGGCGAGGATGTTTATGCAGAAACCGTCGGAAGACGTGACGGTGGCATGGGCCGAGGCGGACCGGTTGATGCATACGAGAAGCAGGGGCGGGTCGACCGACACCGACGAGACGGATGTCGAGAGCAGCCCGGTCGGGCCTTGCGAATCCTGTGCGGTCACCACGCAGATCCCCGATGCGAGCCTCCGCATCCCCGCCTTGAACAGCACCGGGTCCGCTCCCTCCGCAGGCTCGCTCAGGGACGGGCCTGCGGCCGGCGGCTCCGGGAGGGAAACGAAGGAATGCTGCATGGCGGGCTCCGCTCGCTGTTCGGTCGGGCAAAGCCTAGCGGTCCGCATTTTGCGGCGTCAATAAAAAAATCAGCATTGAATGTTTTTTTCGAGCGCGACGGCGCGTGGCGGCGATTGACAGTTTGTCGCAGATGGATTTACCTTAAGCGTAATGACTTATGTAATCAGGAAATCACCTTCCGTATCGAAAGAGGGGGCGGCTCTTCGATAGCAGGCAACGCGAACAGGGAGGGGGCTCGCGGACCGGAATGTCGGCGAGGCCTGCGGAGGATGGATGTAAATCGTATATCGCGGATTCTCGATCTGCTGTCCCGGCTGCTGATGGTGGTCGGCGGCGTGATGATCGTGCTGATGGCCGGGCATGTCGTGGCCGACGTGGGGCGGCGCTACCTGATGAATGCGCCCCTGAAGGGGGCCATCGAGATGGTCTCCTATTACTATATGGTCGCCGTCGTGTTCCTGCCGCTGTCGACGGTGGAGCGCCTCAACGCCCATTTCGTCTCCGGCCTGTTTACCGACCACCTTCCCCCGCTGACGCTCCGGCGTCTCGAAGGGGTGACGTCGCTGCTGATGGCGCTGGTTGTCGCCCTCCTGGCCTGGTGTTCCACCGAGGGCGCGTTGCATGCGATGGCCAACAGCGAGCGCGTCCTCGCCGCCGATCTCATCATCTACACGTGGCCCGGCCGCTGGCTGGTTCCGGTCAGCCTCTGGCTGATGGCGGCGCAGGCATTGTTCAATGCCTTCTTGCGCCTGCGATATCCGTCCGATCCGGTGCCGGCGCCCGGCGGCGCGATTGCGTCCCGCGGAGGGGACATCCCGGATGTTTGAGATCGCTCCCCCGATCGTCGGCCTGCTCGGCATCGTGCTGTTGCTGGTGATGATCTGCGCCCGCTTCCCGGTGCCTCTTGCCCTGTGCATCGTGTCCATCGGCGGCCTTGCCTACCTCATCGGCTGGGGGCCGGCCACGAGCGTCATCGCCGGTGTGCCCTACGAGTTCGCCGCCAGCTGGGAGATGTCGGCCATCCCCATGTTCCTGCTGATGGGCACGATGGCCTATCATTCGGGGATGACGACCGAGCTCTATTCGGTCGCGCGGATCTGGATGCGCTCGTTTCCCGGCGGCTTGGCCATCGCCAGCAATTTCGCCTGCGCGGGGTTCTCCGCGGCTTCGGGTTCCAGTACGGCCACGACCGTCGCGATGGGACGGATCGCCGTTCCCGAGATGCTGAAAGCCGGCTATGAGAAGGGTCTCGCGACCGGCGTCGTCGCCAGCGCGGGCGCGCTCGGCTCGTTGATCCCGCCGAGCGTCCTGCTGATCATCTACGGCATCTTCGCGGGCCAGTCCGTTTCCGCGCTGTTCCTGGCCGGCATCCTGCCGGGCATCCTGACGGCGTTCGTCTACGCGATGATGATCGTCATCAGATGCCGGCTCAACCCCGATCTCGCCCCGGTGCAGACGAACGAGGCGACGCTGTCGGAGAAGATCTCCGCGCTTGGCCGCATCTGGCCCCTCCCCCTGCTCGTGCTCGGGGTGATCGGCAGCATCTATGGCGGCGTCGCCACCCCCACCGAGGCGGGCGCGCTCGGGGTTGCGCTGGTGCTGGTAGTGGCGCTGCTGCAGCGGCAGCTGACCCTCGCCAAGCTGCTGGCGAGCATCAGCGAGGCCTTGCTGTCGACGGCGACGATCTTTTTCGTGGCCATCAGCGCCGTGCTGCTGACACGGTTCCTGGTGTTCAGCGGCCTGCCGGACCTGCTGACCAGCCTCGTCGAATACTGGTCGCTCAGCCTGCTCTGGCTGATAGTCCTGACCACGCTCATCTACATCGTCCTGGGGACCTTCCTGGAGCCGGTCGGCCTGGTGCTGATCACGCTGCCGGTCCTGCTGCCGGTGTTCCAGACCCATGACGTGAACCTGATCTGGTTCGGCATCATGGTCGTCAAATATGTCGAGATCGGGCTGGTGACCCCGCCGGTTGGGATGAACGTCTTCGCGCTCAAGTCCGTGCTCGGCGACAGCGTTCGCCTGGACGACATGTTCCGCGGCGTCGCCTGGTTCATCGTCTGCGAGCTGGTCATCGTCGCCCTGCTGGTCGCCTTCCCGCAGATCGCGCTCGCAATACCCGGGATCGAGTGGCTGCCGAAGTACTTTTGAGGAAGCATGACCGCGTTTGGTCATCAAGCGGAGGAGCAAGAAGGATGGATGGAACCTTGACACGCATTCTGGCAGTCGCGGCCGCGACGCTGGCCATGACCGCGACGGCGGATGCCGAACAGCTTCGCTACAGCACGTTCGAGCCGCCCAACAGCAGCTCGACGATCGAGATGGAGCGCTACTTCGCCGACATCGCCGAGGCCAGCGGCGGCTCGCTGACGGCACGCATATTCCCCGGCGGCCAGCTTCTGGGGGGGCCGGGCACGCTGAAGGGCGTCGGCGACGGCGTCGCCGACGGCGGCTTCGTTCCGGCGAGCTTCAACCAGGGTGAGCTCAGGAACACCAACGTCGTCGCGGACATGGCGTTCTACGTTCGGGATGCGTTCGTCGCTGCCCTGGCGAGCGCCGACACGACGCTCACCGATTGCCCGGCATGTCTGGACGAGTATGCCACGGCGAAGGTCGTCTGGCTGGCCGGCTTCGCCGGCGATCCCTGGTATCTGATGTGCCGCGACCCGATCGCGACGACGGCCGACCTGCGCGGGCGCAAGGTCCGCGTCCAGGGCGGCTCGCCGACCCGCTATGTGGAATCGTTCGGCGGCGTTGCCGTCCAGTTGCGCTCGACGGAGATCGAGCCCGGCCTGCGCGCAGGCCAGATCGACTGCGCCTTCGCCTCCCTGTCGTGGATGGAGGACTACCAGCTCTACGGCACGATCGGCGCCGTGGTCGACTATCCGGTCGGCGTGTTCAGCGGCGTCGGGTCCTATGTGTTCAATTCGGCCAGATTCGAAAGCCTGTCCGAGGAGCACCGGAAAATCCTGGTCGACGCCATTCCCAACTCCATCGTCCGCGGCACGCAGGGCTATCTCGACCGCGTGAAGGTGGTGCGGGAAAAGGCGGCGCAGCAGAACGTCTCGTTCTGGCAGCCGGACGAACAGTTCATTACCCTGCTGGAGACCTTCCGCACCGACGACATGCCGCGTCTGATCGAGGACATGAAGAACCGCGGCGCGACCGACCCGGAGAAGATGATCCAGACCCATCTCGCCAACATCGAGAAATGGCGTGAGCGGGTCGAGGCCGCGAACGGCGATCTGTCCGGCCTGCTCGGCACGATTGCCGACGAGATCTACGGAAACCGCTAGACGGCCTGCATTGTCCGGTGGCCAGCCCCGCAGGGTATCGGTAGGGGCTGGCCACCGCATTTTGCGGCGGCCCGGTCGCGCGGGCCCAATCTGACAGGAGGTCATACCGGATGCACAAGCTGGTCGTTTTGCACTACACGCCGGACAATCCCGAGGAGGCGCGGCGCTACTATCGGGATGTCCACATTCCGATCGCCGCGCAGACGCCCAATCTCCGGTCCTGCCGTTTTTCGCTCGCACCGCGGGCGATGGATGGTTCGGAACCGTTCTTCTGCGTCTACGAAGCGACGTTCGACAGCAGGGAGAAGATGGACGAGGCCTTCCGGACGGAGATCGGGCAAAGGGTGGTTGCGGACGCCGCCAACTTCGCATCCGCCGGCTCGGTGGTCATCCACTACGAGCTGGAGGAATTTCCGATCGCCGGCGGCACGACGGGAGATGGCAGGAATGGCTGAGATGGCCGACAGGCCGGGAGAGATCGGCGTCGTGGGGCTCGGCGTCATGGGCGCCGCCCTGGCCGCGACGCTGGTCGAGGCGGGGCGTTCGATAACCGTGTACGACGCCGATGCGGGCCGCCTCGCCGCCTTCGTCAAGGAGCATGGCTGCGGCATGGCGCGCCGTCCGGGCGATCTCGCCGGCTGCGATGCCGTCATATGCGTGCTGCCGAACGGGAAGATCGTGCGCAGCGTCGTCCTGGAGGATGACGGCGGCGCCCTGGCCGAGGGCCTTCGCCCCGGTTCGGTCGTCATCGACATGAGCTCGTCTTCGCCCCTCGGCACGATCGAGCTCGGCGCGGAGCTGCGGCGCCGCGGCGTTCATCTCGTCGACGCGCCCATCTCCAAGCAGGACAGCGTGTTCAGGGAAACCGGCGTGCCGCGCGCGACCGGCGCGCCGTTGCCGCTGGTCCTCATGGTCGGCGGAGAGCCCGAGGCGGTTGCGAAGGCGCGCCCCGTCCTCGCCCTGCTGGGCGACACGCTGGTGGAGACGGGCGGGCCGGGGACCGGCCATGCCGCCAAGACGCTCAACAACTACGCGGCGGCCGGCGCCCACGTCGCGCTGGGAGAGGCGCTGCTGATGGGCAGGCGCTTCGGCCTGCCCGAGGACAAGCTGATCGACATCATCAACGTCTCGACCGGCCGCAGCTTCATCTCGCAGGTGCTGATGAAGAACCGTCTCGCGAACCCGCAGTTCAGGGCGGGCTTTTCCATCGGGCTGATGGCCAAGGACATGCAGATCACGGCGGATCTCGCCGATCATGTCGGCTTCGACGGCCCCGCCTGCCGTCTCACCCTCGAGCGCTGGATCCGCGCGCGCGAGATCCTGGGGGCGGACGGCGACGTCGCCGAGGCGGTGCCCGCATGGGATGAGGATGCGAAGGACTAGGAACGGGAGGCGATGCCGGATCGGGACGAGGCACGCGCCGTCCCGCCGGGCATCGGGCCTGTAGACGAAGGAGCCCCGACATGCACAAGCTTCTGGTGATCCATCATACGCCGGACGACCCGGCGGGCGCGCGGACCTACTATCGCGACACGCACATGCCGCTGGCGGCCAGGACGCCGGGCCTGCTGTCGTGCCGGTTCTCGCTTTCGCCGGTTGCGCCGGACGGCAGCACGCCGTTCTTCTGCGTGTACGAAGCCACCTTCGCGTCGGCCCGTGCGATGGCGGACGCGTTCTCGACCGAGCCGGCCAGGGCGGTCGTCGCCGATGCGGCGAACTTCGCGACCGCAGGCTCGATCGTGCAGCATTTCGACGTCGGCCCGCTGCACCCGTCGGGTTCCGCGCTGCCGGACGAGGCGGAGCTGCACAAGGTGCTCGTTCTGCACCGCATGCCTGCCGACCGCGAGGCGTCCGCCAGCTACTACCGGGACCGGCACATGCCGCTGGCGGCCAGGACGCCGAACCAGCTTGCCTGCCGCTACAGCCTCGATCCTGTCGGCATGGACGGCTCGAAGGATTATTTCTGCGTCTACGAAGGCTTCTTCGCCTCCAGGGACGCGATGGTGCAGGGGCTCGGCACCGAAATCGGACAAGGGGTCGTCAAGGATTCGGCGAATTTCGCCGATCGCGGCTCGATCGTTCTGAACTACCGGCTCGAGGCCTATCCGATACCCGGTTGAGGCGCAGATATCGGCCGCGGCCGCATCCAGCAGAGGAAGAAACATGCGTATAGGTTTCGTCGGCATCGGCGCCATGGGTTTCGGAATGGCCGGGACGCTCGCGGAGGCCGGCCACGAGGTCGCCGTGTTCGACCTCGATCGCGCCGTGCTCGATCGCTTCGTCGCGCGCTATCCCGCCAGGGCCGCGGGCGGCATGGGCGAGATCGCGGGAAACGAGGTCGTCATCTGCATGCTGCCGGACGGCCATGTGGTACGTCGCACACTGATGGAAGCCGAGGATGGCGCGTTCCTTGCCGCGGCCGGCCCCGGCGTCGTCGTGATCGACATGAGCTCGTCCGATCCGGTCGGGACGCGCGAGCTCGGCAAGGCGTTGAAGGCACGCGGCATCGCCCTGGTCGATTCGCCGATCTCGAAGCGAGATGTCGTCTTCGGCCCGAAGGGAGGGCGGCTCGAATCGGACAGCAAGGCCCTGCCGCTGGTGCTGATGGTGGGTTGCGACGACCGGGCCGTGCTCGACAAGGTGCGTCCGGTCCTGTCGCTGCTCGGCGACACGATCTTCGAGACTGGGGCCCTGGGATCGGGCCACGCCAGCAAGGCGCTCAACAACTATTCCTCTGCCGCGGCCCAGTGCGTGCTTGCCGAAGCCCTTCTCGTGGGCGCCCGCTTCGGGCTGGACCCCCGCACGCTCGTCGACATCTTCAACGTATCGACGGGCCGCAGCTTCAACTCCGACGCGGTCTATTCGCAGATCGTGCGCGATCCCGGCTACACGGCGGGTTTCGCGCTCGGCCTGATGGCGAAGGATGTCGGGATCGCCGCCGGCCTCGCCCGCAGCGTGGGGGTCGAGGCACCGGTGGTGGACCTCATCGAGCAGCGTTGGGCCCTTGCCAGGGAACGGCTGGGGTTCGGAGCGGACGTCGCGCAGGCCATGCAGGCCTGGCAGGGCGACGGCGAACGGGCATGACGGACTTGAGCAGCGAGGTAGGACCATGACGGACAGGCTTGCAGGCAAACGCGCGATCATAACCGGTGCTTCGGGCGGCATAGGCGCCGCCATCGCCCGCCATTTCGTCGCCGAGGGTGCCAGCGTGGTGATCGCAGACGTGAACGAGCAGGGCGCGCGCCGCGTCTGCGAGGAGATCGGCGATGCGTGCAGCTTCGTCCGCTGCGACGTCGGCGAGGAGGCCGACATCCGCAACATGGTCGAAAGCGCTGCCGAACGGCTGGGCGGCCTCGACGTCGTCGTCAACAATGCCGCGGTCATGGTGTCCGGCCTCGTTACCGAGGTGGATGCCGGGGACTGGGACCGTACGATGCGGGTGAACGTGCGGTCGCACTTCCTGTCGAGCAAATACGCGGTTCCCCATCTGCGCCGCGCGGGCGGCGGCTCGATCATCAACACGTCCTCCGTCGCGGGGCAGCGCGGAGGTCCCGGCTCGACCGCCTACAGCACGTCCAAGGGCGCTGTCATCGCCTTCAGCATCACGCTGGCGCTCGAACTGGCCGGGGAGGGTATCCGCGTCAATGCGGTATGCCCGGGCTGGGTCGACACGCCCTTCAACGATCCGATCATCGGCTTCATGGGCGGGCGCGACGTGCAGGCGAAGCTGGTCGAGGCGATGGTTCCCATGCAGCGACAGGGAACCCCTGACGAGATCGCGCCGCTTTATGTCTATCTCGCCTCCGATGAATCCCGCTACATGACCGCGAAGGCGATCGGCATCGACGGCGGGGCCTATAGCTGAGCCCGCCGCGCCGCGCCGCTTTTCGGCCGGGGCGTCGCTGTTTGTTTTTGGCCTGCGCAGCGCAGCTTCGCCGCGCGCCGCCGTCAGCTTTTTCCTGGAAAGGATGACCGTTGATCCGTCCGACGCATGTTTTGACGCTTTCGTGCGAGGACCGTCCCGGGATCGTCGGTGCGATCGGGGTGGCGCTTGCGGGGGCCGGGGCCAACATCGTCGAGAGCAACCAGTTCTGGGACCAGCGCAGCAACCGCTTCTTCATGCGCGTGGCCTTCGATGCGGGCGGCGTCGCCACCGAGGCGCTTCGCCGGGCCGTCGCCCCGGCCGCCC
>Ga0207868_1000480_pt1 | contig 41856 bp, 38 predicted proteins | sample Passage237B_FD_187370 | JGI IMG/M metagenome (GOLD analysis project Ga0207868, IMG submission 187370) | Cellulose adapted compost microbial communities from Newby Island Compost Facility, Milpitas, CA, USA - Passage2 37B (SPAdes) (version 3) ... | reverse complement strand
TGCGCTCGCCCTCCGGGCTCACTCCGAGGCGGCACCACCGGCAGGATCAATCCACCTTATTTCCGGGTAGGATGCGCCCAGTTGACGGGGAGTACCTCACATGACTCATGGCAAAGCATGCCAATACACATATGCCAATCATGCTGCCAAATGTTCAATCTTGCAATTCGTATCTTGGCTCATACGCCTGCTGATACTTTTCCAGAGGTGGCATTTCAAAAGTCAGGCCGCGTTCAGGCAAGGGCTTGCTGCTTAAAATCTGCTGCAGATTCTCGAGGTAGCGGGTCTGGGCCTGGCGATCACCGAACCGGCCGACCTGTATCGTGACCAGCAACGTGGATGCATTGTTTTCGTGCGATGGTGTCACCCGGCCGAGAATGTGAACGCTTTCGCCGGAGGGCATCAGTGCCCTGGCTTCAAATGATTCCAGTCCCTCCGAATCAGGCGAGATTGACGTCGTGGAACGCAGCATGGCCCAGTTCATCTGCTTGATGCTGCGGCGCATTTCCTGCTTCAATCGGTCCAGTGAACCCTGCAGCTCCGCTGAGCTTGCATGAGGCAGACTTTCATGCTGGCCATGGGTAATGGTTAACGGGTAAGCAGATGTGTGACAGCCATTCAAAGAGATGCCCAGAAGCATCGCAAGAAAAAGCGACGAAAAGCAGTATCGGGCTCTCATGTCAGGCTAGAATAATGTTTGATCTATTGACCATGCAAGGAGCGGTCTGACTTGGAATTGACTCTGAATCTTCCTCAAGGCGACCAGCGGCTGGCAACCACCGGCGCCGCTGAACGTAACCTCAAGATCATCCGTGAGAGTCTGGGCGTGCAGATCGCCGCTCGTAACGGTTCGGTGCGTATCACCGGCGACAGTTCGGCTGTGGGGCAGGCGGCGCATATCCTCGAACAGCTGGCCGAAGCCGCACGGCGTAAGAAGCCCATGACGCGTGAGCAGCTTCTGAGTGCGCTGGCCACCGCCGGCCGCGCTGTGGATGCGGGGCTCAATGTCGGTCAGCATCCCGGCTCAGCAGGGCGGGTGGGTGAGGATGACACGCTGGATGTCTACCTCGCCGGCCGGCGTATCCGCGCGCTGACCGATGGCCAGAAGCGATACATCCAGGCCATCCTCCAGCACGATCTGACCTTCTGCATCGGCCCGGCCGGGACAGGTAAGACCTATCTGGCCGTGGCGGCGGCGGCGGCGCTGCTCAAGCAGAACGCCGTGCGCAAACTCGTGCTCGTCAGGCCGGCCGTCGAAGCAGGGGAGAAGCTCGGTTTCCTCCCTGGCACCATGCAGGACAAGGTCAACCCTTACCTCCGACCCCTGCTCGATGCCCTGCATGACATGATGGACTTTGAACACGTTCAGCGGTTCATGGCCTGCGATCTGATTGAGATCGTCCCGCTGGCGTTCATGCGTGGGCGAACGCTCAATGATGCCCTGATCATCCTCGACGAAGCCCAGAACACCACCCGTCAGCAGATGCTCATGTTCCTGACTCGTCTGGGCCATGGCAGCAAGATGATCGTGACCGGCGACACCACCCAGATCGACCTGCCCGACCCCACCCAAAGCGGGCTGATCGATGCCGTGCGCAGGCTCCGCCGGGTGCACGGGGCAGCGTTTATTACCCTTCAGCAGGAGGACATCGTCCGTCACAGCCTGGTCCAGCGGATTGTCGACGCCTACGGTCAGGGGGCAAAACCGCAGTCAAGGGACCTTCCCGAGACATATGAGAACACCACGCAAGACGAGTCTTTACAGTAACTTAACATCAGGCATAGACACGCACTGATTTGGCCGATAAAGTAATGACCGGAAATGCGACGCCTTGCGGCCTGCAAAGTCGTAATCAAGGTTGAAAACAGTATCAGGGATGGGTGACAGGAACACCCCGCAAGACGTGTGATCATGTTCAATTTCCGCCACAACAACAGCGCTCGCCGACGTGAAGTACGGCGAACGGTCAAGCCATCGGGGGCCTCTCTGGGTCCGCGCTGGGCTCTGTGGCTGAATCGTCGTGATCTGAGCCTTGCAGCCATCTTCGTCCTGATCCTCACCGTCGCAGGCAGCATTTCGATTCTGATTTCAGAATCCCGTCCGCGCTACGCGCTGGATGAGACGGTTCCCTATGCCATCGTTCCGCGTGTGGAATTCCGTGCGATCGACCCGGTCAAGACGCAGCTGCTCAAGGAAGACGCCCGCAAGCGTGAGCCGGCGATCTATGACCTGAACACCACTTACTTCCAGTCCGTGCGCAAGCGATTGGAACAGCTCACCCAGTGGGGTATGGACAGCAACATCCAGACGCTGGACCAGATGCCCGCAGCGGTGGTCAACGATTATTCCCTCACCCCGGCCGCGCTGGCTGAGCTCAAGAAGCAGACCAGCACGCCTGAGCTTGCGAATCTGTGGAATCAGAAGCTTGATGAGTTCATCGAACGCATGTCACGCCTGCCCGTGCTGCGTGACGATCAGGCCAATGAAGAACGCAACCCGACCGACCGTGCCCCGTCGATCCGTCTGCTCTACGCCACGGGTGAACTGATCGACCGGCCTGACATGGAAATCCTGGCCGTGCATAACGACCAGACGCTGGTGCGCAATCGCATCCTGGCACTGGCCAGCACGTTCCCGCAGGTGGTTCAGCAGCCCATCGTCAGTGCAGTGATGAGGCAGATTGAGCATTTCTACCTGCGCAATGAGGAAGCCACTCAGCGGGCACGCAAAGCCCGTTACGACAGTGAGCAGCCTCAGCATGAAACGTATTACACCGACCGCGCCATGATCAAGGCCGGGACCACGCTCACCGCCAGCGATCTTGTCCTGCTTCGCACCGAACAGGATGCCTACCTCAAGAGCCTGGGAGCCATGCGTTACTGGCTTCGCATCCCCGGGTACATCGGTGCGGTGCTGGTCATCGCACTGGGCCTGTGGAGCTACATCCTGGCGTATAATACGCGCGTGGCCCGCAATCCGCTGCGGGGGCTGGCGCTGACAGTGCTGCTGCTGATCTGTCAGACCGTGGCCATGGTCTGCGCGACCCTGACGCCACAGTACATCCTGCCGGCCGCGACTGCTCCGACGCTCCTGGCCGTCATCGTGCTGGCCATCGCCTACGACCAGCGTTTCGCCATGGCCGTGGGCGCGTTCCAGACGCTGCTGGTTTCACTGAGCCTCGATCTGCCTGTGGGTACCACGCTGGTCATCCTCACCGGTGTGGGTGTAGCCGTTCTTCAGCTTGATGAAGTGCGTACTCGCTCGAAGCTGGTACTCGTGGGCCTGTGGACGGGTGTGAGCATGTGTCTGGCGGTCATCTGTATGGGTGCTGCAACCCTGCCCCTGAATGTCGCAGGCATCGCCGAGCACATCTTCACCAACGCGATCTACGCCCTGGGCACGCCGTTCCTTACGGGTCTGTTCGTCAACGGCATCCTGCCCCCGATCGAAAGACTGTTCAAGGTCACCACGGCCATGAGCCTCAAGGACCTCAACGACGCTTCGCATCCGCTGCTCCAGCGTCTGGCTCAGGAAGCTCCGGGCACCTATCAGCACTCGCTGCGCATTGGCGACATGGCCGAAGCCGCCGCCGAGGCTGTCGGGGCTGACTCGCTGCTGTGCAAAGTCGGGGCGATGTACCACGACATCGGTAAGATCAACAAGCCTGCCTACTTCGTCGAAAACCAGGGCGGGGGGCCCAACCGTCATAACAAGCTTTCACCGGCGATGAGCCTGCTGATCATCGTGGGTCATGTGAAGGATGGCGTGGAAATGGCCCGCGAGTATGGCCTGCCTTCGGTCATCCGCCACTTCATTGAAAGCCACCACGGAACCACGCTGGTCGAATACTTCTATCACGCCGCCAAGCAGCAGCGTGATGCACAGGGCGCCGCAGCACCGGCGGAGTTCGAATATCGCTATCCCGGCCCCAAGCCTCAGACGCGTGAAGCCGCCATCCTCATGCTCTGCGATGGTGTGGAAGGCGCAGCCCGTGCTCTGCCCGAACCCACGCCTGTGCGCCTGGAACAGTTGGTCCACTCCATGGCACAGAAGCGTCTGGCCGATGGCCAGTTCGATGAGTGCAATATGACCCTGCAGGACCTCCACCGCATTGAGCAGGCGATCATCAAGACGCTCACCGCCATCTATCACGGCCGAATCAAGTATCCGTCCGCGTCCACCACGCCGGGCTCCAAGGATGCCCGCCCCGCAGAAGCCACGGCCTGAGCCGCGGATCTTCAGAGCGGACATCCCTTCACTCCTCCCATTCAGTTGGCTGAATTGAACAGCGGATCGTACCAGTCGATCTGCCTGGGCTGTCCCGCAGGCTGAACCCATGTATCCTCAAATCGATGCGCCGCAGCATGACCATCGGCGAAGCCGTAGTTAGCTACCTTCGCGTGACGCTCCTTCGCCACGCTGTAAGGCTCAAGATCAGCGTCGACCTCGCCACCACTGCGAATGCTCGCCGCGAAGCTGGCAGATGTGATCGGGTCGGGATTGCCCCAATACTGAGGCATGATGTGGTCATTGTTTCGATCGTCACGCATCTCGGCGATGATGACGGTCTGCGACAGCCTGCGCACATCTTCCAGACGGATTTTAGAGGTTGGCGAGAAGTAGGAGTTCATTCCATATGACGTCCGCCGCTCGCCGGCTTCGACACCCCAGGGCGTCATGCTGGCGTCATCCGGGCATCGACAGATCCGAGTCGAGCCTGACTCAGACATAAAACCCTGAGCGATGAGAAAATCGAGCCAGCCTTTCTCACCACTGTGGGCAGCGCGAGGGAAGTAGCCATGCTTGTCGGCCGTAGCCAGCGAGAAGAGCCCGGTGGACATCTGGCGAGTGGTTGACAGGCAGGTGCTCGTCCGGGCCGATCGCCTGGCAGCCCCCAGCGCCGGGAGCATGACGCCCATCAGCAGGGCGATAATGGAGATCACAACCAGCAGTTCAATCAGAGTAAACGCGCATAAGCGCGACATCTGCCTGGGGTGGCAGCGAGTCATGTTTCAGTCCTTTGCATCAGTCAGAAAGCGCAGCGTCTTCAGTTGAATGCATCAACAGTTGCTGCAGAAGTACCCGAAGCAGATCACATGCCTCGCATCCCTGCGACAGACAACTGAATGACAGGCAGTTCTGCACGCGCAGAGCGGGCATCATGTGATTGCACGAATGTGATTCAACGGGTCAGACGATGGCCGGTGGGGCTCGGCCGTGAATAGGACTGAAATGTGCCTCAGCAGCCCGGCCGGTCAACGGCGGGGGTGTCAGCTCATCGATAACGCCCACCAGCCCCGGCGTGAAGCTGATAACCTGAGGTGTCTGCATCGTCGTGTTGAGATAGCAGATCGCACAGCAGGCAGCGGGGTCTTCCGGCCGATCCTGATGCGCGTCACCCTCACCACGATCGGCTCTGGCAGGCATCGCACAGCAGGGCATGCCGCCTGTCGCATCACTCCCCTGAACCTGCGGGCTGCAGGAACTGGCACCGCCCATCTTGATGACACCGCGCGTGTGGCCGGGCGCAATCACGCCGAACCACAGCGAGATAAAAAGCAGCATCACAAGATGGAGGAATCGAGCAGGCATGAGCCGCGCATTGTCGTCAGCGGCATCGGCGTGTCAACTTCCTGCCTTTCAGGGACAGTTTCTCCGCCATGCCCTAAAATGAAGGCATGACTATGAAACTGATCCATGACGTATGCATCGCTGACACCGCGCGCGTTCGCGGCGAAGTGATCCTGGGCAAGAACGTGAGCATCTGGTACGGCGTGTCGATCCGCGGCGACGTGGCCCGCATTGAGATCGGCGAGGGGACCAACGTCCAGGACAACGCCGTGATCCACTGCGACCACGGCTATCCCAACATCATTGGCTCGCATGTCACCATCGGCCACAGCGCGATCGTGCATGGCGAATCTATTGGCGACTGGACCCTCATCGGCATCAACGCCATCGTGCTTGGCCGCACGAAGATCGGCAAGCGCTGCCTGATCGCCGCCGGCGCGGTGGTTCCGCCTGGCATGGTCGTTCCTGACGATCACGTTGTCATGGGCGTGCCCGGCCGCATCGTCCGCGAGACGACCGACAAGGAAAAGGAATACATCCACACCCTGCCGCCTCGCTATATCGAGATGAGCCGAATCCACGCCACGCAACCTGATGATTACCGGGTGGTGGAATGGAATGGGAACCAGCCTCGCAGTTGATGCGTCCAGTAGATCGCGGTTCTGCAATCAAACGACAGGGGGTAGCCATGCAGGTTCTAGTTCGATGGATGATTCTCCCGCTGCTTATGATGGGCCTAGTCGCGTCCTTCGCATCGGCTTCGTCTACAAGTGGTGATGTTCCCACCCGTGTTGCGGGCCACGTGCGAGGCAGACTGCTTGAGATCAAAGCCGACCGCCCTCGGCTGCAGTCCGCTTCACCCGACAGCTCTGGCGAATTGGCGAATGAATTCTGGAATCGGGCCGCTGGCACCATCATGATGGACGAAACCCTCAAACGCCAGATCACCGTGGATGAATCACGTCTCAAACAACTGGCAGGTGAACTGGCGACTTCCCATTTCAAGAGTCTCGATGCATCCGGAATACCGCGAGAGGCGTTGTACGCCAAGGTACGTCAATTGAACCAGAACCTGCATCGAGCCCTTGAGCAATGGAAGCAGGACCCACAGGCAGGCGACGCACTGGCTCGTGAATTGAAGCTCGATGAAACATCATGGCAGTGGCTCAAATATCATCACACGCAGCCACAGGTCATCAAGGGCATTGAGCAGGGGATGAACTATGGCGACGAGCAGATCCATCAGGATGCGTTGACCAATGCCCGCCGCCTGCTGCTGCAGGAAGGGCTGATTCAGTCGGTAGCCCGTGAACATCCCATGCCTGCGGATTATCCGAAGCAGTACGCGAAATGGCGAGCAGAGGTGCTGGCCCGTGGCGGCATTCTCAGCCGGTTGGAATTGGACGCCTACAGCAGCGGTCAACTGCGGGATAAGGACAATCGGCCGGACAGTGTTCCTTATGCCCGGCGAAGAGGTATCCCCCAGATTGTTTCACCGGGCCCGTCTGCGTTACATCCTGAATCTGAGCGATATCTGATGGAGGCACTCGCAGCTTCAGGCATGCAGCTTTCTGAGGAAACATGGTCAGCATTCCATCTCGACAGCCAGAGCCCTAACTTTCTGCCTCTGACATTTGTCCAGTATCGCTTCACGTTTGAAGCTCCTGCGACGGATGATGCAAAAGTATCTGACCTGCCTGCGGACATGCAGGCACGACTGACGCAGACGTGGCAGGCTCATGTGTTCACGCGATGGCTTGTAGATCGCCTGCGTGAAGATGTGACGCTCGAGCCTGACAGCCAATGGGCACGAGGACAGCAGTAAAGCTCATCGCTTATCGAATCGCCCAGAAGTACGATTCACAATCCATGCGCATAAAAAGAAGCCCAGGTACGCCATACCTGGGCTTCGTCGTTATGTTTGACAGAGTCTGTCAGGGAATCACAGACCGGGCTGGATGATTTCGATGGACTTGTCATCCAGGCGGGCGCTCACGGGCGTGCCCTTGCCTGCTTCGAAGTACTGCTGGTTCAGTTCAGCGACGGTGGTCGCCGCTTCGATGATGCGGACAACGTCGCGCTGGCTGCTGGCCGCCGGGTAGGTGTTTTCGATGTCCGCTGCAGCTTCGCCGAAGACACGACGGCGGGCGATGGCCAGCATGCCAGAGACGATCGAAGCCTTGCCATAGCCGAACACTTCCAGATGGCCGCCGGTGTGGTGGATGCGACCGCCGAAGGTGGGGTTACGCGTGCGCGAACCGTCACCGATGATGGTTTCGCGGAAGCCGCGGTCCTGCTGGTCAACAAAGCCTCGGCCGTAGATGCCATAGACTTCGATTTCCTGGTTCACCGCGCCTTCAAACTCGGCCGGGTTGATCCAGTGATTGTTGTAGTCGCCACGCATACCGTTGTCGTAGGTGACGGCCACGTCCACGCTGTCCCAGGCCTTGATGGCGTGCTGACGCTTGAAGGTGGTGGGATCAACCTTGCGACGACGGGCGATTTCCAGGTGGTGCTTATCCCAGTTGGCCAGCAGCTTGCGTTGACCGGTGGCGAAGACCGAGACAGGCTTGACGTCGAGGTAGTGGTGCACCACGTCGAGCCAGTGGCAGCCAACGTAGGCGAAGGGGTTGGACTGCTCAGCCCAGGCGAAGATTTCCGTGCTGACTTCCAGTGGCTCTTCGAGCACCGCGCGGACGCGGTTGATCGGGCCGTAGTTCTTATAGGCGTTGGCCATCATCTGACGCACGAACGGATCGTAGCGCTTGTGCATGTCCACCGAGACGATCAGGTTCTTCTTACGAGCCAGCTCGATGATGCGATCCACGCCCGAGGTGGTCAGGCACAGCGGCTTTTCAGTGATGACGTCGATGCCCGCTTCGAGAGCGTCGATGATCGGCTCTTCATGCAGGTGGTCAGGCGTAGCGACAAAAAGCACATCGGGCTTGTGACGGGCGATCATGTCCTTCCAGACCGTCTCACCATACATCGCTTCGATCTTGTGCTCAGGCAGGTCCTTGGCGAACCATTCCACGATCTTGCCTGCGGTGCCGCGCTTCTCGCTGTGGGTGCCCACGGCCACCACATCGATGGCAATGTTGGCCACCTTCGGAGCAAAGTGGCTCATGCCGATGCTCGAGAGCCCGCCGGCGATACCGCCTCGGATGAAGTCCTTGAAGGTCTGACCGATGATGTCATCGAAGAACATGCCGCCGCCAATGATGGCGACACGGAGACGAGGCTGGGTCTGCTGGCTCATGGAATTACTCTCGGGTAGTTCGGTATACAGTACAACAGCCCATTAGAATAGCGTGTTTCTTATGTGTTTGCCAGTGAGAGGGGATTTAACTGCAGCCTTCTGCAGGATGTCGCTCGTGGGCAGATGCAGTTGGGTTTCAGATTGGGAAATTGGAGTTTGACTAGGAATACAGTGCGATTTTGCGCAAAGTCATCCTGAATGATGGTCGAGACATCAGCCCGCGCTCGTTGCAGGCTGGGCTCATGTCGCCATAATGGCGGACTGAATTTTCCAGACGATTGATTTCAGAACAGGACCGCCATGTATCTATTCCCCGCCATCGACCTGCGTGACAATCAGGTGGTTCGACTCCATCAGGGCGATTATGACCAGCAGAAGGTCTACGCCAGCGATCCCGTAGCTATCGCCCAGTCGTTCGCCGACGCCGGGGCCACCTGGCTGCATGTGGTGGACCTCGACGGTGCCAAGGTGGGTCGGGTGCTGCATCTGGATGTCATCCGCCGTATCTGCAAGGAAACGCCGCTGAAGGTGGAAGTTGGCGGAGGCGTGCGCACCACCGAGACCATCGACAACCTGCTGGATGCCGGTGTGGAGCGAGTCATCCTCGGGACCGCCGCGCTTCAGAACTGGGACTGGTTCGAGCAGCTGGTCAAGACGCCGAAGTATCACCATCGCATCGTGCTGGGCCTGGATGCCCGCAATGGCCAGCTGGCACTTTCAGGCTGGCTGGAGCAGACCAGCACCCGCGCTGAGCAGGTGGCCATTCAGGTCAGCGACTGGCCGCTGGCGGCCATCGTCTATACCGATATCGCCACCGATGGCACGATGAAGGGCCCCAACATTCCTGAGACGCTCAACATCGCGCAGAAGACAAAAGTCCCCGTCGTGGCTTCAGGCGGCGTGGGAACACTCGATCACCTGCGTGCCCTCAAGCAGCTGCCCATCCAGGGCGCTATCATCGGCCGCGCGCTGTACGAAGGCGTCTTCGATGTGAAGCAGGCTGTCGAAGCGCTGGAAAAATAACAAGCCACATCGCACTCAAAAACAAACCGCTCCTGACATCCAACGATGACAGGAGCGGTTTTCATATCTGCATGACAATTTTTACTGAGCAGACTTGAGCGTCTGCCAGAGATCTTCTCCAACAGTTCGATCGGGATAGCGGAGGGACCAGATGCCCACACCACTCATCCCCAGCTTGCGGGTCTTCTCTAGCTTGCCTGAGAACGAAGCAGCATCATCAAACCACACACGATGACGCCTGCCATCGCCGGCGGTGTAGTCGAAGTAGCTCGAAAGCATCGCAACATCAAACTGAAGCGCAGCCTGATGCTTTTCAGCCAGAGCCTTGAGCACGTTGGTGGGCTGAACATCCACACCAGCGTGGCGCGACGCATCTTCAGTGAGCGTGAAATCCGCACCATACAGCGCCAGGCCCATGAGCAGCTTCGAAGCGGGAACGTTCTGACCAAGGATGATCTGCAGATCGCGCTCGATGTCACGTGTCTGACCTGTCCAGTTCCACGGCGCTGTCGGGCCAACACGCTGGCTCCAGGCGCCAACGTAGTCGTAGGTCATCACGTAGATGTAATCGCAGTTCTGTGCCAGCTGAGGAAAGTCGTATTCCTTCTTCCATGCACGGGAAGCAGTGGCGACGATCACCAGCTTGCCCTGAGGATGCAGCCTGGCGTAGATGCCCGAGACCAGATCGACCAGTGGCTGACGTGAGGAGGCTTCGAGATGCTCAAAGTCCACCACAATGCCATCAAAGCCATGTTCGTTGACCAGGCGGACCGTTTCTTCCACGCATTTTGCCACCGCCGCCGGATTGCTCAGCAGCCCCTGAGGCTTGAAGTTCCTCAGAATGGGCAGCACTTTGATATTCAGCGCCTTGGCTCTGGCCACGTAGTCGCTGTAGGGCCCATCGCAGTTTTCCAGCGGCGGAATGTTGCCTTGGTCATCCGGGCCGAACCACATGGGCGCAACCGCATCAATCACTGCGGCGTTCTGCTCGAGCTCCTGTGGAAACTGCGTGCCCACCAGTGGATGCTGGGAAGCCAGCACGAACAGATCGGTCTTGAAACGATGTTCCTTCGCCGAGTTCGCCTGCGCCTGAGCAGGGCTGGTGTGACAGAGCATCATCACCACCGCCAGCAGCAGCGGAAGGAGAGTGAAGCGTTGACCGGCAGAAGTGAAGCGTGGCATATCAGTACAGCCTTCCAGAAAAGTTGATTCAGGGCGCAGGATGACCGCAGAGGTGGATCATCCATCGCAATCCATGAAGAAGGTCACAGATTCTTACTGACCTGGACCGTGTATCGGCTGGCAGCAGGATTGGCCGTGTCCGTGAGCGTAGCGTGATTAACCGCCGCGCCATGGCCGTCGAAGAAGGAGATATTCACCGCATCAGCATGCAGGGCATGGAGCTTGGAATCGTTGGGGCCAGGCGTCGCCACCTGCTGGGAGTAGAAGAAGGCCCACTGTGTCGGCCCGGAACCGAGCATACGGAAGGTATCACCGATCAGAGCATACTGGGTGGTATTGATGACCAGCGTCTGCCTGTGCATGCGGTGCTCAGGAGCAGTTCCGCCGGCGGGCATGTAGGCGACACTGGAGTGAGGAGCCCGCAGACCATACGAGCGGCTGGCACCGTTTGTCGCGTAATGTTCAGGAACAAACGAAGGGCACGAAGCAATGCGTGCGGTCGACAGGTAATTCATTTCAATGAGCTTGGCCGTCCAGCTGCTGGAAGCAGTGTTGGTCGGCCCCATGGCGCCGAGATACACGCCCTTGTTGTCATCAGCGTAGATCATCATCAGTTGTCCGAGCTGGCGGACATTGGCCAGACACTGCGTGGAACGTGCCGCCTTGCGGGCCTGCTGGAGGGCAGGCAGCAGCAGCGCCACCAGGAGCGAGATGATCGAAATGACCACTAGAAGTTCAATGAGCGTAAAGGCAGATCGGCTGTTGCGGTTCATCGGATGTCACCTTGATTTGCCCCGGAGACAGAGATCCTGCTGCTCCCGGCCTGTCACGTACATGCCTCATGGAGATGATGCATGCTGAGCATAGCGAGGGAAAAAGTCGAAGTCAATAAATAATTCAAAGTTTGTATTAACTAAGTTTTTTCACTTTCGCCCGCCGTTTTCAGGGGGAAAAGGCCGAGATTTCCTTAATTTTCAATGATAAAAACGAATTACAATAAATAGGGCTTGAAGGATTTCTACCCCGGCGCTAGGATGAAAGCATTGCTCATGCGACAATTAATTCATCTTACGATTTAATCATCTACAGCCCGGGAAGCTCTCCAGTTTCCGCCACCGATTGGTTAAAGCCTATGTTCCCGATGACCCCGGCCAGTCAGCAGTCTTCCGCTCAGTGGAACCGCCATCTGCTTATTCGTCTGCTTCAGCAGCATGGAGCCCTGTCGCAGAGGCAGATCGCTTCGCTGACCGACATTGGCGGCTCGACGCTGAGCAATCTCGTGCGCGACCTGCTGGACCGCCAGATCCTGCGCACAGGCGGCAAGCACGATTCAGGCAAAGTCGGGCCCAAGCAGGTGCTGCTGGAAATCAATCCCCAGCTGGGGCATGTCATCGGAATCGACCTTCATCAGCACACCATGCATCTGGTGGTGCGCAACATGGCCGGCGGGCTGATCGACATGTGGGATGAACCTTTCAGTGGCAAGCTCGACGATCTGCCATCACAGCTGACCCGCGTACTTGACAGTCGACCCGCACTCACTGACAGCAGGCTCGGCCCACGTCTGAGCCTTGCCCTGGGCGTCCCTGGCGTGGTGGATGTGGCCTCAGGCGTGATTCTTCACTCGGTGCTCTTCGATGTTCAGGATTACCCGCTCTGCAGGAAGCTGCAGGAAGCACTGGATATCCCCTACATTCAGGTGGACCACAATGCCAACTTCGCCGCACTTGCGGAAGCCCGTGAAGGCGCAGCGCGAGGGATGGAGCAGTTCATTCTGTTTCTGATCAACCCGGACATCATCCCGGCCCGTGCGCGTTACATGACCTTTGGGGCTGCGATCTATCTGGGCGACAAGGTGCACCGCGGCATTCACTTCGCCGCTGGCGAACTCGACAGCCAGCTGGCGCCGCCGCTGCCCGCCCTGACGAATCATAACGAGTTGGAAGTTCTCTACAGGCTGGACGAACCGATCTCGCCTTTCCTGGCTGATCTGGCCGATCGCATCGGCCGTATGGTGGGCTCACTGGCGAACCTGCTCGACCCACAGGCCGTGGTGGTCAGTGGAGGCAGGAGCATCGTCAACAGCCAGTTCATCGAGCACATGCGTGAACGTGTATCGAAGGCGCTGCTGCCTGTTCCTCGTCGCCGAACGGAGATTCCAATCTCCACGCTGGGCGCCCAGGCCGTGGCACGGGGCGCAGCGCTGTCCGCAGCCGACACGGTGCTGCTTGAGCAGGGCGTCGTAGGCGTTACCGCCGCCAGTGCATGATTGAATTTCAGTCAGAGGAAGAAGCGGGCTTTTTCAACCGAATGCCGTCGGACCACCAAAGCCGTAGATGATGTAGTAGAGGTCCTTGAGGAACTTGGCCAGAACGAAGTTGGTGATGATGATGGCGATGAAGCTTGAAACGAAGGCTTCAGTCGCCGCTTCACCCACGCCCTTGGCACCACTGCGGCAGTGAAAGCCCTTGTAGCAGCTGATCAAACCGATCACCAGCCCGAAGACCACACTCTTGATCAGGCCGGTCATCAGGTCATAACCGCCGACAAACCGGGCTGAAAATTCCCAGTAGGCATTGCCATTGACGCCAAAGCCTTTGACCGTGACCACGTAACCGCCGAGGATACCCAGCAGGTCGCTGAAGATCGTCAGCAGGGGGATCATCAGCACACAGGCCATCACACGTGGGACCACCATGTAAGAGATGGGATCAGCCCCCATGACACGCAGCGCATCGAGTTGTTCAGTCACACGCATCGTGCCAATCTCAGCGCTGATCGCACTGCCCACACGGCCGGCAAGCATCACTGCCGCCAGCACTGGGCCAATCTGCTTGACCACCGAAATATTAATGATGCCCCCGAGCCTGACTTCCTGCCCGATGGCGGCGAACTGGTCATAGCCTTCCACCGCCAGCACCATGCCCACGAATGCACCCACGAGCATGATCACAGGGATGGAGCGCGTGCCAATGTGATAGAACTGCGGCGGAAGCAGCTTGATGCGGTTCCAGTGGAGCGAACTGTGGAGAGTCCAGCGGCAGACCTGGAAGGTGAAATGGCAGAATCGCCCGAAGCTGTCGAGCAGATCAAACACCCGTTGTCCAAGATAAGCAACACCGCTGATCATGGCAGTGATCGTAATGGCAGCATGGTAGGGACGCAACCAGTGAGCGGCCTGTCTCAGAGCAGGACAGGATGAAAAAGCACAAGGCAGTCCCATGGCGACATGAGACTGCCTTGTGGATTTCTCTTCAGGGTGATGTCCCTGTTTTCTCCCCGCCGCCCTAATGCGAGGTTTGCGGCATACACAACACATCGGCCTAGTGAGAACACGACTTGACCCGCCCAAATGAAAAAATCTGGAAATCCAGCATCAGCCTGTCCAGCGCTGCTTCGTACTACCGGAAACGCGGTTTTTTCTTATGCTATGACAAGCTATTGATCACAGGCTGCATGCAAGGAGGTTGCACCCATGTTCAGGACGATTACTACCGCCGGCCCTTCGTGGCTGCTGGCTTCACTGCTGGTTCTTCTCTGCTCCCTTTCAGGCTGCGACCGCAGCATCAAGGTCAGCGATCAGGATCTGCTTCAGATTCAATATCGCGAACTGGTTTCGCTGCTTGAGTCTGACAAGAAGCAGGGCGTGGTGCTGGTCGACACCCGCAAAGCAGCGGACTACGACAATGGCCACATCCCCTCGGCCATCAATATCTTCCTGCCTGACATCGTCGGCGGCGATGCCCGTCTGTCACGAGCGAAGAATATCGTGGTCTATTCCAACGGCTGGAGCGATCCGATCTCCCGCGCTGCGGGCAAGCGTCTGATGGCGCTGGGCTACAAGAATGTGGTGGACTTCCGTGGCGGTATTGAAGCCTGGCGCGCAGAAGGCAGGCTGCTGGCTGTTAACCGCAAGCCTGAGAACACCGCCACTGAAGAGTGAACCGCAGCGCATCCGCTTCCGCCTGAGCCTCATTCGGAACTGTCATGAAACTGATCATCGGCCTGGGCAATCCCGGCCCGGAATATGCAAAGACCCGCCACAACGCCGGGTGGATGGCGCTCGATCGCATCGAGGCCCGCTTCAAGCTTGAGCCTTCACGCAAGGTCCAGTTCCACAGTGCTGTCACCGAAGGCAACATCGCCGGTGAGAAGGTGCTGCTGCTTCGCCCTCAGACCTTCATGAATCGCTCAGGGCTGGCCGTGGGCGAAGCGGTGAGTTTCTATAAGCTCGACCCGCAGATGGATCTGATCATTCTGGTGGACGATCTGGCGCTGGAAGCAGGGCAGATCCGCATCCGTGCCAGCGGCAGCGCCGGAGGCCACAACGGTCTGACCGACATCCAGCGAGCCCTGGGCTCACCGAATTATCCCCGCCTGCGTATTGGTATTGACGGTCGGGGCCGCATTCCACAGGTCGATTACGTCCTGGGTCGCTTTACCCCCGAGCAGCTCACCCGTCTGGAGCCCGCGTTGGACCAGACCGCCAACGCCATTGAGTGCTGGATCAAGCAGGGGCTGACCAAAGCCATGACCCTGTACAACGGCTAGTGATACGTAAATCCCCAGGATTGAGAAGCTCTGAACGCATGGGTACACTATGCGGCCATGGACCCAGGCATTGGGTCATTTTAGATATGAACTGGAGACGTCAGCGATGATCAAAAGCATCAGCTACTGGTCGATGAAAGATGGTCTGGCTAACACGCACCCCATTGAAGACGCCCTGGCCACCGCCAAGCAGGCCGGCTTTGCGGGGATCGAATTATGTATGGGCACCGAAGGCGTGCTCAACACCCAGACCACGCAGAGCGAATGTGAAACCATCCGTGGCAAGGTCGAAGCCTCGGGCCTGGTCGCCGAAACCCTGGCCACCGGCCTGACCTGGGGCACCAACCCCACCAGCAACGACGCCGCCACCCGCAAGCGTGCCATCGAGCTCAACAAAGCGGTGCTCCAGCGCGCCGCCTGGCTGGGCGTGAAGTCGGTCCTCTACGTGCCCGGCGTGGTCAAGAGCCCGATCTCTCCCGACCTGGTCCGCTACGACAAGGCCCTGGAATACGCCCGCGAAGGCGTGGCCTCGCTGCTGGAAACCGCTGAAAAGGTTGGCGTCGAACTGTGCGTCGAAAATGTGTGGAACGGCCTGTTCTACTCGCCGGTCGAATTCGCCAGCTTCATCGACTCGTTCAAGAGCGAAAAACTGGGCATCTACTTCGATATCGGTAACGTGCTTGGCTATCACCAGCATCCGCCTCATTGGATTGAAATCTTTGGCAAGCGCATCCGTCGCGTGCACATCAAGGACTTCAAGCAGTCCATCGGTACGCTTGGTGGCTTCTGCGATCTGCTGGCGGGCGATGTCCCGTGGGCCGAGTCGATGGCTGCGCTCAAGGCCATTGGCTACAACAAGACCCTCGTGGCCGAGATGATGCCCTGGGACGCCGCGCTGCTCGAACGCACCAGCGCAGCCATGGACAAGATCCTGGCGATGTGATTTTTTTAACTGACCAATCCACTGCCTCCCCGGAGGGTGGCAGCGATGCATGCATTGCTTGATAACCCAAACGTCAGCAACAGAAGTTGTGACAAGGAAAGGTGACTCATGATTCGAGTTGGTGTTGTAGGCCTGGGCTCGATGGGCCAGACGCACATCGGCGCGTACCTCAAGACCCCGGGCGTCGAAGTCGTCGCCATCGCGGACAACAACGCGGCCCGTCTCTCGGGCAAGGAAAAGGCCGGCGGTAACATCGAAGGCCAGGGCAAGGGTGGCCTCGATTACGCCAAGGTCCGTAAGTACGACGAGGGCATGAAGCTCATCGCCGACCCGGACATTGATCTGATCGACATCTGCCTGCATACGCCTTTGCATCTGGAATACGCTCTGGCGGCCCTCAAGGCTGGCAAGCACCTGCTGGTTGAAAAGCCGCTGGCCCGCACCGCAGCTGACGCGCAGAAGCTCGTTGAAGCTGCAAAGACCGCCAAGGGCATCTCGATGTGCGCCATGTGCATGCGCTTCTGGCCAGGCTGGACGTGGCTCAAGGATGTGGTCGATTCCAGGCAGTATGGCAAGGTGCTCTCGGCCAAGTTCCGCAGAGTCGCAAGCCATCCCGGTGGTCCGTTCTACACCAACGGCGATGCCTGCGGCGGCGCAGCGCTCGACCTGCACATCCACGACACCGACTTCATCCAGTACGTCTTTGGCAAGCCCCAGGCTGTCTCCAGCGCGGGCTACAGCAAGCACACCAATGCCATCGACCACATCGTCACCCGCTACCAGTACTCCGACATCCCCATGGTTGTCGCTGAAGGCGGCTGGTCGATGGCTGATGGCTTCGGCTTCAAGATGCAGTACACCATCAACTTCGAGAAGGCCACGGCCATCTTCGATATCGGTGCCAAGGATCAGCTGCTGCTGGTCGAAAATGGCGCCACCCAGGCTGTGGCCATCGACTCGGCCATGGGCTACGACCACGAAATCCGTTACCTCGTGGACTGCATCCAGAACAATCGCAAGCCCACGACGGTGACGCTCGAATCGGCGGCTCTGTCGGTCAAGATCGTCGAAGCGGAAGTCGAAAGCATCAAGCAGAACGGTCAGTATGTGAAGATCGACTGATCAGCTCGATCATCCATGCATAATTTATCTGCCGCGATGGCCCACAGGCCGTCGCGGCTTTTTTTATGGAACACAGTTACCTGTCAAGCGTCATGTATGATGTGTTCACAGTGATCGGCCGGGCAACGGGTGTGGCCTGTACGATCCCTGCATCCCAAGAGGCAGACATCATGCTTGCACGATTCAAATGGGCGATCATCTTCTTCATTCTCTTTCTGCTGATCATTCCCGTTCAGATCGTGCTGGTCATTCAGGAAAGCCAGCGTTCCGACGGCTTCACCCTTGAAAGCCCGGGCGAGATGATCCTCGACATCAAGCATGCCGGCGACTACACCCTCTGGCTGCAGAATCAGGCGGCCTATGGCCTGTCGATGAAGACCTACCCCATGACCCTTCCATCCGGGCTGACCCTCACCCTCCAGCGTGAGTCGGACCAGTCGCAAGTAGCCATCAACAACGGCGTCATGAACAAGTCGGTCACAGTAGGCAGTATGCAGCGGCAGTCCATTGCGGCAGCCCAGATTCCCTCACCCGGGCAGTATCGCCTGATCGCCTCAGGCTCCACCGAACCCAGACTGATTTACATGTCCCGGGATTTCCTGGGACGTGTGATCCTCATGAGCCTGTGCTTCGGATGCACCACTGCTGCGTTTTTCTTTGCCTCGGCGTTCTTCACCATCAAAGCCATGACCAGCAGGCCCCGCGATCCTCAGCCAGCCATCGAAGAGCCTCTGTAATTTTTCACAGGTCTGCAATCTCCTGAGCAGCGCACTGGTCATGTGGCTGATCAGGATGTATGTTCTTTAAGTCCTTCCCCGATGCGCTGTGTAGTGCGCAGATCAGCAGTCCATCATCAGGATTCTGTCAATGTCCCATTATGTGACACCCAACGAGTTTTACGGAACCGACAGCCAGCGTATCAACCAGGCCATCGCCACTGCAGTCCAGCAGGGCAGCATTGTGCGCATTCCCCGGATCAATCAACATGTCGGTCCGAATCAGCCTGAAAACCTCTGGCTGCTTGATGAAGCGATCCTGCTGCCTTCGAACATCACCGTTGAGCTGCATGACTGCAATATCAAGCTCAGCGACAAATGCAGAGACAACTTCTTCCGCAGCGCCAACTGTGGCATCGGCATCGCTCCCATTGAGCCTGCGCATAACATCCACATCATTGGCAAGGGCAATCCTGTTCTGATCGGCGCAGATCATCCCCGCTCCACGGGCGACTCAGGCAAGACACTGGGCCAGCGTGCGTTTGCAGGCGAACCTTATGGCACTGATACAGGCGTGGAAGGTCAGCCTCAGAAGGGCGACTGGCGCAACATCGGCATCCTGATGGCCAGCGTCTCGCACTTCAGCGTTCAGAACATCACCATCATCGATTCGCACTGCTGGGCCCTGTCGTTTGAATACTGCTCCATTGGCACGCTGCGCGACATCCGTTTCAGCTCCAAGGGTAGAAAGACGATTGATGGCAAGTCGGTCATCATGTACAACCAGGATGGCATCGACCTGCGCCAGGGCTGCCATGACATCCTCATCGAAAGCATCAGCGGCGAAACCGGCGACGACATGATCGCCCTGACCGCCATCTTCAACACCATCCGCGTGGCGGGTGGGCTGGGGTCAACCATGATCTCGGCGGGCAATGAAGATCCGCAGGACATCCACGACGTGGTCATCCGCAACGTGCGTGGCCGATGCGAAGGCGGCCATCACATCGTCCGCCTGCTCAATACAGGCAGGTCGCGGATGGAAAACATCCTGATTGATGGTGTGGTCGATACCACCCGTCCGGGCCAGAAGCGGGCGGCGGCGGCGGTGAAGATTGGCGAACTCAAAGCCTACGGCGGCATCACGCCTGTGGGCTCCACACGCAACATTGTCGTGAACAACGTCATCGCCTCGACGCGCAACGCCGTGGCCATTGGCGGCTCACTGGCCGACTCGATCATCACCAACATCATCCACGACAACGCCGAAGGCGAGCCGGTGCATATCGCCTCGGGGCCTGAGTACATCCGCAACGTGACCATCAGCAATGCCATCAAGGGCAGTGTGGAAGCCGATCAGGCCTGATACTTCACACGCTCACGATGCATCTTCCACAGCGGAGCCAGCCCCGCCAGATAGCAGGTGACTGCCACTGGCGCCAGCGCTGTCAGCATGGCTGGAACGGTCCCGCCCAGTGGACCACGCAGGCCCTGAGCAACCAGGCCGATCGCCGGGCCAATGGCGTAACCTGTTCCGATCATCGCTTCATGCCAGCCACCTGCGTCGACCGAGGCGTTATGTGTCACCATCGCGTAGTAGATGGCAGCGTAGTAGATTGCGCCCCAACTCAATCCCATGATGATCTGGCCCAGTACCACCAGCAGCGTGGTGTCACCGAAGATCACCATCGGCAGACCGACAGGCAGCAGGGTGGAGGCAATGGCGATCATGCTCGGCCGACCATGCCATCGGGTGTAGGACTGGAGAATAATGAACGCAGTAAAGCGCATCACCTCCAGAATCGACATCAGCAGTGTGCCCTCCAACGCCGACTCATAACCCAGACGCGCCGCAATCGAAGGCGAAAGCGGGGCGATGATGAACATCATCGTGTAGCTGGAAACCAGGTTCCATCGTGCGCTGACGCACATGGCTTTGTAGCGTGAAAGCTCATGTGCAGGCGGCCTGTCCGGGTGGTCGTGGGCAAGATGTACAGGCCTGCGCTGCAGTGTAGCGGCAATAGCCATCGTCACCAGATTCACCCCGCAGCCCACCAGAAATAAACTCGTCTGGTGAAGGTCAATCAGGTACCCCGCGCTGACAATGGCCACCGGAACCGCCACCGCCCAGGACATATTGAAGTAGCCCAGTACCCGTGAGGTGCTGCGGGCATCGCGGCCGGCGCTGACGTAACTTTCCATCACCGGCCACTTCATCCCGAACACATACGCCAGGGCAATGTTGAGCACGAAGAACAGAGGCACAGAGGTGGTCCACATCATCAGCAGGCTCGTAACCAGCTGCACCACCAGGGTGAAGTAGAGCACGCCTTTCTCGCTGATCCGCCCGGCCAGCTTATGGCTGGACATGGCTCCGGAGATATACGAAACGCCGATGAGCAGACTCAGCGCCAGATTCAGCGTGTCGGAAAAGTCCAGGTGATGACGCGCATAGAAGTAGATCCCTCGCTCGAAGATGATCGCCGCGAAGCTCTCCATGCACGTGAGGATCAGCAGAACAAACAGGCGGTTCATACACACAACCCGTTAGAAGAAAAACCATCCGACAGGGACACTGTCGGATGGCAGGTGAGTTTCAGATTGTATCGCGTAAAGCAGCCTGACGCGATAATAAGCCGGCTTGGGAGTCTCAGCCTTCGAGCACTGCAGCGAAGGATTCTTCGAGCACCTGCAGGGCTTCCTGGAGTGCATCGGCGGTGATGGTCAGCGGAGGCGAAACCTTCACGCTGGCGCCACCCGAGCCCACGCCACCAAAGAGCATCACACCCGACTGCACGGCCTTGAGGATGACCGACCAGGCCAGCTTGTCGTCCGGCTCGGTCGAGCCGGGCTTCACGCAGTGAAGCGATGCCACCAGGCCCTTGCCATGGGCCGCGACAATGCGGCTGCTGAAGCGCTGCTGGATGCGGCGAGCCGCAGGCTGCAGGATTTCTTCACCCAGCTTGGCAGCGTTGTCCACCAGCTTTTCGTGCTGGATGATTTCCAGGCTGGCGATGGCTGCAGCGCAGCACACCGGGTTGCCCGAGTGCGTGCTGGTCATCGAGCCCGGGGGGAACTGGTCAAGCAGGTCCTGACGGCCGATCACAGCCGACAGGGGCAGCGACCCGCTGATGCCCTTACCGCAGGCGATCAGGTCAGGCTTGATGCCGTAGTGTTCAAAGGCCCAGAACTTGCCCGTACGGCCGAAGCCGGCCTGCACTTCGTCCATCACGAGGATGACGTTGTGCTTGTCGCACCACTGGCGCAGCTGCTGGATGTACTGCGGCGGGGCAAAGCTGGAGTTGCCACCCTGGTAGCTTTCAGTCATCACGCCAACCACACGGTCAGGCGTCACACCCTGCTTGGCCAGCGAGGCTTCGAAGTATGCGAAGTCATCGGCTTCCTTGGGGCTGCGCACGCCGCCATCGGGGAAGGGCACGTTGACGAAGTGTTCGTCAGCGTAGCCGATCCACTCCTTCAGGCCGGGGATGCCACCCGCACGCTGCGAACCCATGGTGCGGCCGTGGAAGGCGTTGTTGAAGGTCACGAACACGCCGTTCTTCTTGCCAACGCGGCGGCCATGCTCACGCGAGAGCTTGATGCACAGTTCGGTTGCTTCCGAGCCGGTGGACAGGAGCATGACCTTGTCCGTCGAACGGGGAGCCACCTTGCGCAGTGCTTCCACCAGATCAGCGCGGTAGGAGTGCGGGAAGCAGTAGCTGGTCAGCAGACCCTGCTGCGCAACCTTGGTGATAGCGTCGATCATTTCCTTGCGGCCGTGGCCGGCGTTGGTGATCAGCACGCCCGAAGTGAAGTCGATCCACTGGTTGCCATAGGAGTCACGAACGTAGTAGTTGTCGCCATGATCCCAGACGATGGCAGGCTGACCTTCCATGCACACGGGTTCAACGCTGCGCAGACGCTCGAGAATGGCCACCGAGTCCGGATGCGGAATTTCCGTGGCGATGCGGCGGTGCTTGGTATTGACCGCAGGAACCTTCACTGGCTTAACGGGAAACGGATCACCCATGTATCACCTCAAATTGCTGTTTGCTCTGAATTCGACACCAAACCTGTCCCAGAAAAGTCTGTAGCATAGGGGCTGCAGTCATGATCTGGCGGCGGTATTGTACACAGTCAGACCCGTTGTGTATACCGAACCAGAGGATTTTCTGATCAGATCTGTGAATTACAGGATTCAGCCCCTTACAGCCGATACAAGCGTTATATGGGCACGGATGTTTCTACGATTCTCAAGCTGTCAGTTCCGCTGATTGTTCAGGTAGGCAGTCGCCGCATGGCGATGGATGACATCCTTGCGCTGGGCCCCGGTGCGATCCTTGAGCTCGAAAAGCCCGCCGAGGAAGATCTGGAACTGCTGGTCAACAACGTCCCCATGGGCCGAGGCCAGGCCGTCAAGGTCGGCGAGAACTTCGGCATCCGCATCACCTCAATCGGCTCTCCCCACCAGCGTGTCTCGGCGCTGGGCGGGCAGTAATTCCGATCCACATAGAGTGATTCAACCGGCTGAACCGCAGGTCTTCCTGCCTTGGTCTGCTGTCCATTGACGCCATCATTCCGGAGTAAAGCCATGCTGTATCTCGTCACGATCTACCGTCCCGATGGCTATGATCCTGCCCGGGAAGAAGATGATCAGATGCGTCAGGAAATCGACGCTCTGAATGACGAGATGGTCGCTGCGGGAGTCCGTGTGTTCGTCGGCGGGCTCCAGCCTGTTGAGAAAGCCTCGGCCATCCATCATGGGCCTGACGACCAGCTGAGCGTCACACAGGGCATCTACCTCAAGTCAGGCCAGCATATGGGCGGCCTGTGGGTACTGGAAGTGTCCAGCCATGAGCAGGCCCTGGAATGGGGGCGAAAAGCTGCCATCGCCTGCAGGGCGAATGTGGAAGTCAGGCCGTTTCATTGAGCGTCACTTCAGGCGCAGAAAAGAACCCAGGCCATGCATGGCCTGGACTTTGAGGTTGTCATCCTGATCTCTCAGATCAGCCCCTGTTCGTGGGCCAGCCGCTGCCAGCGGCCGATAGCCATGATGGGGAAGTAAGTTCTGTAGAGGTGGTAACGCAGGTAGAACACGCGGGGGAAGCCTGTCCCGGTGAACTCAGGTTCGTGCCAGTTGCCATTGTGCTGCTGGGTTTCGCAGAGCCAGCGTATGCCACGCTGCACATCCGGATCGCCCGGGCCATAGATGGCCATCAGGGCCATGGTTCCCCATGCGGTCTGGCTGGCGGTCGACGGGCCCTGCCCCTTGGTGGAAGGGTCTTCATAGGTGTCTGCAGATTCACCGAAGCTGCCATCGGCTTTCTGAACCTGCCTGAGCCACGCACCGGCCTTCTGGACCCACGGCGTGGTCATATCGAACCCGACGCTGCGCAGCCCGCCTACGACCTGCCACGTGCCATAGATGTAATTCACGCCCCAGCGGCCGAACCAGCAGCCTTCGTCGAACTGCTTGCTGCGAATGTAGGCGATGGCCTTGGCCACAGCAGGGTGATCGGCTTTGTAGCCATGATGGCCCAGACATTCCAGCGTTCGGCCGGTGATGTCCGGGCAGGAAGGGTCCTGAATGGCGTTATGATCCGCAAACGGGACATACTCCAGAATCGGGCGATCCTGTGTGCCCTTATCGAACGCTGCCCATCCGCCATCGGTGTTCTGCATGGGCATGATCCACGCCACACCGCGTGCAGCGGCTTCCACGGCTTCAGGCCCGCCAATACCACGCAGCGCCATGGCCACCATCACCGTGTCGTCCACGTCCGGATAGAAGGCGTTGTTGAACTCGAAGAACCAGCCGCTGGGCTGAACGCGGTCGCGGGCGGGGATGTTATTCACCCAGTCGCCAGCGATCTTGCATTCCTTGCTGATGAGCCACTGAGCGCACTTGCGCATCGCCGGGCTCGAAGCGTTCAGGCCTGCGTCGGTCAGCGCATAAGCCGCGATGCCTGTATCCCACATCGGGCTCAGGCAGGGCTGAATGCGGATCATGCCCGTGGCGTCATCGTGGATCATCAGATCATCCAGATGCTTCTCGGCTTCGATGAGCTTGGGATGATCGGGCGCATAGCCTCTGCAGCGCAGCGCAATGAGGATGTACACCATCGGCGGGAAGATCGCGCCAAGACCATCGGAGTGCTCGGTGCGGTCGAGAATCCATTTTTCCATCCGCTGCAGGGCTCGCTTGCGCACCGGCGTCATACCGAACTTGTGGACGAGCTTGAGGATCTTGTCCACCAGCAGGAAGAAGCGCGTCCAGGTGGGGTGGTACGACGTGCCATTGGGAAGCAGACGGTGACGATCGGCCGGCGACTTGTAAAGCTCATCAATGCCCAACTCCGAGGGCAGCTGACGCACCGGCCTGTGGCTGGTGACGATGGCCAGCGGCATGATCATCGTGCGCGTCCAGGCCGAAACCTTGTCCATATGGAAGTAGAACCACCTGGGCAGATAGACCAGTTCAGGCGGAATCGAAGGAACCGCCGAGTAGCTGATCTGCCCCAGCGCAGCCAGATAGAACTTGGTGAAGCTGTTGACCTTCTCAGCGCCACCATGCTGAAGAATCTGCTGACGAGCTTTCTGCATATGCGGAGCGTTGACGTCATCGCCTGAGAGCTTGAGCGCGAAGTAGCCCTTCACCGTGGCAGAGATATCGATCTTCGCACCGGGATACTGAACCCATGCGCCATCTTCACGCTGCTGGGTGCGCAGGTAGTCGGCGATCTTCTTGAGGCGGGGATCGTTCTCACGATTGATGATCCATCGCAGCAGAATGTATTCGCTCTGGAGGATGGAGTCGCCTTCAAGCTCAGCACACCAGTAGCCTTCGGTGGACTGCTGGGAAAGAAGGTATTCCACCCCTCGGGAAAGCTTGTCGCGAACCAGGGCCAGGGTATCAGGATCAATGGCCGTCGTGGCGGGGGAGGCCACCTGCGATTCCATCACAGCCGGGGACTGCCTGAGATTCAGACGATCAAAACGATTCATACTTCTACATCCGTGTAAGAATGGCGACCCCGGGCGGTGCATCAACTGGTCAACGATAGCACAGCCGATGAGGGTATTCAATGATTTGCAAGCAGCCCATCGGGTTTCACCGATATACTCAGGCAAATCAAAATTGTCCCAACCCTTCCGGGAGGATCACCGGTGACTACCTATCAGCCTGATTCCCGCCGACCGATCGCAGGCATCTTCCGCAGAACCGCCCATGCCAGCGTGGATTTCTGCGTCAACAAGGGCATTCATCCGGACCTTATTTCCTACGCCTCCATCGTGGCCGCCGCCGGCGCAGGCATCTGCTTTTACAAAAGTGGCCCATACCCCTGGCTGCTCATCTCGGCGGCGGGGTTGTGCTACATCAGGCTCTGGTGCAACATGCTCGATGGCATGGTCGCACTGGCTTCCGGCCGCGCCAGCAAACGAGGCGAGCTGATCAACGATCTGCCTGACCGTTTCTCCGACACCATGATCTTCGCAGGCGTGGCACACAGCGGATTGTGTCACCCGCTGATCGCCTACTGGGTGATCATCCTGGCGATGCTGGTGTCCTACATCGGCCTGTCGGGACAGGCTCTGGGCGTCAAGCGGCAGTATGGCGGAGTGATGTCCAAGCCTTGGCGCATGGTGGCTCTGCATATCGGTGCGTGGATCACGCTGGCAATGATCTGGTGGAGCGACGGCCGCATCCGCTGGGGCGGTTGGACCATTCTCGACTGGACTCACTTCGTCATCATCATCGGCTGTGTTCAGACGATGTTTGCCCGCTTGTTCACCGTGCTGCGATTGATCAGACCTGCATCGGAGACCCGCTGATATGTCCCTCCAGGCCGCGATTGATAGTGGCATTTTCCGGTTCTATGCGCTGGCCATTCTGAGTCTGCTTGCCTTTGCGGGCATCACAATTGCCATTCTGCGATGGCGCTGGCCCCAGAAGATGGATCACGCCTGGCGCTCCTACCTTGGCTGGCTGATGATGGTTCCACTGGTGATCGGTGCCATCTTCCTTGGCCGGTTCGCAGCAGTCTTTCTCTTTACCATCATCTCCATCTTCGGGTTCAAGGAATATGCCCGCGCCACCGGGCTGTATCGTGACTTCTTCATGACAGGCACGGCCTATCTGGGCATCATCGCGGTGGGCATCACCTGCCTGGTAACCGATCCCAACCTGCATACGCCTGGCTGGTATGGCCTGTTCATTGTGATGCCTGTCTACGTGATTGCAGCGCTGCTCATGGTGCCCATCCTGCGCAATCGCACTGCGGGCCAGCTGCAGGTGATGGCGCTGGCGATCCTGGGGTTCATCTACATCGGATGGATGTTCGGCCACCTGAGCTTTCTGACCAACGCCAATCACGCCTATGGTTACATTCTTTATCTGCTGGTGGCCGTGTCGCTCAACGACGTGGCGGCCTACACGTGTGGTCGGCTCTTTGGCAGGCATCCCCTGCGCAGTGAAATCAGCCCGAAAAAGACGTGGGAAGGCTCCATCGGCGCTCTAATCTTTTCGATGATCCTGCCCTGGGTGATGTGGTTCTCCCTGCCCGACTTCACACCTCGCGAGCTGATCCTCACCGGCCTGATCGTGGGCATCGGTGGGCAGATCGGCGACCTTGCCATCAGCGTCATCAAGCGTGATGTAGGCATCAAAGACACCGGTGCACTCATCAAGGGACATGGCGGTATTCTTGATCGCATCGACAGCCTGATCTTCACCACGCCACTGTTCTTTCACATGATCAGCTTCTATCACCCCATCCAATAAGCATGCTCCGCCCGAGGCTACCACGCATGGAAGAGTGGAACTATCAGACTGCGGAAGATCTGGATCAGACGCTGGCAGAGCGTCTGAGGCGCTTCCCGCGTGAGCCGGACATATTCGTCTATGGCGCCCGGCTGGCTGGAGCACTAACGATTCGTCTGCTGCTCAAAGCCTGGCATCGCTTCACCATTCGTGGACAGGAACATCTGCCCAGGCAGGGCTCATTCATCATGGTGGCCAATCACAGCAGCCACCTGGATGCGCTGTGCATGCTGTCGGCGCTGCCGATGGGGAAGCTGCATCACGCCTTTCCTGCAGCGGCGGCGGATTACTTTTTCGTCAGCCTGCCTCGACTGGCATTGGCATCAATCATCGTCAACGCACTGCCTTTCCATCGGCAGACCAACCTCCGCCAGAGTGTGAGCCTGTGTCAAAATCTGCTGGCCAATGATTCGCCTGGCAACATTCTCATCCTGTTCCCCGAAGGGACACGCTCCACCAACGGGCAGATGAACCCCTTCAAGCCCGGTATTGGCAAGCTGGTGGCGGGGACATCACTTCCTGTTCTGCCTTGCTATCTCGACGGGGCAGGCAAGGCGTGGCCCAAGGGGACATGGTGCCCTCGGCCTTGCAGAGTCACCCTGACGATCGGCCAGCCCAGACAGTTCCAGTCCTACGGCCAGAGTCGTGAAGATCACGACGCCATCGCTGCTGAGCTTTACCAGGCAGTTCAGGAACTGGCAGAACAGAAGCCTGCAGAGTAACTCCACAGCGTGTTGTCATGGGCACAATGAAAAACAGCTGCCGCGTTCTGCGACAGCTGGGGACGTTGGATCATTTGACTCTCAGATGGCTTTATTCAGCCTGGCTGGCCGCTGGTGCATCCGTCGGAGCCTGGGAGATAGCTGAGGGGGCTTCAGGCTCTTCATTGCCCGCAGGGGCGTTGACCGCAGCGGTCGACTCATGGGCCTTCTTGACGGCTTCAAGCTCAGCAGAGGACTTGATGTGAGCCACCACAGTGGTTCCGCCGTAGATGTACTGGCCCTGCTGGACCACAGCTTTGGGCTCAAGTCGTGCAGGCAGGTAGACCTCGGTCGTCGAGCCGAACTTGATCATGCCGATACGCTGGCCTCGTTGCAGCGTCTGCCCGGGCTTGACGGCGCAGACGATGGTTCGTGCCAGCAGCCCGGCCACCTGTCGCACTGCCGCCACCGGAACGCGCTTGATCGGGTGGTTCAGGATGATCGTGATGCTTTCGTTGTCCTCAGCTGACTGCGGGTTGAGCACATTCATGTGCGCCCCGGGCTTGTGCGTGACCGACTCCACCGAGCAGTGACACGGTGCACGGTTGACGTGCACATCGAACACCGACAGGAAGATGCGGATGCACAGAGCACTTTCGCCAAAAGGCTCATAGTGCTCGACCGTATGAATAGAGCTGACCCTGCCATCGGCAGGTGCCACCACCACACCGCGCTGCGTGGGAATGCGTCGTTCAGGATCGCGGAAGAACAGCAGCAGGGCGATGGTTGCAATGACAACGATCACCGCCAGGATGTACCAGCCGACGATGCTCAGTGTGACCGTGAGCATGACACCGATCGCAAGGATCGTGAGCCATTCATTTTTTCCGTAACCGCTGAGCATGATGGTAGGCAGATCTCACAAATCGTGGCAGAGGATGAAAACACAATCCGCCGGAATCGAAGCCTGAACTGCAGGCTTAGCGTTCCTGTGTCTTACCGATGAAGAAGCCCGCCACCAGGAACACAATGCTCACGCCCAGCAGGATACCCGTGTAGAGCCACAGGGAGCTGCGGAACAGTTCAGTGACCTGATTGCTCACGCCACCCATCGCCGAGACAACGATGATGAGCACAAGCACCATACTGACAGCTGCGGCGAGCATGCCGCCCAGCGTCAGGCCGCTGCCCGAAGGATCAGCCGGCTCGGAGACAGGCACTTCCACGAAGGTTGCACCGCTGGCCATAGCCGCAGCGCCAGCCTGCTGGATGTTTTCCAGACCGCTGGCAGTGGGTTCAATGGTAGCAGCGCCATCAAACACGCCGGACGAGCCCGTGGTGGTTTCGATCTTGGCATCAGAGCCGTCATTGCCACCGGGGTAAATTTCATCGAGCAGTTCAGCGCCCAGGCTGGTGTCGTCGCTTTCGCGGGTCAGGTCCAGCAGACCCGAGCCGGAGCCGACGCTTTCGAGCGCCAGTTCTTCATCCGAACCGACAGTGTTGGTCACCACGGTCTGAGCCGAGGGGTCAACCGGTTCCACTTCGCCCGCATCAAACACGCTGATGCCCGTGCGTTCACGCGGGTCATCCTTCGGCTTGGGAGCGATGGCAGGGGAGCCGGCCTGGGAGTCATCGAGCTTGAGCTCAATGGTATCCGTATCGTTGCTGTCCTTGAGGGGGATGCTCGAACCGGTCATGCTCGAGCCATCCAGCAGGCTGTCGCCCGCCAGGTTGGTTCCGCCAAGCAGACTGTCCGAAGACAGGTTCGTTCCGCTGAGGCTGTCACCGGCCAGGCTGGTTCCGCTGAGCGAGTCATCCGACAGCGAAATACCGCTGGTGGAATCTTCGTTGTTCATCAGCGCGTCGATGTGCTCGCGTTTGAACATGAGCTTGTCGCGATCGCGGAACTGCTGCAGTTTGCCGCTGTTGGCCATTTCCTTGACCTGATCGACGCTGACGCCCAGTTTCTCCGCGGCTTCGTCAAGCGTGTAGAACATTTTGGCCATCGACATGATCTCCTGGTAAGGCTTTGGACATCAGGGCCTTTCGCCACTGATGGGGGAGGCTAGGTCGCCAAGCTCCATGCTGCATTCAATATACAGTAACTGCCTGTGCTTAGGATATTTTGCATTATCCCGTTTGACAAGCGCGTAATCCAGCAGAATTGTCCTTGCCTCCTCCATCAACGATACTGCAGGGCAAGAACAACACCATCATGACCTATTCCCATGCGTTGATCCATCCTGTCACCCTGTCTCTGCCTGAACTTCCACAGGCGGCGCAGGGCCTGCGCGTGGCGCATCTGACTGATATCCACATCAGTAAACCCAGCCGGGATCAGGATGAGCTGCTGAACCTCATCGCAACACTGGAAGTCGATCTGTTTCTGCTGACAGGCGATTACATGAGCCTGCCCGGCGACGAACTGGCTGCCATTCCCTTCATGCACAGACTCAGCGAGGTGATGAAGCCCCGCATTGGCTCCTTCGGTGTCTTTGGCAACCATGATCTGCCTACCCTGCGACATCAACTGCAGGACCTGCCCATTCATTGGCTTAATAATCAGGCGCATCTGCTGCCTGAGATCGGTGTTGAAATCGCAGGCATGGAGACGCTTCAGCAGGTCTGGCCTGACAGCCTGGCGCTGCTGGAGCACCGGGCGTCACTTCAACCTTCGAATAATAGCCAGCGATTCCTGCGACTGCTGCTCTGCCATCATCCGACCTATCTGCCCGTGGCGTCAGATCTGAAATTTGATGTGATGCTCTCCGGCCACACGCATGGCGGGCAATGCAGACTGCCTGGCAAAAAGCCGCTGATCAACTCCACCGATTACCCCATGCACCTGACATCAGGCATTCTGCGTCAGCGAAAAACACTGGGGCTGGTCTCGCGCGGCCTGGGCGAAGTGCACCTGCCGATCCGGGCATTCTGTCCACCTCAGCTGCCAATCTACAGCTTCCAGCAGGGCCCGCTGCCCGGCGAGGACACCGACCACATCTGTAATACGCAGCCCTGGTGATTAAATTCAGTTGGATAAAGGTCCTGTCGAGGCTGGTAACTCAAGTTCCAAGTCAGGAAACGTGAGTCTGAGCAATGAGCGCAGTAGCGGACTATCCTTCTCCGAAACCTTCTCGCCCTTGAGCAGTTCCATATCCACAACAATGCGAGGCCCATCGGGTGATGCAGGCAATGCAGGCTTCCATCGCGAGATGATCTGGTAAACAGACTCCTTGGATTCCAGCAGTGGATAACGGATCACGAGCACCATAGTGGATTCCAGACCGGAATCAGACAATGCCACGACGGCCTGCTGCATCAACTTGTCCAGCGTTTGCTGCTGCCCATGCCACTGGCCCGCGTCCATTGCTTCATCCACATCCGACTGAGCGGGGGGTGAAAGCTCCCGCTTCATCCCGGTCTGAGCAGCAGTCAACGATTCGCTCGTCCGAAAGAAGCCTACGCGCACAGGCAGATGATTCTGTTTGCCTGCCACTCGAACAATGCTGTTCTGATACACCCGGAGGGAATCCCGGATATTCCTCTGCCAGGCGTTGAACACATCCACATCAATCGATTCAGGGCGGTGTTCGTCGATCACAATGGCCACAGCGTAACCCGGCCGGCGGGGCTTGCTGACATCCCAGAGGTTATCTACCTGCGTGGTCGATGTAGCAGTAGACAGGGTCTGCTGTCGGTCTTTACCAACCCACCAGTTCAGGCCAACGAATACCAGCAGGATGATGGCCAGCCTGGGCACCACCCGCATGAGGAACTGGCCCAGCCGATTTCGACGATTCTCTTGATCCAGTGACAACTGACATACTCCGTGCTACTACGCATGAGATTCAGCCTTCATGCGCTGCAGACTATATCAGTTTGATTCGCTCAGGCCCGGGCCCATGTCGCGATGATTCTGCTGAGCAGCCGGGGTTGCGTCGGCCGATGGGGGCGTCGAAGCCGCAATACCCTTGGAGGCCAGGAAGTCTGCCAGCGCGGCTTTTTCCAGAGCCTTGCGTTCATTTTCGCGCACCTGGATTTCCTGCTTGTCGAGCATATCCGCCGCCACGCGAGCCTTACCCGCCGAGGCTTCATAGCGCTTCTGGAGCACTTCTTCCACGGTCTTCATCGTATCGCCCAGATCACCCACCTTGAACGCCACGTTCCCCAGCGCTGCAGCAGCTTCGGCCTGGGCTTCCTTAACCTTGACCTGCGAAAGTTGACGCTCCAGATGGCGGATCTTGTCCTCAAAATCCTTCTGCGTAGTACGGGCCTGACTCAAAGCAAGCTGGTAGGCCTGTTCGGTTTCATTGAGTTCCGCAGTGTCATGCTCAAGGTCACTGCGCAGATCCTGCAGCTCACGCGCCAGGCTGCCTGCCAGTTCAAGATTGCCAGCCTGGTGGTTAGCCAGCACTCGGCTTTCAAGGTCCTTCGCACGGGCACTCTTGCTCTTGATCTGAGACTTCACGCGTTCAGCGATGCCCGCCAGTCGAGCCATGGCCTGGTTGTACTGGGCCATGCGATCGCGGAATTCCTGACGGGCCGCTTCCATCAACGCTTCGGGGTTACGCTCTTCCAATCCGCCTACAAATATCCCCAGAAATCCCCGGAACAGTCGGCCGATGCGTGCAAAAAATGCCATGGTCTATACCCCGTAGTTTTGAAAGTAATCTGAAGCCATCCTGCGACGTGCAGGCGTCCGACCCTTTTCACCAATTATAAAGTCTACTGTCCATCCCCAATCCACACCCTGAAGCTCATGCCATCCTGCTGAGCTCTGCAATGCGATATTCCACCTGCTCGGGCGTCATCCCCGCATAAATCTCAGGCAGAAAGCGATGGTCCGTACACTCGCGCACGGCCAGCATGTCCATCAGCTCAAGCTGCCTCTGATGCGCACTGGGACGAATCTGACGGACAAGATCCGCCACGACTTCCTTCAACGGTCTGGCTGCCTCATCCTCCAGAGCCATCTCCTGCTCACGCAGGGCTCGCACCAGAACCCCTTCAATTTCATTGCCCCCCAGGATCATGCCGGCAGGCAGGGCAGGAATATCTTCAGGTGCAAGATCAAGTTTGAGCTTGCGGGCCATCGCCAGCCACAACGCATGCTTTTCGGCTTCGGTCTGAGGCGGAAACAGGGGGATGTGCACATCGAGTCGACCCTGACGCTTAAGGTCCACCTCCAGCAGGTCGGGACGTGACGTGGCAAAGACCCAGATAATCTTCCCGCGGTTGGCGGTCTCGCTCATCTCCTTGGCGAGCATGGCATAGATTCGCCCTGACAGGCCGCCATCCATATCTGAGCCCTGGCGCTTACCCGCCATCTGGTCGGCTTCATCAACAAAGACTACTACCTGCCCAAGGGCTCGCAGCACGTTGAAGATCTTTTCCAGATTCGACTCTGTCGCGCCCACCCAGCGATCGCGGAAATTCTTGATGACCACGCAGGGCACGCCCAGCTCGCCGGCCCAGCACTGAACCAGATAGGTCTTGCCTGTTCCGATGCGCCCTGCAATCAGATACCCCATCGGCAGAGCCTTGAGTGCTCCACGTCGAAGCAGCTGCGTGTCCTGCCTGAGCCAGGCCTTGGCAGCCTCGTGGCCCGCCACATGATCAAGCGTGTAAGGCGATTCATAAAACGCCAGCAGGTCCTGACAATCCTTCTCGATCAGGTCCTTCTTGATCCGCGTCAACCAGCTTGATGTCACCCGCTGTTTATTACGCACTGCCAGAGACAGAGCCCGCTTGGCCCCGATGCGTGAAAGCCCCGTCAGCCGCCTGCCCAGTGTTTCAATGGGCACATCACACATCGCAGGCAGTTCCTTAAGTTCCTCATTGCACAGCCCCTGAACGTAGAAATTCATCTCCGTTTCATCAGGCAGAGGGATCTCAAGTTTGGCGGTATTTGGATTGCCCACGACCGCAGCGTTAAGGTCATTGAGATTTTCAGTAACTAGAATCGTCACAATGTTGGCCTGCAGGATGGCCGGGTCGTTCGCCCAGGACAGAGCAGTGATGACATTGCCCGCATACGCGCTGCCAAGCTGCAGCGCATCACCGCGAGGCAGCACGAACTCTGCAAAATCAATCACCACGGCGATGCGCGACTCCTTCGAGCCCGCGAGCATCTGCATATTCAGGGAGCGAAGCAGGAAGCGGTCAATGACTTCCATCGCATGAGCGGGATCGCGCACGGTGTGGAGGGCGAAACTGTCTCCGCCCTGCTCTGAGATCCATTTGGCCACTTCATGCCCGCCTCGCGTGGCACGCAGGCCATGGCCGCGATCGTAACGGAGCACCACGTCGTAGCGGGAGAACATCACGTCATCAAAGAATCGTTCGAGCGCGACGTGCTTCATCCCCTGGCCAGCGTTGTAAGGGACCAGGTCGAAGATGTCGCCATGAATGATGAACTGCGATACCGACCCGCTGCGGAACAGGTCGCGCATCTGTCTTGCCCATTCAGGCAGGCGTTGTGACATGCAGGCTCCAGCGCAAAGAAAGTCCACGGAATAAGTGAGCAGAACCCAGGTCGATTCTAACGCAGCATGGGGTAGTAGACGCCTTTGGATTGAAAAAGTTTCATTTCCACAGACAAAACATTTCCCTCTGAACTGGCATTCAGCGGGGCGGCTGAGAGGTTCATCTTGAGATAAGCTGCCTGGAATGTCAGAATAAAGCCCCATCAGGCTTATAGCTCGTGCTCTCTCATTCATTCCGGGGACATCTTTGAACACGCCCAATCCCAACGCGCCCTCACAGCCGCAGATTCAGGTCGTCCTCATACAGGGGTTTAATCCTCGAAAGCTGCTGCATGAACAGAAGGAAAACGAGGAGCAGCTTCAGGCAATGCTGCATATCCAGAGTTGGAGCAAAAGGTACGCGGGGGTATGCAGGGGTTCTACCTGATCGCCGCAATGGATCAGGAGGTGGACCTGTGATTTATCTTCAGTTGATGCAGTTCTGCCCTCAAGCGAATCTGGGAATCTGCTTATCCGAATATTCGCGCGACGATTCCAATCTGGCAATTTGATACTTCAGTGTGCTGACAAAGCAGCATTCCTTAACGATTCAATTCCTTTCGAAAGTGTACTTATTACATGCTCGCCCAAGTTCACAGTTTCGTCCTGCAAGGCATCGAGCCGCTTCCGTGTGAAGTAGAGGTCGATGTTGCGGAAATCGGGATGCCCAAGACGACCATCGTTGGACTGCCTGATGCAGCGGTGAAGGAATCCATTGAGCGTGTGCGGTCTGCCATCACTAACTCGGGTTATCCGTTTCCGATGGCCAGACTGCTGGTGAATCTCGCGCCGGCTGACATCCGCAAGGAAGGGCCTAGCTTTGATCTGCCTATCGCCCTCGGCCTGCTGCTGGCAGGGCAGGTGATTCAGACGCAGAATCACAGGCAACTGCTCTTTGCTGGTGAACTGGCACTCGACGGCCGCATTCGACCGATCAATGGCGTGGTGAATCTGGCCATCCTCGCCAGACGGATGGGTATCAAGGGCATCGTCGTCCCCCTGGCCAATGCACAGGAAGCCGCTGCTGTCGGCGGCATTGATGTCTACCCGTCCGACAGCCTCACAAGTGTGGTCGGCTTCCTCAATGAACAGTACGAAATCGAGCCTCATCCCGAACTGGCCGTGGAGGACATTCTCTCCAGTGTGAAGCCTGCAGTGGATTTCGGTGACATTCGCGGACAGGAGTCTGCCAAGCGGGCGATGGTGATCGCTGCAGCAGGGATGCACAACATTCTCATGATCGGGCCAGCCGGGACTGGCAAAACCATGCTCGCCAAGGCGCTGCCTGGCGTGCTGCCCGTGCTCTCACGCGATGAAGCGCTGGAAGTGACACGCATTTACTCGAGCGTGGGGCAGATTCCCAAGGGGCAGCCTTTGATGACGCATCGCCCGGTGCGCTCACCTCACCACACCATCAGCAGCCCGGCGATGGTAGGCGGAGGCAGCATCCCCAAGCCTGGCGAAGTGAGCCTGGCACATCAGGGTGTCCTGTTTCTTGATGAAATGCCTGAGTTTCCTCGGCCAGTGCTTGAGACGCTGCGCCAGCCACTCGAAGACGCCTGCGTCACCATCGCACGAACGCACAGCGCCATTCGCCTGCCTGCCCGGTTCATGCTCGTGGCGGCGATGAATCCCACGCCCAAAGGTGGTAAGCCGACGGATGAAGTCAGCCAGCGTCAGATGGACAAATATCTGGGCAGAATCAGCGGCCCACTGGTAGATCGTGTGGACATTCACATTGAAGTCCCTGCGGTTCCCTATCAGCAGCTATCCAGTAGTCAGCGAGGAACAGATACTCAGGCGATGCGTCAGGATGTCATCAAAGCCAGAACCTTCCAGGCCAGGCGATCACCCGATCAGCACAAAGCCAACAGCGCTCTGACAGGCCGAGAACTGGATCAGGTGGCTATTCTGGATGAGTCAGGCAAGCAACTGCTTAATCAGGCGATGACTGAGTTGGGCTTGTCTGCGCGTGCGTATGACAAGATCCGAAGGGTCAGTCGCACGATTGCGGATCTGGAAGAAAGCAGCACCATTCAGGTACATCATCTGGCGGAGGCTATTCAATATCGTCTGCTCGATCGCCAGCAGTAGTCCATCAGGACTGAATGACCTTGATCTGCAGGCCATCGATGTGAGTGATGCGAACTGCTTTGCCTGCGGGAATCAGGTCGCCATCGGCGATGCACTCCACGCGTTTGCCATTGATGCGGCAGATGCCCACCGGGCGCAGGTAGGTTTCCGTCGTCCCTTCGTCACCCACTTTCAGATCAGCCGCTTCGGGAATGACGCGGGGGGTCTGCCTGACGGGTTCTTCAGATTCACCTTCAGGCCCACGAAGTACCAGCAACCTGAAAAGCGGGGTGTTCGGCCAGAGCTTCATCATGGCCGCGATGACAAAGGGAATGGCCACAATGCAAACAATGGCGCTGATAAGCCCCAGCGTCGTATTCACCTGAAACATAAGGACGACACCCGTCACCACCGCAATCGCCGCCAGCAGTCCGATGATTCCGCCTGAAGGAATGAATACCTCCATCAGAAAGAGCAGGACCGCCAGCCCAAGCATGATCAAAGCCCAGAGTATCTTTGCTTCCATAGGGGAAAATTATAGAGTTCAGCGGGCCGATGCATAGAGCAACAACGCAGGGAAACATCGCGGAAAATCAGGTGGATTCCAGGGGGGGACTGATCATCTTGCGGGCCGCTGCCAGCTGAGCCTTGGTCCCAAGCAGCAGGACGTTATCACCTACCTGAACTTCCTCATCCGGGCTGGGATTGACGATGTTGTCGCCATTGCGTTCGATGCCCACCACGCTGGCCCCGGTCTGCGTGCGAAGCTCGGCTTCACGCAGGAACTTGCCCGCCACCGGCGAGTGCTCGGGAATCGCCACCATTTCAAGCTCGGCAGCCACCAGCAAAGCAGGCATCGGCCTGGCAGGCGGAGCGGTTTCCTGCTCCTCATGCAGGGGATCGTGGGCAAAAAGTGTGTCGCCGATTTCAGCCTGCGCAGCAGCGTAGATCTGGATAAAGGCATTCCAGCGATAACGGGTGAAAATCGCCAGGCCCACCAGCATGATCGCCAGGATCGGCCAGGGCGGCATGATGGCCGAACTGAGCAGAAGGATATACATCGCCAGCCCCAGAATGCCCGAGGCAATGATCGTGTTCACAAACATGATGCGGTAGATCTTCGTGCGTGGCCCGGCCAGCGTCGGAGTGATTGACAGCTCGGAGAGCAGCATCGCCATCGCACGCAGCTTACGCATCGTCGCCGCCACCAGCGGCATACAGGCTGCGGAAGCAAGCAGCCAGAAGGTGGAGCCACGCACGATGGTCCACTCCACGGTCTGAGGCCACCACGGCGCGGTGTAGCTGATGAGAAATGCCGCGACACCGAAGATAGCGGCCATGAGCACCAGATTCAGGATGATCTGCAGAATGGTCTTGCGAACCAGCTTCTTCACCGGGGCATACATCGGGTTCTTCGCGCCCCGATGGAACCAGCGGTGATACACCGCCAGCATGTCCCGAATCGGAAATGGGACTGGCTTTTCAATGATCGCCGCCAGCCCATTGGAGTATTTGATAAGCCACGGCGTCAGCAGGGTGGTCAAAGCCGACACGCCAACAATGATGGAAAACAGCGATTCAGGAATGGCTTTGAGCATCAAGCCCAGGTGGCCGATCACGAAGGCAAACTCACCGATCTGCGCCAGTGTGAGCCCAACGCGAAGTGAGGTCCGCATATCATGGCCGGCCACCAGCGAGCCCAGTGCTCCAGTGAGGATCTTGCCAGCCACCACCACGCCGGTGATCAGCAGAATGTGAGGCCAGTATTCCACGAAGGCAGCGGGGTCGACCATCATGCCCACGGCGACGAAGAAGATCGCATTGAACATGCTGCGGATCGGTTCGATCTGCTGGATGATCTTTCCGGCCATGCGTGTCTCGGCCACGATGGCACCAATCACAAACGCACCGAGCGCTGCGGTGTAGCCCAGTTTGACCCCCAGCAGTGCGATACCAAAGCCCAGACCCAACACCGTCACCAGCAGGATTTCATCGCTGCGGGTGTTGGCCACATAGCGAAGCAGATGGGGCACAAAGATCAGCCCGATCACTGCGGTCACCGTCAGGAAGATGCCCATGTTCGTTCCAACATGGACCACCTGATCAATCGTGAACGCCTCCGCCGCCACCAGCCCGGTGACCAGCACGATGGCTAGAACAGCGTATATGTCTTCGAGTATCAGAATGCCAAAGGTCGTTTCGGCGAATCTTTCGCGGGACAGGTCCAGATCATTGAGCGTTTTCACAATGATGATGGTCGAAGAACTCAGAAGCATGGCTCCCAGGAACAGGCTTTGAATTTTCGACCAGCCAAAGACCTGCCCGGCCTGGTAGCCGATCCATACCATCAGGATGATTTCAAGCGTGGCCGCGGTCATGGCGGTGGGGACCACCTTGATCAGCCTGCCCAGCGAAAACTGCAGCCCCAGCCCGAACATGAGCATCACCACGCCGATGTTGGCCAGCGTGGAGATATTGTCCGGGTGAGAAACCGTCCAGATATGCTTGCCCACATGCGGGCCGATGACCAGCCCGGCCAACAGATAGCCAAGTACAGCAGGCTGTCTCAGTCGATTGCATACCACCGCCGCGAATGCAGCGAAGACCATGACAAACGCCAAGTCCTGTAACAGATCACCCACGCCATAGACTCCCTCAGACAACCCTCCTGACTACCTTCAATCATAGGAGGAGTTTCCGGACTATCTATCGGTTAATGACTGCGGTCTTGTTCATTCACGAACCGGGCCTGTGAACCGCAGCACATAATCCAGCCCCCAGCGGAGGGTGAAGGTCATATCGCCGCGAGGCTGGCGCTTCAGAGCAGTCGGCCTGACCCCAATATCCAGCAGTTGCTGGCGTTTGAGCTTGATGTTGTCGGTGGTCACCTGAATGGTCAGTCTCGCAGGGCCGACCAGCAGGGGCTTTTCCCGTGTGGGTGTGAGCATGTAAACCGTGCCACCCACCGCCACGAGGGGATATTTACCCACATAGCCGCGCGGGGTGAAGCCGATCTCCATTAACAGCTCTGCAGAGAGCGCCGGATCAGGAACAGGCAGTTCAATCCAGTCCATCCCCACCAGATGAGGCGTCCGGGGATAACTGAACTGGGGCGGCTGGGACTTAGGCTTGCGCACGGAGCGTTTTTTACGGTTGGTTTCCTGCATGATCGCAGTGTAACGCATTCGCGCTGGATTCAAAAAAATCACCCGGCCAGGTGCCCGGCCGGGTGATTCTTGATTCGCATTTGATCAGGAAGATCGTGATCGATCAGCGGTCGAACTGAGCGTCGAAGACGATGTCCGAACGCTTGAAGTCGAGCTTGCGGACGAACGCCGCCGACTCGGTAGCGCCGTGTTCGCGGTCCATGCGGCCGTCTTCCCATTCCACGGACAGCGGGCCCTGGTAGTTGATGTCATTAAGAGCAACAATGATCTCTTCAAAGTTGATATCGCCACGCCCCACGGAGCGGAAGTCCCAGTAACGACGGGGATCCGTGAAGGTGGTGTGGCCGCCGAACACGCCAGCTTCGCGGCTGCCATGGCCCCACCAGGCGTCCTTCATATGGCAGTGGAAAATGCGATCGGCAAACACGCGGATGAAACGCACGTAGTCCACACCCTGATAGCCGAAGTGCGACGGATCGTAGTTGAAGCCGAAACGCTTGTGCTTCTTGACCGCCTCGAGAGCACGCTGGGCAGAGGCGATGTCGAAGGCAATTTCCGAGGGGTGAACTTCCAGCGCGAAGTTGACGTTTTCCTTGTCGAAAGCGTCCAGAATCGGGATGAAGCGCTTCGCGAAATCGTCAAAGCCACGCTGCCAGTATTCCTGGCTTGTGGGGGGGAAGGCATAGATGGAATGCCAGATGGACGAGCCAGTAAAGCCGTTGACCACCGCAGGGGCGTTCTTGTCATGGCCCGGCTTGGCATTCATGAACAGGCGGGCGGCTTTGCCCGTGTCGATCATGCGCTGGGCAGCACGCTGGCGCACGCCTTCGGGGTCACCGTCGCCCCAGATTTCTTCGGGGAGGATGCTCTTGTGGCGTTCGTCGATCAGGTCACACACCGCCTGACCAACCAGGTGAGCTGAGATGGCATAAGCCGTGAGCTTGTGATCGGCGAGGATCTCCCATCGCTGCTTCACGTAGTTCTTATCGTTCAGAGCCTTGACGACGTCAAAGTGGTCGCCCCAGCAGGCCAGTTCCAGGCCATCGTAGCCGAAAGACTTGGCCTTCTGACACATGGTTTCGAAAGGCAGGTCGGCCCACTGGCCGGTGAAGAGCGTAACAGGTCTGGGCATGGTGGGAAGTCTCCAGAATAGGTTGGCGGAATCGCCCGGCCGATCCTGACCAGGCGGGGCTTCATAGTGTCCAATGAATAATCACGCGTTGCAAGCATTTGAGTTATTCAATCTGCCTTATGTGAAAAAGAGGCCCGCATATTGCAGGCCTCCTGTTCACAAAAGCTGAATTGAATTACTGAACGGGCAACACAAGGAAGGCATCGAAATCAGGCGAGTACGATTCCTTGCGCAGAGGCAGAGTGATGGCTTTGCCATTGAATGTACCAGTCACCACAGGGTTGGCCTGAGCGATGGTCTGATTGATGTCCAGAAGGTTGTAGATGGCGTACTTCTGCCCCTGCTTGAGGGCGGTGGAAAGATCTACTTCCACACTATCCTTGCCATCCCAGTTGAACACACCCACGTTGGCGCGGCCGGGCTGGTAGGTGTTGGGGAACACGAAAACCTTCGTGCCTGCAGGCTTGTTGTTTTTACCGATGACCAGTTTGCTGTCCGTATCAACACCCAGTTTCTGCCATTCGGAGAAGCTGATCAATTCGTCATCCGGGCCCTTCTCGACGCCAGCGCCGTAGCGGAAGGGGCGATCGTTTCCATTGGCATAGTACGTGTTGTTGGTGAGCTTGTAATGTTTCAGGTCAGGCTTACCTGCTTCATTGTTGCTGATGCCCGAGCCAGCAGGGGCGCTGGCGATTTCCATCAGAACGCCCGTAGACCAGAAGGTGTTACCCGTGAGGGTCAGGTCCTTGATTCGGCCGGCCGAGAAGGCGCGGAAGGCCCCCATGATGTAGTTGTCCTTAACGAGTGCATCTTCGTGTTCGAGTTCCGGGTTGTAATGGCCCAGGATGCGCATATTGCTGCGCCAAGGCTGACCATCGCGGGGCTGATACGCCACGTTCCCGATAAATCGGATGCGGGCCGCAGGTTTCCAGCCCATCACGCCATAACTGAACGAAACCTGGCCGGGCTTGTAGTAACCGGCGATGTAGCTGATGTTTTCGATGACATCAAAGCCGCGGACTTCACCCTGCTGCGTGTAGATATCCAGGTTCCAGCCAGCGCCACGATAG
>Ga0207868_1000477_pt1 | contig 42142 bp, 30 predicted proteins | sample Passage237B_FD_187370 | JGI IMG/M metagenome (GOLD analysis project Ga0207868, IMG submission 187370) | Cellulose adapted compost microbial communities from Newby Island Compost Facility, Milpitas, CA, USA - Passage2 37B (SPAdes) (version 3) ... | reverse complement strand
GGGCTTGCGGGCCAGCAATTTCGGTCAGCGATGAAAGCCCCGGTGGCCCTTCGGCAGCGCGCAACGACGTTTGGCTCGAGGCATCCACTCGGCGCAGACGGCCTTCGCCGAACTCACCGGCAGCGCGCCCACTAAACGTGCCGACGCGCCCTGACGCGCCGCTCCAACACGGGCCGCGGCGGCCGATTCGTTCAGCCGGCTGAGCACGCCCGTCGCGACGAATCGGGCCCGAACACCCTTGGGAGCACCCGAATGCTCGATGGCATCGCGAAATGCGTCAGGGAGGTGGGCGGCCATATCTCGTATGGACGAGACGAAACTCTCACGATCGCGCAAACCAAGCCCCTGCGCGAAATCACCCCAATGCATCGGTGTTGCAGATCCGAACAGATAGGTCCCACCGAAACCCATCGCCGCCTTGGTGAATCGTCGCTGGCCTGAATTGGGTTGCGACGCGATGGCACCAGTAGCAGCGTCATACATGGGTGCCAGGCGGGTGAGCCCTGCCCTGGTGTGGAGGATCGAGAAATTCTTCGCGTGGGCGTCCGGTGCCTCGGCGAGGTAGTTGAACGCAACCATGAGCCCAAATCGCCACAGATCATCTTGGGCCTGCCCGGGAGTTGATGCCACCTCGCGAAGCAGGGCACCGATGCCCGCGGCCGAAGGACCCCCGTCCTCCTCGTACTTTTGAGCGGGGCCGACGCCTAGCGCCTGGCACATATCTTCCTGGTGCACGCGCACCAACTGATGGCTGCTATCGCGCTCGCGATCGAACCGCTCAACTACTATCGCCGGGACCCCATCGAACTCGAAGTAGAACGACATCGCCACATCCACGCCAAGGCTGCGTGCAGCCGTCATCGTGACATGCTCCGCCAGCGCCTGGTCTCCTGGGAGCACACCCTGCATTCCCACCACGCCAGGCTTGATGATGTGGGTTGACGGCTCGTTTCCCAGAGGGATGAACCAGTCCCCGCCCTCGGACCGTAGCGCGATTTTCGACTGTGCCCCAGACAGGGACCATCGCTCATTTATGCCGCGAGACTCATCGCCTTCGACTCCGTCGAGAAGCCCGCGCAAGCGCAGACCGATGCGGGTTTCGTCCACAGGCATCAGCGCGTCATAGCGTGCCGGAAGTTCGTCGTCCACCCACACCTGGACCGCCCCTGCACAGTCCAGCCCTGCCTTGCTCAGCAGCGAGTACGTCGAGGTGTCAAGCGAGCCGAGCGATCGAGCCATGCGCAACCGCGCGTCAGCCCCATCCGGCAACAGGCCGTTGAAGAACGCAGATGCCCTGTTTGGCGAGTACACCCGGTTGGGGCCTGCTGGCAGCGAAATCGATATGTCTTCCAGCGCGTCAGGGTCATAGCGGAACTCGACGCCGTCACCGGGCGCTCGGCGCAAGGTACCCACACGTCGACCGTGCAGAAAGACGAACAGCATCTCCGCCATGACGTCAGGCCTCAGGCTGGCCAGCGTCGAACGTTGCCGTGACTTCGACCCCAAGCGTGGCGAGAACACCGAGCACCTTGCCCAACTCTGCGCCGGGCGTCTTGCGGTTCTCGAACAGAGACAGCCAACGAGTGGACACCCCGGAACGCGCCGCAAGTTCGGCCTGGGTGAGACCTTGGGCGCGGCGGGCGGCAGCCACAACCTTGGACACATCCATGGCTCGCCGCAGCGGTAGTTGGCTCGTGCTCATGCGTATGACGATACCGTCATACTGTCAAATACGCAACATTCGTCATGCCAAGCGGGATTATGATGCGGCACCTGGTTCCTGCGCAACGGGGCGCGCGGAGCCATTGACACTTCTGTTGTCATACGACAACATATGTGTATGAGCATTGGTGTACGCCAGGCCGCAGAGCGCTTGGGAGTCTCCAGACAACGGGTACTCGCCATGATCAAGAGCGGGTCCCTGCGAGCCGTGCGCGAAGGACGAGACTGGCGCATCGACCCAGCCGACCTGCCCAAGCAGCCCAACCAATCGCGAGCGCTATCGGCCCGCATGGCTTGGAACCTCATTGAACTGTCCACCGACAGCCCTTCGCTCAACCTGGCAAGCAGCGAACGGGAGCGGCTGATCGAGTACTGGAACCGGCTGGGGAACTCCGAACACCCCGCCCACCTGCTACGCTCATGGATGCGCTCTCGAGCCCAACGCAGATGCTTCCAGGCACGGGACCTGGACTACCTCCGAGACGATGAGCGACTGATGCCCTCTGGGCTGTCGTCCCCTCTCGCAGGACTGTCAGGCGCACACCAGGTCGAGGGCTATGTGCTTGCGGAAGACATCGACCGTCTCGTACTGGACCACATGCTGGTGGAATCGTCGCCGGCCAACAGCAACGTCGTGCTGCATGTTGTGTCCCAGATGCGCTATCGAGACAATGCTCCTGCCCTCCTGGTCGCCGCAGATCTCGCCGACCATCACGACCGCTTCGGTCGCGAAGACGAGCAGGTGCGCGAACTCATCAACGCGGTTTGGCATGAACGCTGAGAGCCCGATAGCGCTCGGGGCCCACCACGAAGGGCACGTGCTGGCTTGGCACGCGGCAATGGACATGACCGACCGGCTGCCCGCTCGTTCATGGTGCGTCGTCGGCGGCGGCATGGTCGCGCTGCACTGTGCCGAACGCAACCAGGCAGCGGCGCGAGAAACGTGGGACGTCGACGCGATGCTCGACGCGCGAGCATACCCAGACATCCTCATGCGATTTACCACCGCACTCATGGACGTCGGGTTCCGGGCGAGCGGCGAGTCCGTCGGCGGGCATCAGCACAGATGGCTCAACGGCCAGGCAATGATCGATGTTCTCCTGCCCAACGGCATTAGCGAAAGGACGGCTCAGAGGCGCGGGGCGCAGGGTGGGACAACGCTCCGATCGCCGGGGGGTCGTCAAGCCCTCGATCGATCAGAAAAGGTGCTCATTCTGGTTGGCAATCGGGAAGGCTATGTGTACCGACCAAGTTTGCTGGGGGCGCTCGTCGGCAAAGCGGCCGCCCACGGCATCGCCACCGACCGGCGTAGAGACCGCCACCTGATCGACCTCGCCATCCTGCTTTCGCTCGTTTCGCCCCGCGACGATTTCTCCGACCTCACCGCTCGCGATCGCAGGTATCTTCGCCCGGCGCTTGCGGCGCTAAAGCCTCGCCTGGCCGAACTGGCCATCGAGCATGCTGATGCCGGTCTCGCACGAGTCGAGGACGCCCTGGAGGCCTCTGAGACAGCAGAGAGGATGCGGAAAGCGCTCGCCGTCCCAGCCGGCCAGCGATCCCGACCTACGCGCACGGTGTGTGGAGTGCGCTCGCGCTACATGCATGGGCCGTGCGTCAAGCCGCTCGGACACGACCCGCGGGAGGGCCATTCATCGGTGTAGGGCCCCGACATCCAGCAGGGCGGGTCTCAGGCAGCCTCAAGCAGCACCGACACCGCCGCCGCGGACGACGACACCGACTTGGTCCAGCGCACCTTCCCGGCATCCCAGATGCGCGGAAAGCCCTGACAGGCAGGCGGGGCCGGATGAGGCGCGGGCTACTCGCACAGGTCGGGGTACTCCGTGCGGTACTGAGGCTTCCAGTCACACAGGTCCTTGGGGATGAAGAACTTCTCCTGGACGGGGTCCCAGTACGCGCCTTCGATCGGGAAGTTTTCGTCCCGAACATAAATCCTCACCTCTCCGGGGAGGAGTCGCCGCCACTGGCTCTCGGGCACATCCTTGCCCGGGACGATGAAGTCGCCGGACTTGAGGTGCTCGACGACGTCGTCGAGGTTGTACGCTCGCACGGAAGGAATCCCGAAGCCGTCCTTGCGCACAGGGGTGCGGAAGGGCTCGCGCTCGCCCAAACCATTCGATGGCGAGTCAATATAGAACCCGGCATCTCTGCTGGACGTGATCACCGAGACCCTGTACATCGCCAGTGTCGCGTCGCCGGCGACCGCTGAAGGCCGCTGCATCGGATCGTTGGCCCCGAACGCCAGCGGCAGCATCGGTGTGCCGTCGTAGCGCACGCCATCGTAGAACTGCACCAGTGGCGCGGGTCCAGGCTCTGGCCATGACTCAACAATGCGATTACCGTCTTCGTCAAGCGCATACAGTCCGTCGGGCCCGCGACGGTAGTCGATCTTCCCATCCCAGCCCCAGGGGTACCAGTTGATGTAGGGAGACATGGCGCGCACGCCCGCCTCCCAGTGCTGGGGGTAGTTGTCGAAGATCCACTGCTCGTGCGCACCGCGAGGGGTGTCCGAGAACACGTAGTCGGGGGCGTAGGCGGCGGGGATGCCGTACTCGGTCGGGAACACGTCGCCGGCCTCCGCCCACCAGGCCGGCAGGAGGTCCTCTGCCACGACGATCGGCTCCGCGGTGGGTGTGTACGGCTGCTCGACAGAGGCAGTCGGGCCAGGCCCTGGTGTCGTGCCGTTGTTGCTGCTGCACGAGCACAGGCCCAGGACGGTGGCGGCCGTCAGGACCCCAGCCGCCACCTGCTTTGCGTTGAGTGCTGCCATCTCCAACTCCACCTCAGGCTCGATTCCGTGGACAGGGCACGAAGGGTCGCTCTGGCGAGTTCGAGGACGCATCTGCGCCACCGACGACGCGCGCGCCAAGGCCCGCGTCGCACCGCACGCAGCCACCGTCGAAGGGAAATGGTAGGCCACCCCACAGCGCTGCGAATCTACGCAGGCAACGGCATTCTTGGGAATCCCCACGGCTGCTCCTTTCTCGCCTTCCCCGCCATAGTATCCAGCCGGGCAACGAGATTTTCTTGTCTCGCGGATCAGGGGCTTGGGCAAGGGCGCGTTAGGCGCACAGGTGTGGTGCTCGAGGGTTGAAGGAAGGCCCCCGCCGCGGCCGGATGCAGCAGCCGCGGCGGGGTTGCACCTAGCGCGTCCGTCGTCAAGGGCACGACAGCGCCGGCAGCGACGGGCAGCCGCCGGGCAGGTTCTGAGGCGACGGCAAACCGAATTGGCTCACCAAAGCGCTGCTCCACGTGCGGACAAAGGCCGTCGAACTGGGCAGCGGCGACCCGTAGTAGAACGTGTACCTGTCGATGGGGGTGCCTGTAGGAATCCCCTCCTGCGTGCCCGACGCTATAACGCGCGCGTAATCCCGAATGGCCTGATCAGACGCGCAATGCTCGTAGGCCGAAGGCGGAACAGGCCATTGCCCCCACCATCCACTCTGGCACCGCTCCTTCTCGCGAGGGAAGAAATACGCGTTCACGAGAAAGTCGATCGACGAAGTGTTGTTGATCCACCGACGCTCCACTGTGCAGCCGTTGCTTGCGAAACTGATGTACGTCGGGGCGTACAGCGAGTTGCCAGCCGTTCCCTGCCGCCACGGATCGATCGGCGTCGTCACCGGACACACACCGCCGCCGTACGTCGCCGCCGACTGCGACACATACGCGTTGGCCTGAGCCCAGAAGCCCCAGTTCGCCAGCCGCTGCGTCGCCGCCGACCGCACCTGCATGTAGTGCGTCGAGCCCCACGACCCGGTGCTCGAGGTCGACCCGGTACGGGCTGCCGCCGACCAGTTGCCGGACGCGGTCTGACGCACCTGTGTCACAGCAGCGTTGCCCAGGCTCGACACCCCGCCGTTCCAGGTGCGTGTGATCACCGGCAGGAGCGTGTTGGTGACGCCGGTGACGCTCGCGCTTGCACTCGGGTTGGTCATCGGCGGGTTCGGGATGACGCCGCTGGCGCACGTTCCCACCCCTGCCCCGGCGTACTGCGCCGTCACTCGCGCGTACACCGCATACCCGCTGGCCGGCTTGACGGTTCCCTCTGCCGCGTCCCCAGACACCAGGTCGTCAGTCCACACATACTGCCATGGCGACGCCCCCGGTGCGCCACGCCACCATGTCGCCCCCACGCTGGTGTTCGCGCGACCGATCTCCCGCGCGGTGACCGTGTCGGCTGGCGACACGTAGATCCCGCCCACGCTATTGCCGCTGAACGCGCCCGACACACTGTTCCACGTCACCGCGGCCACGCATGCCGGTGCCCCCAACTGCTGCCAGTACCGCTGGCTGTCGCCGCTCCAGTCAGAGCAGGACTCCACGCCCACACCCTGACCAGCCTCGCCGGTCACGCCGGCGAGCCACCCAGGTGTGGCCGCCCCGTTGACGGTGACGTTGCAGGCCAGGGCCCGGTAGCGGGTGAAGTCGCCTTCACGCCGCGGGTGCGTCTGGTTCACGCTCGTGATGTTGTCCAGCCACGGGCTGGTCAGGGCGTCCCCGGTGACCGTGTCCACGTACGTGGTGGTGGAGCCGGAGGCTGCTGTCGTCCCGGGTCCGCCGCCTTGCGCCTCAGCCACGTCGTAGTGGCTGATGTGCTGAGCCGAGTAGTCCGGTGTCGTCGTGCTGGCGTGCTTGCCCCAGCGCACCGTGTTGGTGTTCGCCACCGAGTCCACCACGGCGTTCACGTTCGGCACACCGGGAAGCGCCACGCTCGACCACACGCGTGAGGCTGGCGAGCACTGCACCGACCCGGTGCCGCTGTACGCCGCACCGAGCCCGCCCCAGCCGTACGGGTTGATGCTGTTGCAACGCAGCACACGGAAGTTGCCCCAGTCGCCGGGGGTGACGGTGGCGGTGCCGGACTCGGCGGTGGTGTAACCGATGATGGTCGAGTACGCCGAGGCGTTGTACGACACGGCAGTGTTCACACCGTCGTGGGAGTCCTGCTGGACGCGGTAGAAGGTGACGTCGCGGTTGTGCTCGCCTGCCAGCCATGCCGGCGACTTGCCCCACACGATGGAGGCGTTGTTGGCGGCGTAACTGCGCGCGATGTCGGTGACCTCCACCACGCCAGGTGCTGGCATCACCAGGTAGCCGTTGAGCCCGGCGTTGGGGAAGGTGTTCAGCGGGAACTGGCCGCAGTAGCCGGCGTCGGGTGCGCCTTCGGCCATGTAGCAGTACGTCCACGGGGATGCGCCGGTCTCGCTCAGGGCGCGCACACGCACCTGGAAGGCACGGGAGAACAGCGGGGCACCACGCCACGAGGTGGTCTGCACGCTGGTGTCCTCCACCAAGGAGGACACGGCCGCTCCCCCGTCCCAGGTGAACGCCGACCATCCCGTCATCGGGCCGGAGTCGTCCTGGGGGTGCATCTCACGGATCTCGGCCTCGTAGCCGGTGGCTCCTGGCACCGCGGGCCAGGATGCACGCAGCGCAGGCAGGGTGGTGAACGCCGAGGCGGCGTCGCTGACGCGCGCCCCCTGCCAGTCGGGGCCACCGGAGCCGACGACCTCCACGCTCACGTCAGGCGGGGTGACCTGCACGGACACGATGGTCTGCGGGCAGCCGCTGGGTTCTACGCCGTCAACCATCGGGATGACCTGGTACACGATCGCGGCGGCGGTGATGTTGGCGATGGAGTCCACGTAGGAGGGGGACTCGTCTTGTGCCATCGCGGTCACCGGCAGCGTTGCGAGTGTCGTGGTGGCACCGGAGATGGTGCGCACCACCCGGTACTGGCTGGCTCCTTCGACCGGCACCCACCTCAGGGTGACCTGCGTGCCGTTGACGGTGCGGTTCAGGGACGCCGGGCACGAAGGCGGCGCGACCTCGCTGATGATGGAGGTCGGACGGTAGTGGTTGGGCGAGACGGTCTTGGAACGCGACACGGGCACGAACTTGTCGGCGACGTTCGCGGAGACCACGATGGTGACAGCCGAGATGGAGTTCGGCACCGGCGGGGTGGCCGGGGTGAAGTAGTCGCCGAAGTCGTCGTGGTAGCGGAACAGCGGAACACAGTAGCCGGCGTCACCGCCGCGCTCCCCCGCGGACTGCTCACTGGTGCAGGCGTCGGTGGTCAGGCCGGTGTCGTCCACAAGGGTGAACGGCACGAGCGCGTCCACGATGACGATCGACTCGTCCACCACGGTGGCGCTGGTGGTGTCGGTCCAGGCCGGCACGTCAGGGCAGGCTCCCACCAGGGTGTTCACCCATTGGCGCAGCGTGAAGGTGCCGTCGGGCTCGTCTTGCACCCAGAACTGGTCGATGCGGCAGTCCAGGCCACCTTCGGTCTCGTTGGTGATGTTGCGTCCCACGCCCAACGCTGTGGGGTGGGCACGGATGATGGTGGCGGACTCATCCACGGTGCGAGCGATCTCCTGCAAGGCGGCCTGCACCGCGGACGTCTGGGCACGCTCAGCCATCGCGTCACGCTGCTTGTTGCTCATCATGACGAATGTGGCGGCGATGATCACCATCAGGATTGCGCCGACCGCGATGTAGATCAGCAGGCTCATGGTCGAGAAGCCGTCGTCACGACGACGCAGACGCTCGAGCATGGTGATGAATGCGCGCATCAGGAATCACTCCTCGCGACCTGTTCGATCGACTCGTAGTTGATGAACCACAGGTTGTTGGGGTACACGTCAGAGCCGAAGCCTGCGGAGCCGAACTCGACGATCTGGGGCAGCGGCGGATGGTTGACGATGACGTCGACGTCACGCAGGTCCACGGTGCGGCACACCACTGAGCCGTACAGACGAAGCGAGCGCGGATGGTCGGACTCGTCGACGCCGGTCAGCGGGTCGTCAGCGATGGCACCGGGAGCGCAGTCGGCGTTGGGCGCGTACAGGTAGAACTTGGTGGTGGTCTGCGTCAGGGAGCCTCCGAGCACCACATCGGCGGAGTCGGTGAAGATCGCCACCTGAGGCTCGCTGTCAGGGCTGATGCCCAGCGCAGAGCCCGACGCGGACACGAAACGCGCCCCGTCGAGGACATGGAAGGAGCGCTCCACGAACACTCGCGCCACCTGAGGGCCGGCCCCTGTGGCCACTAGGCGCACGTCGGTGTCCATGATGAAGTCACGGAAGCAGTACGTGACGTCACCGGTCAGCAGCATCGGGACCTGCTGTTGGGACGCAACGAAGTCTTCCAAGCCCTCGACGGAGCAGTACTCGGTGATGTTGTCGATGACCTGCACGTCGGGCACCAGTTCGAAGCCGGTGGTGAAGGAGCGCCCCTCTGTGCAGCGGCTGGTGGTGCCGGAAGGGTTGAGCACCTCGCACTGGCCGGTGCCGAACAGGAACATCGAGGAGTCCCACCGGCGCAGCAGGGAGTCGCTCGAGGAGAACGGCGTGACCGGGTCCAGCAGGGTGATGTTGCCGCTGGAGGCGATCGGGGTGAGCGCTTGCAGGGTGGAGCCGTCTCGTGTGTCCTCGACGCCTTCCGCGCCGAATGCGGCGTACTGGAACAGTGACAGCGGGCTGGCGACATATGCGAGACCCTGACCCTGAGAGGCGGCGCGGGCCTCACGGACCTGCACCTGGTACAGGGGCACCCTGATGGAGCGAGAGGCGTACACGATCTCGCGGTCCAGGGTGGCGACCTCAGCGGCGATGTAGAGGTCACCGATCTGGTTGTTCAGGCGCACCCGATTCTGGTCGCCGCCAGAGCCGTCGTCCATGGGCACGTCGAACACGTCCACCCACCATGTCGCGTACGCCTGGATGCCGTAGGTGCCGTCGGGGTTGACCTCGTGCAGTTCGGTCTGCTTGGTGGCGTTGAACTGGGTGAGGTCCGCGTTCTCGGGTGCGTTCTCGCTCGGCAGCGTGCGGTTGTAGGCACCGTCGGTTGAGACGTACTCGCCGGTGTCGGTGACGACGCCGTAGTCCTCGTTGAGGCGGAACATCGCCTCGGCCAAGGCCACATCCACAGCCTCCTGTGCGATGGAGGCGCGCTGGTTGCGCTTGCCGTTCATGTGGATGCCCCACGCCAGCGACAGGATCACCAGCGTGAAGATGCCGGCCAGTGCCACGAGCGCCACAGTGCTCAGCAGCACGTCGCCGCGGTCGGGACCAACAGGGCCCCGCAACGCGCGCATCAGCCGCTCGCCCATGTGTGCCTCCTGACGACAGACTTCCTGTGGCCTGCGTTCATGATACCGACAAGACCACCACACTATTCGAGCCAACCGACATCGCGCGGTCGTGCTCAAGTTGCCTCAGTTCGCGACCGCGACGACCCGCCGGTGGCAGGCAACCCTGCCTCAGCGTTGGTCGGAAGGATCAAGGTCCCACCCCAGGCCGGTGAGTCCCTCATACGGGTAAGACGGGTCCGGCTGCGCTGGCGGAGCCGGGGTGTAGGGGTCTGGCTCGAACGGCACCGCCTGGCCGTTGCCCACCTCGAAGATCTCGTACCTCGGCGACCCTCCGGCGATGACCTTGGCCATCTCGCGCGCCCCCTCGAGGGTGCGCTGTGACTCGCACAGGTCTGGCCTGCCGTCACCGACATAGCCGGCGACCATGAAGCCAGAGAAGTACTCGTCGCCGTCGCACGAGATGACAGCCGGCACGATGACGAGGTAGTACTTGCCGCTTTGCCCGATCGTGTCTGCCAGCGCCGCCTCTGCCTGTGCCAGCGCGTCAGGAGACGTCGGGTCGATGGCGTCGAGCGCCGCCTGGGCGTGGGCGCGCACATCGGCCGGCAAGGCCTTGTCGAGCACGATCTCACGCTGCTCGCCGTCGATCTCGACGACCCCTGAGTTGGTCACCCAGATCACGCCCTCACCGCCATCGGCGACCGGGATGGCCTTGACGAGGGTCTCCCCCGGCTCGCGGTGCCCGATGAGCAGCACAGCGGCGACACCGCCCAGCGTGATCACGACCGCGCCCACGGCGATCCACTGGACCAGCCGCCTCTTGCGTGCACGCGTCATGGCCATCCGTGTGCTCCCTTCCTAGAAGGAGTTCGAGTTCAGACACACCATCAGGTAGTACGGCGTCCGACCGGCGTCGTTGAAGTGTGCGTTGCCTGATGGGGCCGACGCGTCACAGAACCACCTGATGTGGGCACGGATCTTGCCGGTGGTGGCCTGCCCCCAGTACCCATCCGCAGCGATCGGCCCCATCAACGGCCCGCCCGAGTTGTTCATGTAGGACTGCAGGTAGACCGTGTTCGCGGAGTACGTCCACGCGGTGGTGTTCCACGGGTTGCGGCCGAAGTTGTTGCCGATGGTGCCGCCCACCCTCTGTGCGAGACGGTCGAAGGCGTTCTGGTTCCAGCCGCTGGATGTGGGCGAGCCCACCACCAGCAAGCGGTACGGGACCGATCCGGTGCCGGACTTGGTCGCGCTCGTCATCTGCGACACGGCATTCACGCACCGAGACTCAACGGTGACAGTTCCCGAGCCGTAGCCGTACGCGAAAGACACGTTGTACTGATTCGACGTGCCCCAAGCGGTGAAGGTGCCTGAGGCCGTCTTGTAGCGGTACTGGGGCGTCAGCCCTGCGGCACAACTGGAGGTTGCCGTGATGCGTCCGCCTGATGTCGTCGGCGCACCCGACACAGTGAGGCTCGGCGGCGCGGGAATGCTCAGCGTGATCTCGCTGGAGGTGATCGTGGGCGACGAGCCGAATGGGCTGGTGTACGAGTACTGGACCTTCACCTTGTCGCCCGGCACCAGGCCCGTCAGCGTGGTCGACGTCGTGCCCGGACCGAACGTCTGTGGCGATCGTGCGACCCCGTTGACGATGAAGGTGACGGTGTGCGACGTGACATGAGGGTAGTTGGGAGACCACGTCGCGCTCACCTCAGCGGAGTTCACCGAGGCGACACTCACGCTGCCGGCGACAGGAAGCGGCGGGACGACGGTGCGCTCAGCCCATGCGGACACGCCCGCGTCGTTGTGCATCCGCACACGCAGCGTCACGTAGGGCGACAGCACCCCTTGTGCGTTCGCTGGAGGAAGCACACCATTGCGCGTGAGCGTGGTGGTGTTGCTGGACAGCCGCTCCCACTGCCCCTCCGCGTTCTTCTGCTCGACGTCGAAGGAGAAACCCGCGCCGCCAATGTAGGTGGGGCCGTTCGACGACCACGACCAGTTGGTGTAGAGCGCTCCCGGCACCAGCGAACCGTTCACCGTCGGCGCGTTCGGCAAGCCCAGCACTGTGACGGTGCGCTCAGCCCATGCGGACACACCCGCATCGTTCTTGGCCCGCACGCGCACCGTGGTGGTGGTGGCGCGGTACCCGTCGGCCTTCATCGGGGACGGAAGATCGGTCAGGCTCGTCGATGTCGTGTCGGTGTCGAGGGTCTCCCACTCGTCGGCACCGTTGCGCATCTGCACATCGAACGTCAGGCCGCGTCCTCCCGCTCCGCTGTAGGAGCCCGCGTCGGATGACCACGACCAGTTGGAGAAGATCGTGCCCGTCTTGGCGGAGCCCTCGAGGTCAGGCGCGTCAGGCTTGGACACGGTGACCAGCGGGCCCAGCGTCGACGAGCACGCCACCTCGACGCCGTTGACCTCGGTGCAGACCTTGTAGTGCGTCACCTCGCCTTCGGCGGTGTCCCACGCCATCCCGCCGCCGACATCGGAGTACGCGAGCCGGATGATCTCGGGCTGGGGGTCTGTGCCCACCGTGCGGTAGACGATGGTGGCCACTTCGGTGAGTTCCTCAGCCCTCAGGAGCCCCTCTGTCGCATCCCAGAAGACCTCGTCGCGGTTCCATGCGGTCTTGCCGCCACGCAGCGCAGCGATGCGCGGCGGGTCGAAAGTGACCACGTTGGAGAACTTCACGCCATCCGCGGTCGAGTCGTCGTCATCGACATCGATAGTGGTGACCATGACACGGAAGGACGGGGCGTAGCCGATGGACTCCTTCCAGGTGTAGGTGCAGGTCTCATCGGCGTTCTGGATCACCGGGTATCCGCCGCCGCACAGCACCTCGTAACTGTCGAACGACGGAGACGTCGACACCTGGATCTCCCACTCGAACGCCTTGGTGATAGTGGCCTCAAGCACACCCGTGCGCCAGTCTCCAGTCAGCACCGGAGCGTTCACATCACGGACGACGTTCAGGCCGCCGCCGAGACCGATGTTCACCGACGTCGGCACCGCCTCGGCCACCGTCGGGGTGCGCAGCATGGTGAAAGTCTGAGACTGCGACTCCATCTCGCCCCACACCACGAGCACAGACACCCGCTTGGTGCCGAAGCCGTCGACATGCTGCCCGGTCTCCGACGAGACCGCAGGCTCGCGCTCCCACGTCACCGCGGTGTAGACCCGCATGTTCTCGTTGAGCGTGCCGAAGGTGTCGGTCTCGCCCGTGGCGATAGCCGGCGTCGGAGCGAACTTGTCGAACTGGTCTTCAGGCAGTGTGACAAACGGCTGATCGCCAGCGAGAGCCAGCACATGCTCGTCGTTGAGCCCCAGGTCGCCCTCCGCCATCGCCAAGTCGCGCCAAGGGGTTGAGTTGGCGATCTCGAACACCGCCTGGGCGGCATCGGCCGCCTGGGTCTCGAGCGTCGCGCGAGCCACCGTGCGGGAGTACGCCAGCAGCGAGGTGGCCACGCCCGCCAGCGTCAGCGCGATGACGAACATCGCGACCACGAGCGTCACCTCGGAGATGCCGCGGGGGCGGCGCACATTCGCCGTGGCGGCAAGCACCCTGTTCCGCATCTTCGACTCCCTTCGGCGCAGTGGCCTACCACGCCGTAGCACAACTGAATGCCCGCCTTCAAGTGTGGCAGACGATCCTGGCTCAGTCTCCTGGCAACGGTATCCGGCCCCGCAACGGCATCAGCCCCCGCAGCCGGGAGAGGCCACGGGGGCTGATGCGATGTGGTCGGCGCGCACGCCGCCACGAGTTGACCGACTTAGTCGTCGTCGCCGCCGCCACCAGGAGCAGCAGGAACGTTGCTCCACTCCGCGACGACCGTGTAGCCGGAGTACGTCGAGCCATCGAACTCGTCGCTGGGCGTCTTGGTCACAGTCCCGGAGCGCGTGATGACGATGACGTCATCGAAGGCCGTCGAGGTCACGACCGTCACCGTCGCGTTGGGGGCAGAGAAACTGCCGTCACGGTAGACAGTGATCGTGGCTCCCTCAGGAATCGCCTCAGCGATCGGGATGTCGCCGTTGCGGTCCAGGTAGGCGTCGACCGCCTCCTCGTCCGGCAGAGTGCCGTAGTCGGCGAAGTACGACTGGATGGCACCGTGAGCGTCGGTCGCGATGGCCTGTGCCTGGTTCTCGCGAGCGTTGCCCATCAGCACGAAGTACAGGCCGGCACCGACGGCGGAGAGGACGAGCACGACGGCGATCCAGACAACGAGGTCGATGGTCGAGAAGCCCTTGGTGGCCGCTCCGCCCTTGATCTGCTGCTTGGTTGCAGCCAGGCGCATGCGCGCCATGCTGTTCACCTTCAAGTTATTCTCCCTTGGATCATGGCCCTGCAGGGCCTACAGGAGGTGAGCCGTGATGGCCACCCTTCGCGATGGTATCCCCATAACTGTGGCAGTTTTCCTGCTAGGCAAGAACTTGCTCACTGAGGACGTACCCCCATTGTGGGGGCACATGCCTTCCATAGTCCACGAGTAACTTGAAGAACGGCCTCAGATCGCCTGCGCAACAGCCAGCACAGGCCCGTACAGCGCGCCGGCGAGGATGGCCAACACGGCACCGACGACGATGAGCGCAAGCGGGTTGATGAGCGCCGCAAGGTTGTCTGTCATCGCGTCGAGTTCGCCCTCCTGCTCGTCGGCGATCTTGCCCAACATGTCGTCGAGCGAGCCGGACTTCTCGCCGGACTGGATCATCTTCACCAGGGCGAAGTCGAACAGGTCCGGGTGCCCGCGCATGACGTCAGAGATCGGGCGACCCTCGCTCGTGGCGGCATCCGCCATCTCCCCGACCGCAACCCGATACATGCGGTTCACCATCGTCGGCGTGAGGATCTGCAGAGCGCGCGACTGCTGCACACCAGCCTTGACAAGCATCTGCAGCCCTCGCGTGAGGCCGGCCTTGGCCTGCAGGCGCACCAGACGGCCCATCACCGGCACGCGCAGCGCCGTCTTCGACTTGAACACCGCCCACGGCTCCGAGAAGCGCAACACCTTGCGGCTGAGCACGAACAGGCCGACAGCCAGCAGCAAGGAGATGACGCCGATGATGGCCGCGTGCTCGGAGAACCACACGAGAAGCCGAGTGGTCGGAGGCAACTGCCCCCCGGGGTTCATGTCCTCAAGCATCTTGGCCATCTCGGGGATCATGACGATCGACATCATGATGCCCACGCCGATAGCAGCAACCAACGTGATGACAGGCATCACCAGCGCACCGCGGATCGCGCGACGCAGGCGGTTGCGGTTGTCGGCCATGATCGCCACCCGCTCGAGAGTGTCGCCCAGGAAGCCGCCTTCGACGGCGGCGGTGACCAACTCGATCGTCATCTCGTCGAACACCTTGGGGTGGCGACGCATGGCATCACCAAGGGGCGTGCCTTCGGCCAGACGGTCACGCATGTCAGCGAAGGTCTCGCGGATCATCAATTCGCGAGAGCCGTCAGCCACCGCGTCCACCGCCTCGGGGAGAGGCACCCCGGCGCGCACCAGCGACGCCAGGATGCGGTACGCCGCCGCCATGTCCTTGCCAGAGGGCTTGCCGGTCAACTTCGCCACCGACCACTCTGTGTTGCCGAAGGCGACACCAGACTTCTGCTCGATGATCACGGGCGTGAGGCCACGGTCGATGAGCGTGGAGCGCACCACGTCTTCCGTGGCGGCATGCATGGTGCCCTCGTGGAAGACGCGCCGCTGGGTGGCGGGGTCGACGTCGCCCATCGCCCGCCACTTGAACTCCGGGGTCGCGGTCTTTGTAGCCATCGTCGCCTCCTAGAACTTCGGGGCCAAGCCGGCGCGAGCCAGGCGATCGGACAGCATGGGGCGATGCATCGCGGCCAGCACCGCGTCCTCTGGCGTGATCCGACGGTTGCTGGCCAGGTCGAACAGATGGTCGTCGAGCAGCCTGTTGCCGATGTCCTGGCTGCCGCGGATCGAGTCGTCGATCTGGGAGAAGCCAGAGGGGTTGAGCATCTGTGCGCGGATCGCGTCGGTGACGAACATGATCTCCAGCGCCGCCACACGACCCCCGCCGATGCGTGGCAACAGCACCTGACCGACCACAGCCTGCAACGAGCCAGCCAGAGTCTGACGGACCTGCTCCTGCTCGTCCGCGGGGTACTGGTTCACGATGCGTGTGAGCGTGTCCTTGGCGGACTTGGTGTGCAAGGTGCCGAGCACCAGGTGGCCGGTCTCAGCGGCCTCCAACGCGATGCGCATGGTCTCCAGGTCGCGCATCTCGCCGACCATGATGACGTCAGGGTCCTGACGCAGCGCCCGACGCAGCCCTTCCGAGAACGTCGGAGTGTCCTCCCCGATCTCGCGCTGGGAGATCATCGCCACGTCAGAGCGGTGCACGAACTCGATGGGGTCCTCGATCGTCAGCACCGAGCATGCCCGCGTGTGGTTGATCTGGTCGATGATGGCCGCCAGCGTGGTCGACTTGCCTGAGCCGGTGGGGCCGGTCACCAGCACCAGTCCACGCCTGAGCGAAGGGATGCGGTACAGGGCCTCAGGCAGTTCCAGGTCACGCATCGACTGGATGTGCGTGGGGATCTGACGCATCACGATGCGCGGCTGGCCTCGTTCGAGGGAGACGTTCACACGGAAGCGAGCAACCCCGGCCCCGGTGTTCCCGACCAACTCGTACGACGTGTCGGCATCGAATCCGGCCACGTCATCCTGGAACGAGCGACCCTCAGTGCGGTGACGCTCCAAGACCAGGCGCAGCGCCTGAGCGCTCGCGGCAGAGCGCTCCAGATGATGCTGAGCCAGGGCGTTGGCTCGCTCGAATCGCAGCGCCTCGTCACCGGTCAGCAGCGACTCCACCATCCGCACGACCGTGTTGCGCGAGAACGGAGGCACAGCGGCTGTCGTGTCCCTCTCGCGCAACACCAGCAGTTCGCCGTCCTTGCGGAAGCGCGGAGGCTCTCCAGCCTGGATGTGCAGGTCAGAGCCGCGTTCCTTGACCAAGGTGGTCAAGAGCACGTCCAGCGCCGTCTTAGGGTCCTCTGGCAGCGCAGAGACGAGGATCTGATGCTGGTCGACTCGCCCAGGCCCGGTGTACACCATGACGCCCTCCTAGTTCCCGGCCGACGGTGACGGCGTCACCGGCCCAGGGCTCGGACTGGGGACGACAGATGCCGACAGCGACGGCGTGAACGTCGGCTCAGGCTCAGGCGTGAACGTCGGGATCACCGGCCCCGGCGTTGGCGACACAGAAACGTCCGGCTTGGTCTTCTTGATCAGGTCGCCGAAGATCGACTCCGGCAGCGGCGGCAGTTCGCGCACGATGAACTGCTGACCGACGATGGCGATGGAGTTGCCCGAGCCGGACACGAAGCGGATCAGGATGGCTCGACCAGGCGAGTTGGAGATCTCGTTGATGAGCCACGCCGAGCGTGACACGTCCGGCAGACGCACGAAGCCGTTGTTGGCCGACCACGCGTCCGGGACCTGAACGTGGTTGCCCGCTGTCGCCAACGGGTACAGCGACACCAGGTCCTCGGCGTTGAGCGACTCGACGTTCGGCACTCCCACGTACGGCGGCGTGCCGTAGTCGGGACGGAACACCGTCGGCCAGCCAGCCGTGCCTGCCCCCGCGTTGTCGGCGAAGTACGACGACAGCAGCCCGCTCACGGTCGAGTTGTGGACGACAGACATGGACAGGCGCTCACGTCCGGTGTCCCCGCCGTACGAGTAGTAGCCCAGGTGCGGGGAGGCGACGTACACCGTTCCCACGTCGTCGACATACGCGACAGACCCGTCGAGTTCGCCGCTCAGCGCCAGCGGAACGGTGCCCAGCGGGAAGATGTCGGTGTCGCTCTCGCGCACATCCGAGTCGTTGTTCTCATCCACCCCCGGCACCGACCCGGCGACCTCGGAGTCGTCCGCCCCCGGCAGCGACTCGACGCCGCCGATGATGATCTGCTCGGGCTTGATGACCTTGCCAGAGTCGAACGAGCCGTCAGCCAACAACTGCGGGTAGTCGGTGGAGATGCCCTTGATGCGCACCGTGGCGAAGATGGACGAGTTCTGCAGGTCGCGGTACAGGCTGTCCTGCTCGGCGCTGTTGGGGAAACGCTGTGTGAACGCCTCGATGGCGTCGTACTGCGCGGCGATCTTGTCGCGCATGTCTTCGAGCGCGAGACGCTCTTCGACGTACTCCCTCGTCTTGGCCTCCGCCCGCTTGCGCGCCTCGTTGGAGTCGTTGATCTTGCCGATGAGGGGCACGATGAGCGCGAACATCGTCACGAGCGCGACGATCGCCGTCAGCACGCCTCCGACGAGGTAGACGACGGTGACGTTGCGGACGCGAGACTCAGGCCGCGGCGGCGCGACAGTGGCGTTGATCTCGGCGGTCATCAGTTACCTCCTGCGTTCGCAGACGGAGACGGAGCGGGACCGGCGGGGGCCTCAGGCTCGACGCCCAAGATGGTGCGGGCCTCGTCGGCGTACTTGCCGCTCAGCGCGCTGACGCCGAAGTTGATGGTGAAGGACCAGGTGGTCTGGCCAACCCTGCCCACCGGGTCAGAGTTGGTGGCGTTGAGGATGTACCCGCCGAACAGGCCGTTGTCGGGGTCGTTGTTCAGTGTGGCGATCGCCTCACCGGCCGCGATGTACGACGACGACACTGCGGTGCCAGAGATGCACCCCAGCGCCGGCTCCGGGGTGAACGGCTCGTTGCCGGGGCAGGGCGTGTTCTGCACCGAGTAGTTCACCAGCCCGATGTGGCTGTAGTCGCTCTTGACGTACCAGGTGCCGGACTGGTCCTGCATGAGGGCCTCGCGCGGGATCTCAGCCTGCACAGCCTCCTGCAGACTCATGATGAGGCTGTAGTAGTCCACGTCGGATGCGAGGGCGTCGGCGACGGCACGCTGACGCGTCTCGAAGCCTTCATACAGGTCACGCACCGGGGCCAACTGCTCGGCCTCGAGCCTTGCCTGGTCTCGCTCAGCCTTGGCTGCGGCCTCGGCGCTGCGTGCAGCCAGCAGCCCTACACCGAGGACACCGCCGATGACCAGGGCTCCGCCGACGACGAACGTGGCGATGACGGCGACACGGCGGCTGGCGCGACGTCGCTCCAGCACAGACAAGCGCGACCGAGGCACCAGCGACACCGACGGCAGGAATGGGCTGGGGTACTGCGCCCCGCCCTGGGTCTGGGCCGCGTGGCTCGCGGCAGCGTTGTCCTTCTTCGACAGGGTGAACAGTGCCATCTCTCAGGCCGCCTTCCGGTCCGACAGCAGAAGCCCCAGCGCCGCCACCACCGACACGCCATCGACGTACGGCGGGATGCGTCCCGAGCCGTCAGCCCATGCGAACGACTGCGAGGTCGCACCGACGGCGACAGGGATGTCCAGTCCGCCCATGGAGGGGTCCGCCAGCGTTGTGGTCAGGTTGTGCAACGCGCTGCCGCCGCCGACGAGCGTGATCGACTGCAGCCCATGCTCCTCAACCTGGCCGGGGATGTTGTTGGTGGCGGCGTGGAAGCGCTCAAGCATCTGGTCGATCTCACGCATGAGTCCCTGCGCCTGAGCGCGCACCGCCTGCTGGGTGGCCACGGTGGCCGGCTCGTTCGGCTGGTTGCTTTCCAGGACGGCGAGCGCCTTCTTGAGGTCCTCAGCCCTGTCCGACTGCGTGGTCGTCAACCCCGAGATGCGGGCCAATTCCTTGCGCACATGATCCGTGACGCTGTCCCCTCCGATGCCAGGGATGGTGGCGACGGCGCGGAAGTTGCCGTTGACGTGCATGATCAACGTCACGAAGGTCGAGCCGATGTCGATGATGATGTCTGCCGAGCGGGTGTTGTCTCGCGGCACCAGCGCAGTGCCACGGAGCGTTCCGAAGGCGGTCAGGTCCATGCCGACAAGTTCAAGCCCGGCATCCTCGACAGCGTTCGCCAAAGCCTGGGGCTCGTCCTTGGGCACCACGACGGCCGCGAGGAGCAGTTCGCGCTGCTCCGGCTTGGCAGGGTCATGGCGGACGATGCGCTCACGCAACACGTAGTGGAACACCGACACGGCGTTGGTCTCGAACTGGCCCGGCAGGATGTTCTGCGCCTGCACCCACTCGGGCGAAGCGACTGCGGCCAGATCGTCAGGATGGAAGAACTCCACCCACTTCACACCAGACTGGACGCGACGGGACTGGACGCCCGCGATCACATCCTTGGTCTGGAAGTCGTGAGCGCGCCACATCTCCTTGAGCGCCTCGGCGAGAGCGGTCACGTCGTGAATGCCGTTGGAACGCACCGCGCCCTTCGGCGTGGGCACCGACGCGATCTTGTCCACGATCGCCGTGCGGCCGTCCACGATCCCCTGCACCGCCGTGATGTTGGTCGTGCCGACATCGAGCGCCACCACGCGCTTGTTCGCCATCTCGCCTCCAGGCTTGGTCCACCGCCGAACGGTCACATCGTATGTGAAGAATGTGGCAGGTTTTTCTGCCACGCGTTGAGGCCTAGACGACGGTAGACCAACACCATCCCTGCGGCGCGGCAGGGCGCTCTTGAGCCCGCCAGACATGAGCAAAAATGTGGCAGGCTCGCGGGCGTAGACTGACCCGCAGCGGCCCTATAGCGGTGGTAGGGCGTGAAGGGACTGACGTGGCTCAGCAGAAGAAGATCACCATCAACCCAGAGAATCTCGTGCACCTGGGGATCATCTCGGCGCACGATTTGGCGCGCGCTCGGGACGAGGTGCAGCAGACCCCTAGCCAAGGTGGTGTGGTCGGTGCCTTGTTGCGGGCTGGCGCGGTCACCGTCGAGGACATCTACCGCGTCCACGCCAGCGAGAACAACCTCGGGTACGTCACACAGGAGGAGATCACCCCGACCGTCGAGGTGCGCAACGCCGTGCCGTTCGCTCTGGCCCGCGAGCACGAGGTGGTCCCGGTCAAGTTCGACGACAGCGGTCGCCTCGTCGTGGCCGTCGAGACGCTCACTCACGAACTGCGCACCACGCTTGAGCAGGAACTGCCGTACGAACTGATCTACGTCATCGCGTCGAGCCAGACGCTCAAGGACAGGGTCCGCACGTACTACTCCGCGGGCTCGGAGGCGGCCTCCATCTCCATCAGCGCAGAGATGCAACTCGACACCGAGGCTCCAAGCCTCGATGCGCTGCTCGAGAGCGGCAGCGAAGACGCGGGCGTGTCGCGCACCGTGCGCCTGCTCATCACCGAGGGCATCTCCGAAGGAGCCTCTGACATCCACTTGGAGCCCTTCGGCATGCAGTACCGGGTGCGTTACCGCATCGACAACGAACTCCGGGTCTTCCCTGACCTGGTGTTCGAGCCCATCGAGGCCGACCGTGTCATCGCGCGCATCAAGGTGCTGTCGTCGTTGGACGTCACCGAGCGGCGTCTGCCGCAGGACGGTCGCATCACGTTCCGCCTCAACAAGCAGACCATCGACCTGCGTGTGGCAGTCGTCCCCGTGCACTCCCCCACCAGTGAGCAGCGCGAGAAGGTCGTCATGCGTATCCTCGCCAACGACCTGGCTGGACGCCCGCTGAACGAACTGGACTTCTCCGAGACGAATCTGCGGATGATGCGTGAGGCGCTGCGACGCAAGCACGGCATGATCCTCGTCACCGGCCCCACCGGCTCCGGCAAGTCCACGACGCTGTACTCGTCCATCTCCGAGGTCGCCACCGACCAGGTGAACGTCATGGCCGCGGAAGACCCGGTGGAGTACCGATTCGCCGGCGTCAACCAGGTGCAAATCAACGAGAAGAACGGCATCACGTTCCCCAACGCGCTGCGGTCCTTCCTGCGTGCCGACCCCGACATCATCCTCATCGGCGAGATCCGTGACGAGGAGACAGCCCAGATCGCCATCCAGGCGTCTTTGACCGGCCACCTGGTGCTGTCCACCCTGCACACCAACTCGGCGGCGTTGACGGTGTCGCGCCTGCTGGACATGCATGTGAAGCCGTACCTGCTCGGCGACGCTCTCGTCGCGGCGCTGTCGCAGCGTCTGGTGCGCCGCCTGTGCCGACACTGCCGTGTGCCCGTCACGGCGAGCCCTCAAGAGGTGCTGGCCCTGTCTGGCGCTCCCGCGGCTGAGCCTGTGCAGGTGTTCGCCGCCAACCCGCAAGGATGCCGCTCGTGTCGCGCCGGCTACTCAGGCAGGATCGCGGTCCATGAGTTGATGGTGGTGGGGCCTGAGGTGCGGCGCGCCATCAGCGAGGGACGCAATTCGGAAGAGATCGAAGCCATCGCCATCCAGAGTGGCCGTCTCACGACGCTGGCTCAGGACGGGTGGCTCAAGATCACGCAGGGCCTGACCGACGTGGCGCAGGTCGCCGCCCTGATCGGGGAGATCGCCAACGAGAGCGAGCCGTCCACCGAGGCGAGAGTCGAGGTGCCTCAGCAGCCGTCGATGACCGCCTGAGCGCACCGCTGACACAGCGTCCCCGTAACGGTCTCCCGAGCCGTCGGCGCTCGCGCGTCGGTCATGGCTGCCCCGCAGGCGGCTGTTGCGCTGTGTCTACGGCGCACGTAGTGCAACGCCTCCTGATCGGGCACCAGCATCCACCCGCCTGGCGGCTGTGCTGCCGCGAACACGGCGTCAGCCGACGAGACCACGCGCCGTCGCGGTGTCGGCAAGATGCGTTGGGCGAGGCTAGACCACTTCAACATCAGCACCCAAGGCATCCCGGTCACCGAGGTCGAGACCACGGTCTGCCAGCAACGCGCGGAAGTCCTCGTCCGACAAGCGACGCATCAGCGGCCGCTCCCCTTTCGCACACAGCAGCCAGTCCCCCACTGCCAGACGCAGGTACAGGTACTCGTGACCGCGCGTGTGGTGAGTGATGCCGACCGGCACCGAGGCGAGCATCGTGACGGCGTGCACGTCGACGACCGGCAGCACCACGCTCGGCTCGTAACCGGCGGCGGCCACCACGTTCGCCGCGACCCACAGGACGTCATTCGGCTCACGCAAGTGGTACGCGATCGTCTCGCCAGTGTCGATCTGGCGCATCGTCCACGGCTGGTCCTTGCGGTTGAGCGCATTAGCAAAGGTCGCGGACGCCGCTTGGGGCGTACCCTCGCTGGTGCGAGTGGCGGTGTACGTCCGACATGCCCCGCCGGACGCGGCGCGGTGGTTCCACACCACCGCACGCCCTTCTTTGTCGACTCGCCACTGCACCAGTGTGCTCGGCACCTCGTCCCCGCATCCGTCACAGCGCAGCGTCCGCTCATCAGTCACGACGTGGTGCCTCCTTGGATGGCCGCATTGATCTCCTCTTGCGTGATGCCTCGGGCCAGGGCCTGCGCGATCGCCTCATTCAGCACACGCTCCGCTCGCCGCACCGATATCGCCGCGACCATGACCTCCATCAGCGCGCTGTCGCGCTCGAGGCGCGCCTGCTGCTGAGCGAAGCCCTCGAAGACTTCGGCCGCACCGGACAGGCCGACAGGCTCCTTCGAGGAGGTCCCCTTGCCCGCCATGACGGCAGGCTAACAGCGCAACGTGGACGGTTTTCTTGGCTCGATCAGGTCTCGACGACGACGACTTCGGTGTCCCGGTTGACCCACTCCGGCAGGTGCGACACATGATCGTGCGAGTACACCACCACCAACAGCCGGTGAGCGCGAGAAGGTCTCGTGCTCGGCCACGTGAACAACGCGTCGGTGGACACCACCAGCAGGTCCGGCACAGCCAGCCGCCGACCCTTCCACCTGACCTCGTGCTCCCCGCCCATGAGCGCCGAGATGACGCCTCCGAGGTCCGTGCCGCCGCCGCTGTGCATCCAGCGCCTGCGCACCTCTTCCGACATGACGGCGCTGCGCCCCACGTCGACGATGCCGTCTGCGACCGTCACCCACTCCGCGGTCGCCTGCAGGCGGGTCATCAGGCGGGTCATCAGGGTGCTCATCGCGTCCATCGCATCCGCAAGGCGGCCAACCATCGAGCCGGACACGTCCTGGATGATGGTCACTGACGGCGAGTAGTCGGTCAGCCCCATCAGGCGCACCCCCACCATCGGCTGATTCGGATTCGCCACCGCATAGGTGATGTCGGACGCGCCGCGCTGCCGCTCCGAGACCAAGCAGCGCGACACCACGCGCGCCAGATGCGCCTCCCACGTCTGTCCCCGCGATTGCGCATTGTTGTGGGCGTAGACCACGGCTGCATCGTCCGGGCCCGCGACAAACCCGGCGCACCGGATGGTCAGCAGCGAGGTCTCCAAGAGCGCGGCATCCATCTGTGAGGCCGACGGGGCAGGCGGACGCTCCTCACGGGCGTCGGGGCGGCTCGCGGCCAGCGTGTCCGCCGGATGCGGCATCGACTGTGACCACGACATGCCTTCGGCCGACGCGAGGCGCTCGCGTCGAGCCTGATCGACCCGGTGCGCCCCCACCTCGCCGAGGATCTCGTCGATCGTGGGCTCGGCAAGCGGCGACCCGTCAGCGACGGCGTCACCGTCACCATCAGCCTCTGCGCCCGGCTCAGCCTCTGCGCCTGGCTGGCCCCCTGCCGGGGCGCTCTGCAGGTCGTCCGGGTCCGACGAGCCGGCATCCCGATCATCGTCGCCTGCGTCGGCGTCGCCACCGGCCCCCGAAGAGGACGAGCCGGCATCGTCGCGCGTGTCCTCGACGAACTCAGCCAGGTGGCGGGCACGCAGGAGCAAGGTCGCATACGTCTCGGCACTGCGTTGGGGCGGCAGGTGCAGAGCCTCGGGTCGGAACGCGCCGGCAGGCACCACGGTGGGGGCGTCGGTGATGCCCCAGCGCTCCATGTCGTAGACGGTGAACTGGTGCGACTTCGACACACGCTGCTCGATGAGCATGAGGGTGTACCGCTCCCGCTCCCGCTCCATCGCGTCGACGATCTCCATCTGCATGGCAGGCACGGCGATGTCAGCCCAGTCGTCCTCGCTCACCCAGGCCAGGCGAGAGAACATGTTGCGACTGAACTTAGCGGCCTCGTGCTCGAGGGTGCCTGCCAGGACATGCACCGGCTCGCTCAGACAGTACGAGCGGTCCAGGTACACCCGGCCCTCACGGTCGGAGCGAGGGGCGCGCACCCATCCGGCGCTGTGGGACACCGGCGGGCGGTCCACCGGGACGAGCGTCAGGGTGTTCACCAGCGGTGCCAGCCACGGTTTCAAGGCAAGCAGGTACGAGCGTGCCGCGTGCACGCGGTCCCACGGAAAGCCCTCCACCGCCACTCTTCGAGGCTAGCGGCCAGAAGGGCTCTGGTTTCCTGGCTCTTGGGAAGCGAGCAAGACGCCGGCCACGCCGTCGGCTCAGCGCTCTAGGCCAAACGCCACAGCAGGTACGGCATCGCCTGTGACCACCACTGGTCGGCGGTGAAGTCCACAGGAGCGAGTCTCCCGGTGCCCATGAGCACCACCCACGCGATCATCGCCAGCGACCAGACGAAGAACACCACGCGCAGCACCACCGACTCGAGGATGCCGCCAGTGGCGAAGCCCAGCGGCGCGGCCATGCCGCGAGTGGAGAACGGCGCGAAGAAGGTCACCTTGCCGCGGGTGAGCATGTCTCCCGCCGAGTGCAGGAGCGGACCGGCGAACGCGCCGATCGCGAGCCAGTTGCCGTCAGCGGTGATGACGCCGCGCTCGACGCCGAAGAACAGCGCCACCGCCAGCGCAAGGATGAGCACCGGGTTGCGTCCGACGGAGCCGAACAGGAACGCGAAGGTCACCGACGCATAGAACAGGAACAGCAGACCCAGGAAGATGGCGGCCCACTGTGTGACGTTGAGCAGTGCGGTGATGCCCCAGAAGGTCAGGCCGGACAGCGCGGCGAAGAAGATGGAGTGGAAGAAGCCGCGGTGGCGGATGCCGAACAGGCGGATGAAGCCGTGCAGGATGGCTCCGAGCCACCCGAGACGCTTGGTGATGGTGCTGCTGTGGTGGTCGATGTCGGGCACGAGCGCGCCGCCGGCGATGAGCAGGAGCATGAGCAGCGCGTTGGGCCAGTGCTCGGTCACCCACGTCTCGACGGCGTCGCTGAAGTAGGCCGTGGTGGCCAACGCGGTGCCGGCGACGCCGACGGCGAAGGTGACGTGCTGTCGTGCCATCATGCCGACAAGCCTACCACAGTTTTGGAGGATGGCTGCAACGCTTTCTGAGCCGTCGCCAGAGGCCATCCGCCGCCGCGCGCCGCGTCAGGAAGCAGGACTCAATCGCTGCAGCAGCCGCCGCTCCCACTCGAAGTGCCCGTTGTACAGGTAGTCCTCCATCGGACCCATCCACGGCCGGTCCGCATACGGCGAGACGGCCACACGCTCCAAGCCCGACTCCAGGACGTGCCGCTCGCCAACCTCGGTCCTGACCGGAGCAAGCGCGGCCACGAACGGGTCCACCACCGTCTCCTGCTCGGTGCCGGGGTCCAGCACGATCACGCGATGGGTCACGGTGCGACTGAGAAAGCGAGGGCGTCGCGCCGTCTTGCGCACCAGCCCCTGCACATCCATCAAAGCCACCCGGTCAGCCCCCAAGCGCTCGGCCAGGCGCGCCGCGATCGCATCCACCCGCCCGCGAGCATGTGCGGCACGACGAGGCACCGCGACATCGAAGGTGCCCAACTCGTCCCGGATCGCATCCAGCACCGCCCGTGCGGTCTCAGGAGTGATGCTCAGGTGACGGGCGTAGGCATCAGCGACGCGCTCCACCACGTCGTACGACACCGGGGGCCGCGGCGGCGTCGACATGTACTTGCGCCACAGCGGCTGCTGTTGAGCCACACGCCTGCGCTCCCGGAGTTCCTCCAACTCCCCCAGCGTGAACTGCTCGATGGAGCGACCGACTCGACCGGCATCGAGTTCCGCAGCCGAAGCACCGCCGTGGCGGTAGCAGTACGTCTCCGTCGCGCGAATGGGGTTGCGACACCCGGCATGCGCGCACGTCTTGCCAGCCATGCCGTCAGGGTATCCAGTCGCGCCCTGCGGTTTTCCTGCGAGCGCCTACCGCCGCGCCAAGACCTCTTCCTCGATCTCGAAGCCATACGAGCGCGCGACACCCACCACACGGTGCCAGTCCTCGTCCGCCAGCCCGCGCGGCACCTGGAGCACCAGGATCTTCGAGTCCCCGTCATCACGCGACAGCCTGGCGTCCTCATCATCAAGGATCAGCCGACCACGACGCGACACGTCCTCGCACATCTCCTGGAAGATGTCGTCCAGCGACACCTCCCTGATCGTGGCGGACGACTGTGCGTCGTCGTCACGCTCGCCATCCTCGCCCCTGCCCTTGGGCTCGATCGCGTCGGCCTCGACGGACACGATGGCGGCCGCGACCTCGCCAGCATCCAAGTCGTCGTCCTCGTCGACAGCCTCACGCACCGAAACGGTCTCGTCGACCTTGTCTCGTCCCGCACGGCGCGCATCAGACACCGTCGGGTCCGCGGCGGCGGCAAGGCCAGCCAGCAGCGGCCGCAGACGCTCAACCACCGCATCAGCCACCGCATCGACATCCACCGTCGCCCCCACGGCGCTCTCACGAGCCAGCCGGTTGCGCATCACCACATCCAGCAGCGCCGACTCCAGCCCGAGACGGGCGTCGGACACGGATGAGCGGTGCGCCTGCAGCAGAGCGGACATCAACTCGGACAGCAGGCGCGCACCCAGCGTCTCGGCGACCTCGGCGGCGGCCTCGCGCCACACCTCAGGCACGAAGTCAGGAGCCTGACGCACCGCGACCGCATGGCGCACGAACTGCGTCACCGTGCTCAGCAGCGCCGCAGCACGCGCCCCCGCGGCGATCTGCGTGTTGATGGAGACGATGACGCCAGCCGGGTCGTCCTGTCCCACTGCCGTCACCACCTGGCTGGCGAAGTCGACCATGGAGGGCGCGTCGACGGGGGTGCCGTTGCGGTAGTGCTCCACCAGGTTCAGCGCATCGCGGGCCGAGTTGTTGGAACGCGCCACGATGGAGGCGACGGTGGCCTCATCCAACTCGATGCCCGCCGCGCTCGCCGCCTCGGTGACCACCGTGCGCAGACCCTCGTCTGACATCGCCGACAGCGGGAAGTGAGTCATGCGCGACCGGATGGTGTCCGGCAGGCGGTCAGGGTCCGTGGTGGCCATGATGATGACCACGTTCGGCGGCGGCTCCTCGAGTGTCTTGAGCAGCGCCGAGACCGCATCCTTGGACAGTTGGTGCGCCTCGTCGATGATGTACACGCGCTTGCGCGCGGCGACCTGGACAGTCATGGACTCGATGAGTTCGCGGATGGTGTCGATCGAGCGACTGGAGGCGGCATCGAGTTCGGTGACCGCGCCCATCGTGGCACCGCCGGTGAGGGTGCCCTCACAGGTCATGCACTCGGGGTTCGAGCCGCCACACGGCTCGGGCGAGCCTTCCTCGCGATACTCGCAGTTCACTGCAGCAGCGATCAGGCGCGCCGTGGTCGTCTTGCCGCAGCCATAGTGGCCTGACAGCAGGATCGACGGCGGCAGCGTGTCGCTCACGATGGTGGACGTGATGGTGTCGATGACCTGGCCTTGCCCCACCACATCCGCGAACTTGCGCGGCCTCGCCGCGTTGTACAGGACGTTGTGATCCACTGCTGCTCCTCCACCGCCGGGAAGGCAAGCCTACCACACGTTTGCGAGAGGGGAGGAGGGTCGGCTAATGCGCAAACCACCGGCGCACGTCGACCACACGCCGGAAGTCCTCTGCCGCACGCGAACGGATCTGACGCAACGGGGCCAGCCAGTCATCAGCCACCGACGCACTCGACAACTCGATGCCTGCGGCGTCGATGAGCCGACCCATCTGTGCGGCCAGTTCCTCCTCAGCACGAGCCTGCTCGGCGGCCGCCGCACGCTGCATCTGAGCGATGTGGCTCGCATACGCGTCCACGGTCCCGAACGAGGCCGCGTCGACCTGCTCGATCTGCTGGAACAGCGCCTGAGCGTTCGCCTTCGCGCGCTCAGCGGCTTGCTGACGCAGAGCATCCAGTTCACGCTCGAGGCGAGCCTTGATGGCCACCACACGCTCCGAGCCGTACTGGCCGGCAATCTGTCCGACCGTCGCGATGGTGTCATCGAGGTGGCGGTTCATCGCAGCGAAAGCGCCCGAAGACGGCTCCGAGGCCTCCATCAGCGCCCGCACCCGCACCGCCTCAGCGGTGTTGTCGCCGAGCACCGCATCCAGCAACGCACCCTGCCTCTCGTACGGCACGACACCGCTGGACAGGTCCGCCACCGACAAGCCCAAAGGCTTGGCGTAGCGCTCCGGGTTCGCCGCCGCCGCCTGCGCGGCCGCCTGAATGACAGCGGCATGCTGAGCCTGAGCGAGCGTCTGCGCCATGACCACCTGCTCGTTGGCGGCCATGAGCGCGCGCTCGACGAGCGTGTCGTGGATGCCGGCAGCCGCCATCCCCTCGCTGTTGTCGAGGACCAGACGCACCATACGGCGGGCCGCCTCCTCGCTCACCTGCGCACCCGACAGAATGCGCCGAGCAGCCGACTGCACCTTCGCCGGGTCGGCGTTGGTCAGCCCCGCGTAACGATCCACCTCACGCTGGACCTCAGCGGCAGCGACACGTGCGATCTCATCCAGGTGCGCCCGGTCAAGCGTGGCGAGCGCCTGCATCGCCTGCTCGGTGCGCGCCGCCGGGTCGGTGAGCGCCGTGGGACCCACCATGCGCGCCGCCATGGCATGCGCGACAGCAGTCTGCGCGATGGTGGTCACAGCCGCCTCGACGCCGACCGCTGGCACAGCGTCTCCCAGAGCGGACTGCACCTGGCGCACCTGCGAACTCGACAGGGCACCGTTCACGATCGCCTGGATGTCGATGTCGCTCACACCCGAACGCGACACGGCCGCGACCTGCGCCGCGACAGCCTCGCGGGCGGCAGCCACCACGCGAGCATGCACCTCTGGCGGCATCGCCTTGCCGCCCAAGGCGTACTGCTCCCCCAGCACCGCGCCGGTGGCAGGGTCGAACGCGATAGACGCGGGCCCGTCGACGCGGTGCGCCGCCCCCTCGTACATCCACGCCTCAGACACCATCGCCCCAGACGGGTCGAAGCGGCGGGCAACGTTCACACCATCGCGCTCGTACACCTTGGCGGCGATGGTGCCGTCCTCGTTGTAGGACACCGACCGCAGGCCGTCATGACGGTTCTCGAAGCGACCCTCACGCACCTGGCCGTTCGGCCAGTGCGACAGCGCGACAGCGCGCGGCGCGTTCTCGGCGCTGAGGACACCCGGACCCTGCTGAGCGAGAGTGGCCGAGTCGGGAGCATCGGGCAAGGTGACGCCAGCGGCCTGCGCCACGGCGCGAGCGCCTTCGGCAGAGCCAGCCAGCACCGACATGCGCTGCGGAGTCGTCGCGCCCAAGAAGCCGTTCTGCGCGATGGCTGCACGCATCTGCGCGGTCTTGTCCCAGTCCTCCTGGCTCACCCCTGGCGGAGCGGCCTGACTGGTCAGCGCCGACAGCGGGGCCGACACAGACGCCGACAGGCCGCCACCGCTGATTCCGCCCGCGGCAGCCAACTTCGGCACGAACTGGCCCGACACCGGGTCGAAGATGTACGCGGCGCGATCGCGTGGCGACATCGAGCGGTACTGCGCAGGACTCACCGCGTTGCGCATGAGGTCGGCCTCGGCAGGGAACGCCGCAGCCGCCGAGATGACGGAGTCCTTCGCGATAGAGAAGGTGCCGGCCTTCGGGTCGAGCACGTACTGGCCACGCACCTGCGGGCCGGTGGGCTTGATGCCTGCGGAGCCTGCCGCACCAGCCGCGGCAGCGTTGGCAGCCGTCCTCCAGGTAGGCTGCGCCGCCGGCGCTGCGCTCTTCGCTGCCGCTCCCGCACCGACCGCGGCGGCTCCTGCACCCGCCGCGGTCTCGCCCGTCTTGCCCAGCGCGTCGGCAGGCCCGCCAGCGCCCGCACCCTTACGGCTGAGCAGCCCCAGCGCGGTGCGGCGACCCTCGCTGACGGCAGCGCCGGCAGCGTGCGACGAGGCGCGCGAGAGCCAGCCCGGTCGGCGGAATCCCATGTCGGGGTCGAGGTCGCCGCGCTCGGACACCACGGGGCGTGCAGCCACCTGCGTCGCCATGCGCAGCGCGCCACGAATCGAGGTGGGGTCGTTCAAGAAGACCATCTTGGCCAAGCGGCGCACGATGTAGAAGCCCAGCACAGCGCCGATGAGCGACACCGCCCAGCGCCCCAGCCCGTCGCTTGGGACCAGCAGCACCCCCACCAGGGAGTACACGAACAGCGCGAACTGCATGATCAACTGGAACAGCACCGACGCGAACAGCGAAAAGACGACGGTGCGCCCCGCCATCGTCGCCAGCCGCTTGGTCTGATAGACGGGCACCACCAGCGCCGCAAGTGCCAAAGGCAACAGCATCCAGGCGATGATGCCGACGATCTGCGCCGCCAGCAGCCCGATCGTGATGGGCAGCGCGAAATACAGGAACAGCCCCGACGAGACCGTGGCCGCGACGACGCCCAGTGCGGTGTCAGACGAGTCCAGTCCCTGTGTGGCGCGGTAGAAGTTGTACGCCTCCACATCGCCGTCTCGCAGCGCGTCGTTGAACTGGTCGATGCCGGAGACGTTCCAGGCACGCAACGTGCCGATGAGCGAGTACGACTCGCCATACTGGAATGCGCGAGCGCCGTCGTTGTGGGCATCGTCGGACAGGCCGTGCTGGACGACGTTGCGGCACATGTCGTCGGTCAGCACACCAGGGTGGCCGGTCGCGCCGAACAACTCGGCCACACGGGTCAGACCCACCCCCACCGGGGTCAGCGACAGAGGCGAGTTCTGCAGCGACTCAAACCAGGCGTCGTTGGCCGCCGAAGATGCCTGCACCTGAGACCACGCCGGGTTCAGGCTGACGCTCGCGCCCGGGTGGTCCCACTGGCAAGCGGCCCAGAAGTACATCGCGCGCGAGGAGTGGTCGCCTCGCGCGAACGAGGGGCCGAAGATCTCTGCCGCCAGCGTCTTGTTGATCCACTCGCCGCTGTTGGTGACCGCCGTGGGGCTGGCTGCCGGGCTGCCGCCAGGCTCGAGAGCCACCGCCGAGGAGTAGCCGACGATGTCGGAGTACAGCCCGGCGATGCGAGACATCTGCACCTGGTCCACCAGCGGGACGTTCGCCTCCATCTCGGAGAAGCGACACCACGACGCCCTCGTCGACTCGGTGTCGCCACCCATCGATGACACGCGCACGTTGTCCCACAGCGTCGCCACCATCAGAGAGTCCATCGCGATCAGCACACCCGAGGCGTTGGTGTCGTTGGACAACTCGGCATACCTGTGGTGGATCGCGTTGATGTAGCGCTCGCACTCGTCCTGAGACTCGCCTGGACGCTGGTCGAGCGTGTTGGTCATCGCGGAGAAGGACTGCTGCACCAGGTCGCCGACCCATGCCGCCACCCGGTTGCCGCTGGTGATGACCCACGCGGGCGAGGCGACAGTCGGCGAGTCCGAGTTGCCGTTGGCGACGTTGGCCTGAGCGCCAGAGGTCATGATCACGAGCGCCGCGACGGCACCCATGCCGCCGATGAAGGTGCGCCCCGCCGCGCGGAAGCCGCCGCGGAACGTTCGCCACACCGACAGCATCATGAGCAGCACCGCCAGCACACCGATGGTGATGAATCCCTGCACGGTCACTGTGGTGCCGTCGTCGGCAGTGCCCATGAGGGCGTTGCCGATCTTGGCGAACACCGTGTCGATGGTGGTCGCCGACGCTGTGACGAGATCACCGCCTGAGGTCAGCGACACCACCATCATGAACAGACGGACCGCGAACACGACGAACGACAGCAGCAGACCCGACAGCGTGTGCGGCCCCCACGACGTCACCGACCCCAGCCCCAGGAAGCCCGAAGGTGAGAAGGTCACCGGCTGCCAACGGTGCACGATGAGGTAGTTGGACGGGTCGTCGCTCCAGCCCTCGACGACCTCGCCGTCCACGCTGCCGCCCACCACCGGCCGCACAGAGGCCGTGGAGACATCACCAGCCATGGTCGGCGGGGCGGCGAACAGGTACGCGGCCATCACGATGAAGACCAGCAGCACCAATCGCAGCCCAATGCGCTGCCAGGGAGCCATCTCGCCCCACGCGGTCGATGCATGCCGCAGACGTGTCATCAGAAGCCCATCTCCCGTTCCTTCGCCCTGGCGCGACGACGCTCGAGCCACGACTTGCCACTGTCGGCCTCACGGACACGAGCCGCCACCTCGTCGGGGTCCACGACAGCGCCGATGAACGCCCCCTGCGCCACGGGCTCTGCCAGCACGGGCGCAAGCGTCGGAGCCTGCGTCGCGACAGGGGACTGCTCGACATGCGCATGCGTCGCCACCGTCGGCGTGCTCGCCTGTGGCGGCGGCACCGGCTCGGACACGTCGGGGAACGTCAGGTGCTCCCCTGTGCGCACGGGCATCGCTGTGCTGGTCGCCCCCATCAGGACACGCTCACGCTCAGCCTGACGCACCTCAGCCACCCAGTCGGTCGGTTCCACGAGCGGCACCAGGTACACGTCGATGAGGTCGTCGTCAGACATCTCGGCGGTGCGCGGCGGCGCGTCCGGGGCCCGGGCCGAGCCGATCCACTCGACAGCCTCCACCGGCTGAGGCTTGCCGTTGACCCACGAGATGACCTCGGTGACGGCGAAGCGGTGTCCGCCAAGGCGCGCCAACAGCACGTCGCGTCGATCTGCGGCGACCATCGCCCAGTCGATGATGTTCTCGCCGGTGTAGCGCGAGTATGGGGACATCTTGGCCAGCATGCGACCCACCCACCATCCGCCAGCCAGCGCCAGGAAGATCAGCGGCCAGAGGTTGACGTTGTCGGCCACCACCGACCAGCGCATCAGCAGCGCGATGACAGGCACCGACAGCAGCATGAACAGCAGCATCGTCAGCAAGATGACGAAGGCGTCGAAACGTGACAGGCGGATGTCGGAGGTCTTCCACAGCCGGAAGTGGTCACCGCGCTTGACGAAGATGCGGTTGAGCCAGATGTACCCGTAGGCGGCGGCGTTGGAGACGCGGGCGACGTCATTCATCTCCACCTCCCTGGAACGTGGTCCGTACGGGTCTCAGGCCATGCCCTCGAACAAGCCTGCCACACAAACCTGCCTCAACTTTCTGGTTCATGTGCGGGGTGCAAGCCAACGCCCCCACCGGCTCTTGCGGGAGCAGATGAGGGCGTTGGCGGCAGCAGGCGACTAGGCGGTGGCAGTCGCCCACACTTAGAGGGGCTACTCGATGACGACGGACCCGCCGCCGCCCTCGCCCGAGGTGGACTTGAGCCAGTCGGTGACCCACTGCCCGACCTCGTACAGCGCCGCGACTGCCCAGTTCACGATGGTCTGGAACAGTTCGATGTCCATGAGCATCGCCGCCACCAGAAGGCTCACGATGATGGTGATGGGCCTCATGCGTCCGCCGCCCATGCCGCCGCGGCCGAAGTTCATGTTCTTGATCAGCGCCATGATGACCACGAAGGCCACCAGTGCCACAGCGATGCCGCGCAGCAGGGTCTGCAACTCGGGAGACACCGCGATCGACAACTTCGGGGCGTCGAGCGGCAGGATTGCGCCGCTCGCCAGCAGTGCCGTCTGTCCGAACATCATGACCCCTTCCGATCAGGCTCGGTTCTTCCTGTGTCTCGCCTGGATTGCACGAGACAACTTGACCATCTCGGCGATCGCGACTTGGGCCTCCTTGTCGGCGATCTCCTTGTCGATGGTACGTGTTGGATCGGCGATATTTTCTGGCAAGGCTGCCACATCCCAATCCCATCCTCGCTCGCGTGCCCGCAACGCTGCTCCAGCACGCGATTGCAGGGACAGGAGGGCAGCGACATCACGCGACAGACGGCGCTCTGCCGCGCTGCTGCCCTCCCCTGTCCCCGCATCATGAGTCCCCTTGGTGTGATCTTCCTGTCCGTTCAGCCCAATGCCCGCAAACGGGTCTGACGCCACTGCTGCTGAGTTGCCTCCAACTCCTGCTGCAGCCGCTCCCGCTCGTCCGGGTCGGAGGTACGAGAGGACTCGACGCGCAACGCGGCCGAACGTGCCGCCATGAGCAGATCCTCCTGCGAATCCGCCACGGAACTCGTCGGGTCGTCCGTCACGAGCCACTCTCCACCTCCCTCCAGTTCGACAATCGCGAGAGAGATGCCTTCCAAGCCCAGGTGCGGCCGATCCGCGTCGTTCACCAGGTCGTGGGCTGCCTTCACCACACGAGTGGCGGACTCGTCACCAGCCTCGTACGCCAGACGGAACACGGGGTCGTGAGCCAGACGGGCCACCACTCGGTTCGCCTGGATGAGCGCGTGACCGTACAGGTTGGGCTGGCGGTGCAGAATGTCGTCCTCGAACGCGGCGATCCTCTGCATGCCGGCGCGCACGCCTGCCTCATCCTTGGCGCTGTCAGGGTCCAGCAGGTAGTCCAGGTGGTCCACCACCGCCTGACGATGGCTGACCAGGACCTCGCCGAACGGCAACGTCCCCGGGTTGAGGGATGTCGCCCCTGTGCCAGCGGCCTCAGCGGGAGCGACACGTCCATCCAGTGCGCGCTGATGCTCTTGGCGCTCCCGTTCACGCTCCTCGACGGTGACGTCGACGAGGCGGTCCTGGTACTGGTTTGACCCGCGCCCACGCCTACGCTCGACGGCCACCGTCACCTCCCTTGTCGCTGTGCGAGACCCCGGCTCCCTGGCCGGCTGGCTGCATAGTATCCAGGGGGGCAAAAAGCGATTTCGGCATCTCTCTGTTCAGTTGTGCTTGACGCCGCAAGGACTACTTGTGGCGACGCCCAAAGACCCCTCGACGACGACCGCCGCCGGCGCTCTTCCTGCCCGCCGCACCGGAGACCAGAGGGCGGTCAGCGAGCCTGCTGAGCACCAACTGCACCTCCTTGTCGGTGATCGGCATGAAGCGACGCAGCGCGCCCGCGATGAGCGTGACGGCGTCGGTGAGGTCCTCGTCCCGGAGTTCCGTGCCAACCCACGCCGTCGTGCGGCGATCGCTGGCATCGTCGATGGGCTCCAAATGCGGCAGATAGCCCACGACCTGCGACGGCAGGAAGTCGTGCGCCAACTCCTTGGCCCGCTCTTCGGAGGTCTCGTTCAGGAAGATGCTGATGCGCTGCTGGGACACGCCTGCGCCACCGCTGGCGGCAGGCGTGGTCAGCATGTGGCGGAACGCCTGGGCGTCCTCCACGTGACGATGGTTGCCGACGAGGACCACAGCGTCAGCAGTCGAGGCGATCGTGGCGTCGAGAGCGTCGTCCTTGGCGAAAGTCTGGCCGTCGATGAAGACGATGCACTCCTCACGAGTCACCAGGCCGTTGACCAGTTTCTGAATGGCATCACGCAGCGCCTCGGTCTCGCGCGCCGTGGTGTCGTACGGGCAGGCGATGATGCGCATGCCGTCCCGCTCGTACGTGATCTCGTTGATGACCTGCCGGGTGCGCTCCTGCACCTGCTCTGGCGTCATCGACGCCACTGCACCCGAGGACAACTCGCGCACGAACGCGGCGAACTTGCCCGAGTTCTGGTCAGGACGAAGACCCAGACGCTGAGCCAACTTCGGGTTCGAGTAGTCGGCCTCGATGAGGTACACCGGCTTGCCGAAGCCCTTCATGACATGCCCCATGACATAAGGCATCAGGTACGCGATCGTCGTCTTGCCGGAGCCGCCATGGGAGCCGGTGACATGGACCGAGATGCCCTTGCGTCCGCCCGGCATCGCCAGGCTGGCCGTGCCCGCCTTCATCGCGTACTCCCGCTCTCCCGCCACATTCACAGCAGGCGAAGCGGGTGCCGGCGGCGCAGGAGCAGGCTCAGTGACCTCGACAGGAGGCTGCACCTGCGTGGGACGATCGGCATCGCCGAACACCGACAAGTCCACACCCGTGGTGTCCGCAGAGGCACCCTGTCCGACCGCAGCCTGGGACGCCCACTCCTCGAGCGCCACCGTCGGCTCGGTGATCGAATGGGCCGGGCGCTCGGGCCGCAGCGGTGGCACCTCGTCCAGCGGCACCACGGTCGACGGCTCAGGCACCGGCGGCGCAGCCACCGGCGGCATCGGAGCGATGTCGTCGAGAGAGAAGGCGGCCTCCTGCGGCTGCGGTGCCGGAGGCGTCACCGGCTCGGGCACCGCCGGGGCCGGCGGCGCAGGCGCGGCAGCAGGCTGAGCAGGCGCAGGTGCGGACGCTGGCGCATCGCCGAGCACTCCCACCTCGTCAGCGACAGGCAGCACGTCCTCCAGCCAGGACGTGTCCGAGGCCGCAGGCGTCCCGCCGGCACCGCTGTCGACGATGTCGTCCCACACGTCTGCCGTGGAAGCCTGCTGAGCAGGTGCGGCAGCAGGCTGAGCAGGCGCAGGCACGACAGCCTCAGGCTGCACGACAGGGACCGGCTCGGGTACCGCCGGGGCCGGCTCGGGCACCGCTGGGGCCGGTGCGGGAGCCTCCTCAGTCAGCGTGGGCGTGGGCGCGGGGGCGTCGTCGCCGGGAATGGGCGGCGGAGCCGGGATCGGCACGTCGCCGGTGCCGAGGATGGCCGACAGCACGGCATCGCCGTCTGGTGCTGGCTCGGCGGCAGGAGCGGAAGCGTCAGGCCACTGCCCTGTGCTCACCCACGCAGTGAGGTCAGCCCCCGTGCGGGCGGCCTCGAAGGACGCGGCACGACGGATCTGCGCCCCGAGCGTCTCGAGCCGCGTGATGACCTCGTCGGCACGCTCGTGCGCGTTGGCCTCGGTGTCGAACACCACCAGCGCCCCCGCGCCAGACAGTTCGGTGCCGGGGGTCGGACGCACGACGAAGCGCGTCATGTCGACGATGTCGGTGGTGACCAGCACGTCGCTCTCGGTCAGGTCGGGGTGAAGGGCCTGCGCAGCCGCGAGGAGCCCGACGCCCGCGTCGGGAGACACCGGGTAGAAGACCACCCTGCTGATGCTGTGAGCACTCATTCTGCTACCGCCTTTCGCCCCTCATCGTACGGTCCCGGACAGGACACTTTTCCTGTCACGCCTACCACGCCTTTTGCGGACCAAAAGCCCAGGTAGACGCCACCCTGTGCGGCGCACGACGAAACGCTCGCCTACCACGGGCTATCGGTGGCGGCGTCATGTCCGTCGGCGAACATCGCCTGACGAGCGGCCAGCATCGTCTGGGCGCTGCGCGAATCGGCGTCCGTGCGGCCGACGCTGAGTTCCTCCTGCGGCCACGGACCGCAGATGAGACCACCCGACCAGTGGTGCACCGTGTCGATGAGGTAGCCGCGGGCCGGCCGCACTGAGCCGTCAGGTCGACGCTCAGGCGCGGCGTGCTCGATGTAGCGGCGATTCTCGGGGGTGTCCTCCAGCCCGGTGAGACGGAAGAAGGCCTGCATCTCGGTCTCGTCGTTCTCGGCGATGGCCATGAACAGGAAGCGCGAGATGAACGAGGTGAGGTCAGCGGTCTGGCCGCTGGAGCCTGTCACCGCCCAGTCACGAATGCGCTGAGAGCCGAGCACCAGCATGATGTTCGCCTGACGCCACTCGCGACCTGCACGCTCAAGCAAAGCGCGAGACTCGCGGGACTCCCGCAGGATCCACGACTCGTCGATGATGAGCATGCCGCCTGTGCCTTGCACACGCGCGGTGGCATACCGGAAGACCGTCGTCACCGACAGCACGGTGTCCACCTGAGCGTCGTTGGGGGTGTCGTCAGCGTCAGGCAACTCCATGCCGCCGCCCCACTCCACCAGCAGCGCGTTGGCCTCACGCAGCGTGCGCGTCAGGCCGGACTGCGCACCCTGAGCGATGAGCGCACGCCAGAAAGGGCTGGACTGCATCTTGTGCCGCACGAAAGACAGCACCTCCTGGTCGGAGATGGGAGTGGTGCCTGCCTGAGGGTTGCCGAAGATGATGTGCGCAGAGGTGACGTTGCGAGAGTCCAGCGCGCGCTCGCGAATCTCGGCGACAAGGATGGTGCGCCGTTGGGAGCCGTACGAGCCGGTGTCCTCCTGCATGCGCATCGCCGTCACGATCGCCTCGGACAGCACTGCGGCCACCTGATCACGGTCAGGCAGGAAGAAGACGGGGTCCAACAGGCCCGGGTTGTCCTCGAGGTAGCGCATGCTCATCGAGACCGTCTGCCCGCCGATGTGGTCGAAGTAGGGCTTGAGCGTGCCGGTGCTCTTGGGGTTGAGGAACACCACCGGAAGCCCCATGTACGCCGCCTGTGCGGCCATCTGCGTCAACTGCATCGTCTTGCCCGCGCCAGGACGGCCGGTGACGAGCATCGTCGGCGACTTGTTCTCCCGGGCCGCACCGTCGGGCTCGATGAAGATCTCGGGATACTGGAAGCCGACGTCCCCCAACCCCACCAGGATGCCGCGCTGCCCGGCGGGCTTGTTGGCGCGGAAAATGCCCGAGAAGGCCAGCACGCCAGGCATCATCACATTGGTCAGCGCCGGTCGCTTGGAGTTCCGAGTCGGCACGCGAGACACATGGCGGGGGTAGGCCGGCAGCGTGGACAGCAGCGCCAGAGGCTGGCGACCCACGAGCACGGATGCACGCATGCCCATGTCGCGCACGGTGCGCACGACAGACTGCTCAGCCTGCTCACGCCTGGCCACGACAGAGCCGACGACGATCTCGACGTTGTCGATCATCGGCATGTGATTCTCGACGACCTGCTCACGCGACATGGCGATGAGGTCGGCAATGGATGCGGCGTGTGTGCCGGTGCCGCCGGAGTCGCCACGGGCGTTCTTGATGGCCTTGATGTCCAACAGGTTGTCCGTCGCGCCGACAGAGCGGATCTGGCCGCGGATGGACACCACCGCGACATCGGCGTCCGGGTGGTACAGCGCCTCCCCCCACCGCGCGGTGCGCGACAGAGGGTCCCGCAGGTCCACCCCGTCCTCGGGTGTCAACGCGTAGAAGGACATCTCGCCGAAACGCGGCGTGATGATGGAACGCCCATGCACCGGCTCCTGCAGGCGCTGGGTCTGCAACTGGGTAGGCCGCGAGTACATGTCGTCAGGCACGCCATACCAGGCCGTCAGACGCTCCAAGGCATCCTGGTCGTTGGTGAAGTCCAGCGGACGGAAGCCGTGGCGAGCCATGATGGTCTCCACGTCGTCGAGGTCCTGCTTGAGAAGCAGCCACCGCACCGAGCCGGGGTTGCGCAGCGCGTCCATGTATCGACGCACCTTGGCGCGCATGCCGTACGCCTCGTGGAAGATGTGGGACTCGATCAGTTTCACGCCGAAGAATCCCCGCCACTGCGGCTTGGCGTTGCGGTACTGGTCCGACATGCGCCGCAGGTAGTCCGCATGCGCTGGAGTGCACCCCTCGTACGGCTGCAGCGGCCCGGCAGGCTGCTGGCTGGCGACCATGTGGAACTCGCGACGCACGTCGTTCTTGGCCGAGGTCTCCCCTCCCAGGATCTTCGCCATGTCCTGACACAGGGCAACGAAGAAACTCTGGTTCACCAGCGCATCCTCAGCCTTGGGCAGCCACTCGATGCGCACATCCTCTGGCACCTCGAAGTACAGCCACGCAGACCCGTCGTAACCCTCGAACAGGCCCTGCGCCCAGTGAGACACGTAAGGCTTGGCATCCACCCAGGCCCCCTGCGCCTCAGACCACGGGCCGTGGCCGGCGTCGCCGCGGCGATCCAGAAGAGCGTCGATGACCTTCCCCATGTTCTAGCCCTTCGCCGTCGAGGAGTTCTGGTACTCGGTCAGCGATGCGCCGGGCGCACCCCAGGCGAGGACGCGCGGCAAGCCGGTGGCGGCATCACCGATGAGCAGGTCAGCGCTCTGGCGGATGCGCTTGGACACCGGCTCGAGCACCGCAGCGTCATCATCGGCGACCTCGCCGAGCACAGACCCGCCAGGCAGCGACGGCGATGACGGTGTCGTCACTTCGGGAGTCTGGATGTCCCATGTGACGCGCAGCACCACGTTCCCGTCGTCAGGACGCACCACCGCCCACAGCACGTGCACCGACTTGGGCACGACCTCCCACGTCTGAGCGCTCTGCATGCCGGTGTACGTCGCAGGAGACGGGTCCCCGGTGAGCGCCTTGAGCGCGCCGGTGTTGTTCGAGGTCCATGCGTCCACCCACTCGTTCACCCGACCGGCCACAGCCGAGCCTTCCGAGACCGCGAACGTCGGCCATGCCGGCTTGCCGGTGCCGGTGACCACCGACACCGAGTTGCGCGGCTCCACGAGCGCGGCCCCGAACAGAATGGGGCGAGCCTTGCCGGAGGCGTCGCGCACGATGCCCATATCGATGGTCACGAGGTACTGCGAGCCGTCGGCGGCGATGACCGAGTACGTCAGCGACTCGTGGAAGTCGCTGGTGCCCTCCAGTGGCACGGTGGTGCCGCCGAGGTAGCCGATCGAGACGACGTCGATGCCCACGAAGCCCCGGTCGGTGCTCGAGGGCCACTTGATGCCGTCCACCATGTCCACCGGCGGCTGGCCGCCCGACAGCCACGACTCGACGACTTGTGCGCCGAGGATGTCGTAGCGGGACTTGAACGCCGGGCTGGCGATGGAGTTCTCTGTCGCACGCATGTGCACCGCGGTGCGGTAGTTCTGCAGCGCGGCGTAGCCGTTGAGGACGACGACGACGACGACAGCGACGATCATCAGGTTCGCGATCGCGCGCGCGCGAAGCCGCTTGCGACGAATCGGGGTGTTGGGACGAGCCGTCTGGATGAAGGCGTCCGTCACCTCGCCATCCAACTGCGGACTGTTGCGACGCGCCACGCTCAACCGCCTTTCCTGTGGAAGCCTTTGCGCCATTCTAGGCGCGCGAACAGGGCGGTTTTTGTGCTCAGGAGGCGGGGCTGGGAAGCGGGTCGAGGATGGTAGGGCTGGGCTGTGTCTGCGTGGGCGCGACAGCCCACTCGAGCGCCTGCTCGCCAGAGCGCACCGCCACCGACTCGACCCAGGAGACGTCCGCGTCCAAGAGCACCAGGTAGAAGCCAGCAGTCCTCGGCGTCGCCTCCCGGTTCCATGCGCACGCCTCACCCGTCACATCCGGCACCGCAGCAGCGCCGTTCACCTCGTAGGTCAGCCCGGACAGATCGAGCGGGTCCTGCCCCACCGGCCCCAACACCGCCAGCGACACAGCGACCCCGCAGCCGTCGTGCACCCATGCGGCATCAAGACGGACGACCGAGCCGTCAGGCAGCACCATCACCTGAGGATCGAGGGCCTCCTCGGTCACGACGGGCACGGTCTGCTCAGGCGGCGAGGGGAACAGGCTCGACAGCGCGCCGCTGAGAGCCGCCACGGCGACGCCGCCGGCAAGCACGACGACCAGCAC
>Ga0207868_1000476_pt1 | contig 42155 bp, 38 predicted proteins | sample Passage237B_FD_187370 | JGI IMG/M metagenome (GOLD analysis project Ga0207868, IMG submission 187370) | Cellulose adapted compost microbial communities from Newby Island Compost Facility, Milpitas, CA, USA - Passage2 37B (SPAdes) (version 3) ... | reverse complement strand
CGGGAACCACGGCATCGGAGATGAGCCGGTCGTGATCGTCGTCCGTGACGGAGTACGTGAGGATGCCCTCCTCGATGGCGGCGTCCTCGATCGCCTCCCAATCCGAGCCGAGGATCCTCCACACGGCGTCGACGCCGGCGGGGAGCGCCATGGTGACGTGCACGGTCATGCTCGGCAGCCACGTCTCGACGCAGGAGGTCAGCTTGCCGTAGGGGAAGTGGTGGCCCACAGGAGCGTGCTCGAGTTCCGCATCATCGAGCGCGCTCGCCCCGGTGCACGCGTGGAGCCGGTATCCGCCGTCGACGCGCACGGTGACGTCGCCCTCCGGCGTGTCGAGCGTGAACTCGACGGCACCCGGCAGCTCTGCGGCGCCGATGTCGCAGCCCTCGTCGGCGTAGCCGGGCTCGGTGAAGACGCCCCTGTCGAAGCCGCGCTGGTCGAGCTGTGCGACGGCGTCGTCGAGCATCATCGCGATGCAGACATCTGGGGGGATCGCGTCGACGAGGCGGCTGCCGGGCACAGGCTCGCGGACGGCGGGCGATCCGTTGACCGAGGCGAGGGTGCCGAGGCCGGGATCGTCGTCGGCCTCCGGGTGGAGATCCGTGACGTGGCTCCACGCCCGCGTGCAGGTGCCGTCGTCGTCGTAGTTGTAGCCGAGCGAGATCACCTCGGCGACATCGCCGAGGTACGGGTAGCACGCGTGCGCGTAGTCCCAGCGGACGGTGGCGTCGGCGAAGACCGTGGCGGAGGCGGCGAGCGTCGCACCGTGGACATGCACGTGTGCGGCGGAGTCGGCGGCGTTGCCCACGAATGTCGAGCTGACGATGGAGCCGCTGCCGTACAGGTCGAAGACGGCGCCCCCCTGAGACGCCTCGTTGGCGTCGAACGTGGAGCTCACGATCCGGATTCCCCGATCGGCCGCGCCGTCGAGATAGACGGCTCCGCCGAACCCTGCCGCCTCGTTCTGCGCGAACAGCGAGCGCTCGATCACGAGATCGCCCTTGACGTAGACGGCGCCTCCGGAGACATCGGGAGACAGGTACGGCTCCTCGACCCGGATGCGGTTGCCGACGAGCTCGGAGTCCTTCACGGTGAGCGGACCCAGAGCGAGGATCGCGCCGCCGCGCCACGGTGCCGCGTTGTCGCTGAACTCCGAGCGCTCGATCGTCAGGGGCGTGTCGGACGAGGCGAAGACGGCGCCGCCGCCGCTCGCGGCCGACGTGTTGGCGCGGAACACGCTGTCGCGGATGGTCGCGGACGTTGACGCGTCGAGGTGCAGGGCGCCAGCAAGGCTGCCGCGAGACGAGTTGTCCTCGAACAGGGAGTTCTCGACGACCACGACATCGGCCCTGAGGCTGACGAGGGTCTCGCCGTACGTCGGGAGCTGAACGCTGCTGGAGTGGACCCACAGACCGTCGGCGACGATCTCCTCAGAGGCCGACACGGAGATGCCGAACACGTCGGACGTGGTCCCGTCCATCTCGATGTTCTCCAGGCGCACGCGGTCCGCGTTGACGATCGTGAGCAGGCCCTGCTGCTGCAAGGACATGGACACGTCGCGGAACACCAGGTCCTTGACGACGACCGAGCCGACGTTCCCGCTCAGCGGCCACACCCCGAGCTGCATGCCCGGGTCGAGATAGGTGATCGCGTGCCCGTCCCCGTCCAGAGTGAAGTCCTGCGTGCCTCGGTAGTAGAAGTGCCAGTCGGCCGGACTGACCCCGAGCTCGATGTCGTCCGTGAGGCGGATGGTGACCGGGCCGGTCGATGCGGACGCCTCGTCCAGCGCCTCCAGCAGCTCGTTCTCGTCGCCTGCCAGGAGCGCCCCGTCGACGTCGACGGCCACCGCGTGCGAGGGCTGGGCGGCGGCGACGAGCAGCGATGCGGCAAGGCCCGCGGCCGCGAGCCCGGCCACGGCCCGTCGCGGGAGAGACATAGTCAGCATGGATCCCCTCGCATCCCGATGCGGCTCCGACCTGGGGCGACGTCCGCTGCGTCGCGCCGACACGTGTCGTTTGAGGGGATGCTAGCAAGCGCGCTCGCGATGCGGCCAGGCTCGTCCGAGCCGCGATGCCGCGCGCCCGCCTCAGCCGGTGAACGCGGCGGCGACGCCTGGAGCGAGCGGGTCCAAGATGATGCCGTCGGCGCCGGTCGCGCGGTCGAACGGGCCCTCGTCATAGATCACGTAGGTGAAGGCGTTGCCTGCGAACGAGACGTCGGGCAGCTCGCCCCATGCGTCATCCACCTTGTAGGCGCGGTTGACCGGCGAGGGGAACGTCACGGTGATCGTGACCGGCGCCCCGCGCACTCCCGTGTCGACGCAGAAGGTCAGCAGGCCGTACGGGAACGTCACCCCGGCCGGCGCTCCCTCCGGGGCTTCCGAGACGGGATCCACCCCGTCGCACTCCTCGATGTGGCGGAGAGCGCCGTCGACGGTGAACTCGACATCGCCTGCGATCCCGGGCAGGACGAACGTCACCGAGCCGACTCGCTCCACGGCACCGATGTCACAGCCGGCGTCACCGGCGTACAGGGCTGCGAGGATGTCGAGATCGCGCTGGTCGTACTGGGTCGCGGGAGAGGTGTGGTCGTCGATCATCTCCGCGCACGCCTCTGCGTCGATCCTGTCGACCAGCGGGCTGTCTGGCGCGGGCATGCGGGTGGGAGTGGGCCCGCCGTTGTCCGCCAGCGGCAGCAGGAGCGGATCGAGCCCCGGCCCGAAGTCGAGCAGGCCCGTGCATGTGCCGTCGGCGTCGAAGGTGTGGCCCTGGATCGTGAAGGACCCGGCGACGCACCCGTCTCCGCCCTGCGCGTCGGCGAACACGGAGGCGAACGTGATGATCGTGCTGGGTGCGAGGTGGACGTGCGCGCCCTCGGGCGCGGCATTGGACACGAACGTCGACGCGTTGACCGTCAGCGCGTAGTCCACGGCATGCACGGCGCCGCCGCCCACGGCCGCGGTGTTGAGCTCGAACGTCGAGCGCGAGACGAACGAGCTGCTCCCGCCGTCGGAGTACACCGCCCCGCCGCTGCCTCCCGCGGAGTTGTCCGAGAACGTGCTGCCGACGGTGTCGAAGTAGATGCCTGCGAAGATCGCGCCGCCGTCGCCTCCCGCCTCGTTGCCGATGAACGTCGAGGCGACGGCCGTCACACGCTCGGGCCCGCTCACGGCGCCGCCGTCGCCGCCCGCCGTGTTGTCGGTGAAGACGGAGCGCAAGATGCGCACCTCCTCGGTGTGCTCATAGACGGCGCCGCCGTCGCCCGAGGCGACGTTGCCGGTGAACAGCGAGTCGTAGATCCCCAGTTCGACGCCGCCTTCGGTCATGGCGCGGACAGCTCCGCCGTTGCCGTTGACCGACTCGTTGCGCATGAAGGTGGAGCCGGCGATGGTGAACGAGGACGACGACCAAACGGTCAGGGCGCCCCCTGGCCCACGGCCAAGGCGGTGTTGTCGCTGAAGTGCGAGTTCGTCACGGAGACCGCTCCGCCCCACACGCCGACGGGCGAGGCTTGCGACGTGATGCCGCTGACGCTGATGTTCTCAATCTGGACGTCTTGCGCGAGGATCGTCAGCATCGTGACTCCCGTGAAGCCCTCCTCGCCCGCCAAGGCGAGATCCTTCACGGTCACGTTCGCGACGCTCAAGCTGTCGACGGCGAGGAATCCGTCGGAGTCCGCTCCCAGGGTGATCGTGGGCGGATGTGCGGAGTCGGCGCCCTGGATGGTCAGCTCCGCGGCGTTGGAGTCATAGATGATCAGGGGCGCGTTCCAGGTGAAGCTCTCCATGATCGTGATGACGTGGTGCGCGCTCGGGTCGTCCTCCGAGTTGAAATCCTCGATGGCGTCCTCGAGCTCCCCCGCGTTGTGCACCTCGCGCGTCAGGAGTCCGCACGCGCCGAGGGCGCGGCCACAAGGAGCGAGTGGACGAGGGCTGCGACGGCAAGCCCTGCCGCGACGATGCGCGGGCGAACATCGACGGTCTGCATGAGTCCCCCAAGCGAGCGAAGTGCGTACGCGCATGCAAGCTAGCAAAGGGCTGCCGCCCAGGACAGCCCAGGCGTCGCGACACCCTGTCGCCGCGATGCGAACTGACGACATGCGCGCCCTCGTGCGAGGACTAGGCTGAACGGGCACACCAACTACGCGCGTGATCCGCGCGCCCGCGATGTCTGAAGGACTCAGATGGACCTCTACGAGTACCAAGCGCGCGACATGTTCGAGAGGCACGGCGTACCCGTCCTGCCCGGCATCGTCGCCACCACCCCCGCCGAGGCGAAGGCTGCGGCCGAGAAGCTGGGCGGCGGCACCGTCGTCGTCAAGGCCCAGGTCAAGACGGGAGGCCGCGGCAAGGCCGGCGGCGTGAAGGTGGTGCACAGCCCCGCCGATGCCGAGGCCGCCGCCGCGCAGATCCTCGGCATGGACATCAAGGGCCACACCGTCCACCGCGTGATGATCGCCGCGGGCGCCAAGATCGCGCAGGAGTTCTACTTCTCCGTGCTGCTGGATCGCGCCGAGCGCCGCTACCTGGCCATGTGCTCCGTCGAGGGAGGCATGGAGATCGAGCAGCTCGCGGTGGAGCGCCCGGAGGCCCTCGCCCGCGTCGCCGTCGACCCGCTCGTGGGCATCGACGCCGCGAAGGCTCAGGAGATCGTCGACGCCGCCCGCTTCCCCGAGGACCTGAAGCCCCAGGTCAGCGAGGTCGTCCAGAAGCTGTGGGGCGTCTACGCCGCCGAGGATGCGACGCTCGTCGAGGTCAACCCGCTCGTGCTGACCGAGGACGGTCAGGTCATCGCGCTCGACGGCAAGGTCACGCTCGACGACAACGCCGCGTTCCGCCAGCCTCACCACGAGGAGCTCATCGACCGCGCCGCGACCGACCCGCTCGAGGCCCGCGCCAAGGAGCTCGACCTCAACTACGTGAAGCTCGACGGCTCCGTCGGCATCATCGGCAACGGCGCCGGACTCGTCATGTCCACGCTGGACGTCGTCGCCTACGCGGGCGAGCAGTTCGGCGGCGTGAAGCCCGCGAACTTCCTCGACATCGGCGGCGGCGCCTCGGCGGAGGTCATGGCCAACGGCCTGGGCCTCATCCTGGGCGACGCTCAGGTCAGGTCCGTGTTCGTCAACGTCTTCGGCGGCATCACCTCGTGCGTCGAGGTCGCCAAGGGCATCGTCGGCGCGCTCGAGACCCTCGGCGACGCTGCGACCAAGCCGCTCGTCGTCCGGCTGGACGGCAACTCGGTGGAGGAGGGCCGCGCGATCCTCGCGGCCGCCGCCCACCCGCTCGTGACCATCGTCGAGACCATGGACGGCGCCGCGGCCAAGGCCGCCGAGCTCGCCGCCGCGGCAGCCTAAGGAGCAATCGTGGCCATCTTCCTCACCGCAGCGTCCAAGGTCGTCGTGCAGGGCATGACGGGGTCCGAGGGCATGAAGCACACCGCCCGCATGCTTGCCGCGGGCACCCAGATCGTCGGCGGCGTGAACCCGCGCAAGGCGGGCGAGGTCGTCGACTTCGACGTCGACGGCGCGACGGTCTCGGTCCCGGTCTACGGCACGGTCGCCGATGCCATGGCCGCCACGGGCGCCGACGTGTCCGTCGTGTTCGTCCCGCCGGCGCACACCAAGGCGGCCGTCGTCGAGGCGGTCGACGCCGGCATGCCGCTCGTCGTGATCATCACGGAGGGCGTGCCCGTGAAGGACACCGCGGAGTTCTTCGCCTACGCGCAGTCCAAGGGCACGCGCCTCATCGGTCCCAACTGCCCCGGCCTCATCAGCCCTGGACAGTCCAACGTGGGCATCACCCCCGCGAACATCACCGGCCCGGGCCGCATCGGGCTCGTGTCGAAGTCGGGCACGCTCACCTACCAGATGATGTTCGAGCTGCGCGACATCGGCTTCACCACGTGCGTGGGCATCGGCGGCGACCCGATCATCGGCACCACCCACATCGACTGCCTCAGGGCCTTCCAGGACGACCCCGACACCGAGGCGATCGTCATGATCGGCGAGATCGGCGGCGACGCGGAGGAGCGTGCGGCGGCCTTCATCAAGGAGCACGTGACCAAGCCCGTGGTGGGCTACGTCGCGGGCTTCGAGGCGCCCGAGGGCAAGACGATGGGTCACGCCGGAGCGATCGTGTCCGGCTCGGCCGGCACCGCGCAGGCCAAGAAGGAGGCGCTCGAGGCCGCTGGCGTGCGCGTGGGCAAGACCCCGTCCGAGACGGCCGCGATCATGCGGGAGATCCTTGCGGGCTGAGCCCGCTGGCTCGCTGCGTTGGGCGCGCGTCGCGCGCCGATGCCGTGGTGACGCGCTGAGGCTTGCGACGATGTCGCCATGAAGCCGCTTGCGCGCCTGTTCTCCGCCGTGCGCGCGTGGCTCGCGGGCGCCCCCGGTTGGGTGGGAGGCTTGCTCGCCGGCATCCAGGCGGCGGCGTTCTCCTTCGGCGTCGTCCTGCTGCCCGCCTGGGCCGCCGCGGCGACCGCTCCGCTCGAGGCCGGCATCGGACCCGACTGGGGTGGGGCCGCGAGCGCCGCCGCGGGGCTGTGGCTGCTCGGCTTCGGGGTGCCGTGGGAGATCGACGGCGTCGTCGTGTCGTTGCCGCCCCTGGGCGTGCCCCTGCTCGCGGCGCTCATGATCGGCGCGCTCGCGCGACGCTTCGCCGACAAGACATGGACCAGCTGGCTCCTGGTGGTCGCCTCCTTCGCGGCGCTCATCGCGCTCGCGACGACGCTCGCGCTCGCGGGGCAGGAGACCATGGGGGACAGCGCGCTCGGGGCAGGGCTCGTCGCGGCCGCCATCGCGGCGCCCAGCGCGGCGTTCGGCATCTGGCGCGCCCACGGAGCCGAGTTCGGCTGGATGACGGCCATCCCCACGGCGGTGCGCAGGGGCGTCAGGCTCGGCGTCGGCCTCGTGGGGGCTCACGTCCTGCTCGCGGCGCTCGTGGGCGCGGCGTGGACCGTGGCGGGCCGCCACGCGATCGCCGAGCTCGCGACGAGCCTCGCCCCCGATGCCGTGGGCGGCGTCACGCTCGCGGCACTCGAGACGCTCTTCGTCCCGACGCTCGTGGTCTGGTACATGGCCTGGAGCCTCGGGATCGGCTTCTCCGTGGGGCTGGCCCACTTCGCGCCCGCCCACCTGGTCGAGTCGCCGCTGCCGCAGATCCCGCTCCTGGGGGCGCTGCCGACGGCCGCGGGGGGCGCGCTCACGTGGATGCCGCTCGTGGTCGTGGCGCTCGCTCTCGCCGTGCGTCTCGCGCTGCGCTCGCGTCTGGGGAGCGCGCTCGACCGGCTGGCCTCGGGAGGCGTGGCCGTCGCGTGCGTCGCGGGAGCCACGGCCGTGCTCGGCTCGCTCGCCGAGGGCGCCATCGGCCCCGGCACGCTGGCGGCGTCAGGCGTGGAGTGGGGGCCCTTCGTGGGGCTGTCCGTCGCGTTCGCCGCGGCTGGGCTCGCGCTCGCCGAGCTCGTCGAGGCGGGACTGCGCCTGCTCGGCATCGGCGCCGTGGCTCACAAGCCCACGTCATCGACGCGGATCAGGACGGCCAAGGCCGAGTCGTCGTCGGAGCACAGGACGCGCTCGGGAGAGCAGCCGCCCCGCCCGCGCGAGACGCCCGAGCGCGAGGTGCCCGAGCGCGAGGCGAGGACTCCTACTCCGGACGAGTGATCGGCAGGCGAGCCTCGATCGAGTCCCAGAACTCGTCATAGCAGCGCTCGAGCGCGAGCGAGGTGAGCGCCCGCTGCTCGCACTGCGACTGGGCGATGAGCTCGTCGGCGATGACCAGGGTGACGGCGGTCGACAGGGTCGTGAGCATGGCGACGCCTCCTGCCACCGCGAGCAGCATGCGCATGAGGAGCGGACGCTCCATGCCCGACGTCGCCCACAGCGCGAGCGAGGCGAGGATGACCGCGACGGCGCCCGTCGCGATGACGCCGAAGCGCGCCGGATACGGCAGAGAGTTGACGATCCAGGTGAGCACCATGGACGCGGCGAAGAGGTGACACAGCAGGCGCAGCCGCTCGGGCATCGTCGGGATCGGCTCACGCGCCGTCGTCACGATGCTCACCTCCTCGTACAGGTAGGGTCTCACTGTGACACATCCCGACGCACCTTCCCGCATCGTGGTGCTCATCTCGGGAACGGGCTCCATCATGTCGGCCCTCATCGCCGCGGCCGCCGATCCCGCGTACGGCGCGTCGATCGTCGGCGTCGTGAGCGACAAGGCCGATGCCGCCGGCCTCGACAAGGCCCGCGCAGCCGGCATCCCCACGGCGGTCGTGGCGCTCGAGGACTTCGCGGACCGCGCCCAGTGGGATGAGGCCGTCGCCGCGGCGGCGGGCGCGTTCGATCCGGACCTGGTGGTCCTCGCGGGCTTCATGCGCATCCTGGGCGCTCCCATGCTGGAGCGCTGGGGCGGACGCATCGTCAACACGCATCCGGCCCTGCTGCCGTCCTTCCCCGGCGCGCACGGCGTGCGGGACGCGCTCGCGGCGGGCGTGAAGATCACGGGCTGCTCCGTGATCCTCATCGACGCCGGCGTGGACACCGGCCCGATCCTCGCCCAGGCGGCCGTGGAGGTGCGCGACAATGACACGGAGGAGACGCTCCACGAGCGCATCAAGGGCGTGGAGCGACAGCTCGTCGTGGACACCGTGGGCCGCATGGTCCGCGAAGGCTGGTCCGTCGACGGCAGGCGGGTGACGCTCGGGGGAGCGTCAGAGGAGTAGGCATGACTGATCAGATTCCCGTGCGGCGCGCGCTCGTGTCCGTGTACGACAAGACGGGCCTGGAAGAGCTCGCGCGCGCCCTCGTGGACGCCGGCGTCGAGCTCGTCTCGACCGGCTCCACCGCCGCTCGCATCGCCGACGCCGGGCTTCCCGTGACCCCCGTGGAACACGTGACCGAGTTCCCCGAGTGCCTCGACGGCCGTGTCAAGACGCTCCACCCGCGCATCCACGCCGGCATCCTCGCGGACCTGCGCCTGCCCGCCCACGTCGCGCAGCTCGAGGAGCTCGGCGTCGAGCCGTTCCAGCTCGTCGTGGTGAACCTGTACCCGTTCGCGCAGACGGTCGCGTCCGGCGCCGGCGCCGACGACGTCATCGAGCAGATCGACATCGGCGGCCCGTCCATGGTCCGCGCGGCCGCGAAGAACCACGCGTCCGTCGCGGTGCTCACGAGCCCCGAGCAGTACGACGACGCGATCGCCGCGGTGCGCGCGGGCGGCTTCACGCTGGCTCAGCGCCGCTCGCTCGCGGCATCGGCCTTCCGCCACACGGCCACCTATGACGTGCACGTCGCGTCCTGGATGGGCAACGTCGTGGCGCCCGATGACGAGGGCACCGGCCTGCCCGGCTGGGTGGGCGTGACGGGCACGCGCACGGCGAGCCTGCGCTACGGCGAGAACCCGCACCAGAGCGCCGCGCTGTACGTCTCCGACCACGGCGACGGCGGCCTGGCGCGCGCCCGCCAGATCCAGGGCAAGGAGATGTCCTACAACAACTACGTCGACGCCGATGCGGCGTGGCGCGCGGCCCACGACTTCGACGAGCCGGCGGTCGCCGTGATCAAGCACGCGAACCCGTGCGGCATCGCCGTGGGCGCGACGATCGCAGAGGCGCACGCGAAGGCGCACGCGACGGACCCGTTGTCCGCGTTCGGCGGCGTGATCGCGGCCAACGGCGTCATCACCGCCGATGCCGCCCGCTCCATCGAGCCGATCTTCACCGAGGTGGTGGTCGCGCCCGGCTATGAGCCCGAGGCGCTCGAGATCCTCTCCGCCAAGAAGAACCTGCGCGTCCTCGAGGTCGCCGGAGGCCGCGGCGCGGCCGAGCTGCGGCCCATCTCCGGCGGCCTGCTCGTTCAGCACGCCGACCGTCTCACCGCCGCCGGCGACGACCCCGCCGCGTGGCAGCTCGTGGCAGGCGATCCGGCCGACGAGGCCACGCTGCGCGATCTCGTCTTCGCCTGGCACGCCTGCCGCTCGGTCAAGTCCAACGCGATCCTGCTTGCGCGCGACGGCGCGGCGGTGGGCATCGGCATGGGCCAGGTCAACCGCGTCGACTCGTGCGCCCTGGCCGTGCAGCGCGCGGGTCAGGAGCGTGCACGGGGCGCCGTGGCCGCATCGGATGCGTTCTTCCCCTTCCCCGACGGACTCGAGACGCTCATCGCGGCGGGCGTGAAGGCCGTGGTCTCGCCCGGCGGCTCTGTGCGCGACCCGGAGGTCATCGCGGCTGCCCAGGCCGGCGGTATCACGCTGTACCACACGGGCGCTCGACACTTCTTCCACTGATCGCAGGCCATGACGAACGACGACCGCGTGCCCTACGACGAGCCCCCTCCCATGACGCGCGCCGTCATGGCGACGGCCGTGGGCGTGGTGGGTCTGCTCGTCGTGGTGGCGGTGGTGTGGTCCGTGGAGCTCGCGGTGGTGGGCATGGCCGCGGTCGCGTTTCTCGCGGCCATGATGCGGGCGTTCGCGCCCGAGCGGTGGGCGTTCGGGGTGCGCAGTCGGACCGTGGACGTCGGCCTCCTGCTCGCGCTGTCGATCACCCTCACCGTGCTGGGCCTCACGACCCCCTACGACTGAGTCGGCCGGGGCGCCTGCGTGCGGCGCAGCCCGAGCGCATGCGCGAGCCTCCCGACAGCCCGGCGCCACAGCGGTCGCTCGGCGAGCATGCGCGCACGCTCGTTCTCCTCGAGGACTCGCACGCGTTGCCGGAGCCTGTCCAGCTCCATGTCTGCCCGCTCCCGCATGAGGGCTGACATGGGCTGCTCCAGGAGGGCCCGCGTCTGGGCCGCGGTGTCCTCCGGCAGCAGGTTGACGAGCGGTCGCAAGGCGGCCTCGTCAGCCACGAAGCGCTCGAGATCCTCGTGCGACAGCGTGACGCCGAGCCGCTGCGCCCACTCCTGAGCCGTCTCCCACACCGTCCTCGCGTCCTCGGCTGGGTCGACGCGTCGGTCGCGCCGCGCGGTTGCTCGCGTGATCACCGCGGTCGCGATGCCGTACCGGAGTCGAGCCGCGTGGTCCCGAGTCAGCTCGATCCACTCCTGGTCGAACGAGACCGGTCCGTCGTCCGTGAGCTTGACGTTCCACGGCAGGACGTCGAGGAGCTCCGCCGGAGTGCGATGCGCCAGCTCGAGCCACTGCGCAAGCGGTGCGAGGGGATCCTTCGCGTCCCACATGACATCGGAGAGCCGCTCGCCTTCCACATAGCGCTCCTCGCCTCCATGCCAGATGAAGGACGGGGAGACCTCCAGCCGATCGATCGCCGGGTGCGCGAGCAGTCTGCGATCCACGACGAGCTCAGAGCCCTGTCGGCGGAAGTCCACCCGAGTCATGAGGCTCACCTTCCGCCACGCCGTGAAGTACGCGGCGAGGAGGTCCTCGGGCCAGTGTGCCGAGCCGGCGCCGGCGTGGCCGACGACGAGCAGGGCGTCGGAGAAGTCCATCGCCACGCCCGCCGCGACGAGCCGCCGCCACAGCGCGCGACGGTCGATGGCGTCGACGGGCCCGGGAGGTCCTGGCTGATAGAGCTCGAAGGCGAGCTACGGTCGCTCCCGGAACAGGTCAGGCGTCGCCACCGCCGTGACGCGGAGCAGATCCGACAGCACGGCGAACGGCTGGGCGGTGAGGCCCGCCCCACGCATGGCCTCCTCCACTGTCGAGCGCTCCCACAGGTGCAGGTCCTCGTCGAAGGGGAATCCTTCCGGCGCGTCGAAGGGGCGGCCGGTGCGCTCGTCGGCGCCGCCGGACATGCGGCGCATGCCCAGGGGGTTGTCTGCGGCGAACACGAGAGAGCCGTCGGGCGTCAGGAGCGCCGCGAGGTCGGCGATCTCACGCGCGAAGGTCTCGCGATCGGGCAGTCCGCCGGTCTCCACCCAGACGACGACGTCATAGCGAGGAGAGGCGACGGCTGTGCGCCACGGGCCGACGGCGACCCGCGCGCCGGGCAGGTCCTCGAGCCACAGGCGGGCGACCTCCGCTTCGGGCTCGTCCGCCGCGATGACCTCGAGGCTCGCGCAGCGCTCCGCCAGATGGCGCGCGACGGCCATCCCTGTCGGCGGGATCACGAGGACGCGCGCGTGCGGCGCGACCTCGAAGCCGCGCACGACGTTCGCGCGAGCGGGGCTGAGGTGCACCTCGGACTCGTGCGAGGTGATGGCGGCGCCGAGCTCGGTGCTCAGGCTGGACTTGTCGTCCGCTCCAGCCAGGACGGCGGCGACGATGCGGAGCGGGTCGTCTCGCAGCGGGTCGTCATCGACCCTGCTGTGGTCACGCTTCGTCGCTGGCATCGGAGCCAACGTAGCGAGGGGCGCCCGCGCGCGGAAAGATGCGCGAGCGCCCCTCGTGGGAACCGACAGATTCAGTCCTCGATCGTCTCGAGGACCTCCACCACCTCGAAGTCCTCGTCCGGCGCGAAGGCGCGGAAGAGGAGGCCCACCACGGCCGCGCCGACGAGCGGAGCGACCCAGAAGGCCCACAGCTGCTGCAGCGCCCAGCCGTCGGCGAAGATCGCCGTCGCCGTGGCGCGGGCGGGGTTGAGGCCCGCGTTAGAGACGGGGACCGCCCACGTGATGACCGCGACGAAGGCGAGGCCGATGGCCCACGGGGCCAGGCCCTTGGGCGCTCGCACCGAGGTCACGGCGAGGATGACGGCCGTCAGGAGCGCGACGCCGACGGCCTCGACGATGAGCACCGGCGCCAGGCCGAAGCCGTTGGGCGAGTGGTCGCCGTAGCCGATGGCCGCATCCGTCAGGAAGCCGCGGACGTCGGGGATCTGCGGGTGGTTCGCGTAGACCGCGACCAGGATCGCGGCGCCCAGGGCGCCGCCGAGGACCTGCGCGATCGCGTAGTACAGGGCGTCGGCCGCGCGGATGCGGCCGGCGATGAGGGCGGCGAGGGTCACGGCCGGGTTGAAGTGCGCGCCCGAGACGTGGCCCGCGGTCGCGACGCCAGCGAGGATCACCAGGCCGAAGCCGAAGCCGACCGAGATCGGCAGGCCGCCCGTGGCGATGAGAGCGATGCCCACACCGACGAGGACGAGGGCCAAGGTGCCGACGAACTCGGCGACGAGGCGGGTGCTGAGCTTGGGGCCGACCGGCTCGTACGCCCAGACCTCCTCCGTGAACTCCTCCGCGTAGACGGAGGCGTCGGGGATCTCGGCGTCCCCGGTGGACTTCTTGGCAGCTTCCATGCGTGTTTCTCCCTTGAGACGAGCGGGCCGGTGCGGGCCCTCCGCCATCCTGCCATGAAGGCCCGCGCCGGGGCAGGGGCGCGCATCGGCTGCCCGTCCGGCGCCGCCGATGCAGGACGTTCGGAAGCCGCCCGGGCCCGGGCACGAACCGCCCGCGCAGTCGATTAGCCTTGAACAGTCACACACTCGCACAAGGAGAGCCGCCGCATGGCAAAGATCAAGGTCGAGGGAACGGTCGTCGAGCTCGATGGCGACGAGATGACGCGGATCATCTGGCAGTTCATCAAGGAGCGCCTGATCCACCCCTATCTCGACGTCAACCTCGAGTACTACGACCTGGGCATCCAGCACCGTGACGCGACCGACGACCAGGTCACGATCGACGCCGCGCACGCCATCAAGAAGCACGGCGTGGGCGTCAAGTGCGCCACGATCACTCCCGATGAGGCGCGCGTGGCCGAGTTCGGCCTCAAGAAGATGTGGGTGAGCCCGAACGGCACGATCCGCAACATCCTCGGCGGCGTCGTGTTCCGCGAGCCGATCATCATCTCCAACATCCCGCGCCTGGTGCCGGGGTGGACCAAGCCGATCATCATCGGCCGTCACGCTCACGGCGACCAGTACAAGGCGACCAACTTCAAGGTCCCCGGCGCTGGCCAGCTGACCATCACCTTCACGCCCGAGGACGGCTCGGAGCCGATCGAGCATGTGGTCGCCGACTACGGCCCCGACGGCGGCGTCGCGATGGGCATGTACAACTTCACCAAGTCGATCGAGGACTTCGCCCGCGCGTCCTTCTCCTACGGCCTTGCGCGCAACTACCCGGTGTACCTGTCGACCAAGAACACGATCCTCAAGGCGTACGACGGCCTGTTCAAGGACATCTTCCAGGAGATCTACGAGCGCGAGTTCAAGGCCGAGTTCGAGGAGCGCGGCCTCACCTATGAGCACCGTCTCATCGACGACATGGTCGCCGCCGCGATGAAGTGGGAGGGCGGCTACGTCTGGGCGTGCAAGAACTACGACGGCGACGTCCAGTCCGACACGGTGGCCCAGGGCTTCGGCTCGCTCGGCCTCATGACCTCGGTCCTCATGACCCCCGACGGCCGCACGGTCGAGGCGGAGGCCGCGCACGGCACCGTGACCCGTCACTACCGCCAGCACCAGCAGGGCAAGCCGACGTCGACCAACCCGATCGCCTCGATCTTCGCGTGGACGGGCGGCCTCAAGCACCGCGGCAAGCTCGACGGCACCCCGGAGGTCACGGGCTTCGCGACCACGCTCGAGGACGTCATCATCAAGACCGTCGAGGACGGCTTCATGACCAAGGACCTCGCGATGCTCATCGGCCCCGACCAGCCGTGGCAGACCACCGAGGAGTTCCTCGCGACCCTCGACGAGCGCCTGGCCGCTCGCCTCGCCTCCTAGACACGCATCGGAGCCTGAGCCATGACCACTCCCGTCAACGTCACCGTCACCGGAGCCGCGGGCCAGATCGGCTACGCCCTCCTGTTCCGCATCGCCTCCGGCGCGATGCTCGGGCCTGACACGCCCGTGCGCCTGCGCCTGCTGGAGATCCCGCAGGCGGTCAAGGCCGCGGAGGGCACCGCGATGGAGCTCGACGACTGCGCGTTCCCGCTGCTGGCCGGCATCGACATCTTCGACAACGCGAAGGACGCCTTCGAGGGCGCGAACGTGGCGCTCCTGGTGGGCGCTCGTCCGCGCGGCGCGGGCATGGAGCGTGCGGACCTGCTCGAGGCCAACGGCGGCATCTTCGGCCCCCAGGGCAAGGCGATCAACGACGGCGCCGCGGACGACATCCGCGTCCTCGTCGTGGGCAACCCGGCCAACACGAACGCCCTCATCGCCCAGCAGCACGCTCCCGACGTGCCGGCCGAGCGCTTCACCGCGATGATGCGCCTGGACCACAACCGCGCCCTCGCGCAGATCGCCAAGAAGGCGGGCGTCGGGGTGGGCGACGTGCGCAACGTCACCATCTGGGGCAACCACTCGGCCAAGCAGTACCCGGACATCGCCCACGCCGTCATCGGCGGCCGCCCGGCGACCGAGGTGATCGTGGACCAGGCCTGGGTCACGGACGAGTTCGTGCCCACCGTCGCCAAGCGCGGCGCCGCCATCATCGAGGCGCGCGGCGCGTCCTCGGCGGCCTCTGCCGCCAACGCGGCGATCGACCACATGCGCGACTGGGTGCTGGGCACCCCGGCCGACACGTGGGTGTCGGTGGCGCTGCCGTCCGACGGCTCGTACGGCGTCCCCGAGGGCCTCGTCTCCGGCTTCCCGTGCGTGTCCAAGGGCGGTGCGTGGGAGATCGTCCAGGGCCTCGAGATCTCCTCGACGGCCAAGGCCGGCATCGACGTGTCCGTCGGCGAGCTCGTGGAGGAGCGCGACGCCGTCAAGGAGCTCGGCCTCATCTGAGCCAGCTCGCTGAGCCTCAAGGGCCCGTCCTGCGCATGCGGGGCGGGCCCTGAGCCTTCCGGGGGCGGTCCAGCGCATGCCGGGGGAGAGGCGTCGGGCCGATGTCCATGGCGGCGCTGCCCGGAGCCTGCGGTGTGTCACGGCCCGGTAACGATTCCTGTGAACTGGTTCGATCCGTTGACAGGCGTTTGTTCGTAATCTTTACTAACAAACATGACCGACGAGGTGATGCGCTCGCAGGCGGCCCCCGGGGCCCTGGCCGTGACAGCCGTGCGCGCTCCGCAGCGCCCCGCCGCCCGCCCTGAGGACGCCCGCTCCCACAATCGCTCGCGCGTGCTCCAGGCGCTCTACCGGGGCGCGGGCCTGGCCCGCGCCGACCTGGCTCGCGAGGTGGGCCTGACCCGCGTCACCATCTCCGACGTCGTGGCCGAGCTCATCGCCGAGGGACTCGTCGTGGAGCTCGGCCTGCGCGCAGACTCCCGCCCTGGCAAGCCCGCCACGCTGCTCGACATCAACCGCGAGGGCCTTCAGGTCGTCGGCGTCGACCTGTCGAGCTCGGCGGCCTTCCGCGGTGCCGTGACCGACCTCGCCGGCACGGTCGTCCACCGCGAGGAGGTCGACGTCGCCGGCCTCACCGGCGAGGCCGCCGCCGAGGCCGCCGCCCGCCTCGTCAAGGCGCTCATCGCCCGGGCAGACAAGCCGCTCATCGGCGTGGGCGTCGGCTCGCCCGGTCTGGTCGACTCCGACGGCGTCGTGCTGAGCGCCCCCGGCCTGGGCTGGTCCAAGGTCAACCTCCAGCGCTTCCTGGCCGATCGCGCGGGGCTGCCGGTCCTCGTCGCGAACGACGCGAACGTCGCGGCCCTCGCCGAGCGCACCTTCTGCGGCGGCAGCGACGACATGATCGTCGTGCGCATCGGCCGCGGTGTCGGCTCCGGGCTCATCGTCGCCGGCCAGCCCGTGAGCGGCTCGCGCTGGGCCGCCGGCGAGATCGGCCACGTCGTCGTCGGCACGGATCTGGGCGAGGAGTGCGCGTGCGGCAAGCGCGGCTGCCTCGAGACCTGGATCGGCGCCCCCCGCATCGAAGCCCGCCTCGCCGCCGCGACCACCGACGGCGAGCGAGAGGACGTGATCAAGGAGGCCGCAGGCCGCCTCGGCATCGCCCTCGCCCCCGTGGTCGGCGCCCTCAACCTCTCCGAGGTCGTGGTCGCCGGCCCCATCGAGTCCCTCGGAGGGCCGTTCGTCGACGGCCTCTCCGAGACCCTTCGTCAGCGAACCATGGAAGAGCTCCACGGCGACCTGACGCTCCGCGCCACGACCCTCGGCCGCGACATCGTCGTCCTGGGCGCCGTGGTCCTGGTGCTCTCAAGCCAGCTCGGGGTCTCCTGACGCCGCGCTCCACCGCTCCCGTCCGCCTGGCCGGGACGACAACTCAGTAAAGGAACAGCTATGAGGAAGACGACGCGTTCCGCGTTTGCGGCTGCGGCCGCCGGTGCCCTCCTTCTCACCGGATGCTCCTCGTCCGGTGACGTGGAGACCTCGGGGGCTCCGACCGATCCCGGCGCCTCGCAGGGCCAGGACATCACCCTGTGGCTCATGGGCGCCCCTGACACCCCCCAGCCCCTCATCGACTACCTGGTCGACGAGTACAGCGAGCGCACCGGCGGCACTCTGACCGTCGAGGCCGTCGCGTGGGGCGACGCCCTCGCCAAGCTCACGACCGCCCTGCCCGACTCGGCCAACACGCCTGACGTGGTCGAGATCGGCAACACCTGGGCCCCGACCTTCACCACGGTGGGCGCCTTCGCCGACATCACCGACATGTACGACGAGCTCGGCGGCGACGCGCTGCTTCCCTCGTTCGTCGAGATCGGCTCGGTCGACGGCACCGTCTACTCCCTGCCGTACTACTTCGGCTCGCGCAACGTCTGGTACCGCAAGGACATCTACGCGGCCGGCGGCGTCGACGTGCCGACGACGCTCCAGGAGTTCACCGAGGTGCACGCCTCGCTCAAGGCCCAGGGCCTGGGCGGCGTGTACATGGGCGGCCAGGACTGGCGCAACGCCATCTCGTGGATCTTCGCCCACGGCGGCGAGCTCGCCGTCAAGGACGGCGGCCAGTGGAAGTCGGCCCTGTCCGACCCGAGCACCCAGGCCGGCCTGAAGGCGTGGCAGGAGCTCGTCCAGACCGCCTCGGTGGCCCAGACGAACGACACCGACGCCAACAACTACTTCATCATCAACGACGACCAGCTCGCCGGCATCCCGGCCGCCTCGGCCATGGCGCCGACGTGGGCCAGCTGCTGCATCGGCGTCCCGGTCGAGGGCGGCGAGGACGGCCAGGTCGCGTGGAGCGACGAGGTCGACGGCGCCTACGCCCTGCCCGGCGTGGACGGCGGCATCGCCCCCGTGTTCGCCGGCGGCTCGAACATCGGCATCTCGGCCGCGTCCAAGAACCAGGAGGGTGCGCGCGAGCTGCTGCGCATCATCTTCTCGGAGGAGTACCAGAACCTCCTGGGCGAGAACGGCCTCGGCCCCGCGAACGCGAACTACACCTCGTCGTTCGTGACCGATGACTTCCGTGCCATCGCGCTCGAGACGGCCATGGGCTCCAAGCTCACCCCGGCCGCCCCGGGCTGGGCCGCTGTCGAGGGCTCGGGCCTGCTGGAGGAGTTCTTCCAGAAGGTCGCCGAGGGCGGCGACATCGCCGTCCTGGCCGCCGAGTACGACGCCAAGATCGACGCCCTGATCAACGGCTGAGTCCGCCAGGACCCACCCGCCAGGGATCCCCCGTCGGCCCGGGTGCCTCACCCAGGCACCCGGGCCGACGCTTCGACGCCTAGACTCCCCTCACCGCCCGTCGGAAGGACCGCCATGACGGCACCAGCAGCCGCGTCAGGCGACACGGACACCGAGGCCGCTGCCCCGAGCCCTGCCGCGCGACGCAAGCGCATCCCCAAGCTTCCCTACGCCCTGCTCGTCCCCGCGATCGCGATCCTCGCGCTCGGCACCGGCTATCCGCTGCTGTGGCAGCTGCTCACCTCGTTCCGCGAGTACGGCCTCGCCCAGCAGTTCGGCAAGCCGGCCGAGTGGACGGGCTTCGACAACTACGCCGCGCTCCTGACGGACCCCGTCTTCTGGGCCATCGTCGGCAAGTCCATCCTGTTCTGCCTCGTGACGGCGGCGGCCACGATGATCCTGGGAGTGGGCGCCGCGCTCCTCATGCGCTACACCCCGGCCTGGGTGCGGCTGTCGCTCCAGGTGTCGATGCTCCTTGCATGGGCCATGCCGGTCGTCGCCCAGATGACGGTGTGGACCTGGCTCGTCGAGGACCGCAACGGCGTCGTCAACTACCTGCTGACGCACCTGCTGGGCATGGACATGATCGGCCACAACTGGCTCGTCAACCCCTGGAGCTTCTTCCTGGTCGCGAGCGTGATCATCACGTGGGCGTCCGTCCCGTTCGTGGCCTTCTCCGTCTACGCGGGCTTCACCACCATCTCGAGCGAGGTCGTCGAGGCGGCGCACATGGACGGCGCCTCGGGCTTCACCATGCTGCGCACCATCATGCTGCCCATCGTCAAGCCCGTCCTGTCCATCGTCCTGCTCCTGCAGCTCATCTGGGACCTGCGCGTCTTCGCCCAGATCAAGCTGCTCCAGGACGCCGGCTCCTTCGGCCAGCAGTACGACCTGCTCGGCACCTACATCTACAAGCTCGGCACGGGCTCGCAGTCGTTCGGCATGGCCGCGGCAGCGGCCATCGTGACCATGGCGCTCACCCTGGCGCTCAGCTGGGTCTACGTGCGCCACCTGCTCAAGGAGGACAAGCAGGCATGAAGGGCATCGGTCGCATCGTCGTCAGCGCCGTCGCGCTCGTGACCGCGCTCGCGTGGATCTTCCCCGTCTACTGGATGGTCAACTCGTCGTTCCTGTCCACGGGCACGCTCAACAGGCTCACGCCCACGTTCGTCCCCTTCGGCGGCTCGACCCGCAACTTCGAGCACGTGCTGTTCGAGTCGGGCTTCTTCCGCGCGCTGGGCTGGTCCGCCGCGATCACCGGCCTCACGCTCGTCGTGTGCCTCGCGTTCGCGTTCCTCGCGGCGCTCGCGATCTCGCGCTTCCGCTTCCGCGGCCGCACGTCCTTCGTCCTCGCGGTGCTCCTCATCCAGATGATCCCGGCGGAGGCGCTGTTCATCGCGCAGTACAAGATGATCGCCGCGATGAGCCTGCTCAACACGGTCGTCGGCGTCTCGATCATCTACATCGCCGGGGTGGTGCCGTTCACCGTCTGGATGCTGCGCGGCTTCGTCGCCGGCGTGCCCGCCGACCTCGAGGAGGCGGCCATGGTCGACGGCCTGTCGCGCACCCAGGCCTTCCTGCGCATCACGTTCCCGCTGCTCGCGCCGGGCCTCGTGGCATCGGGCGTCTACGCCTTCCTCCAGGCGTGGAACGAGTTCTCGGTGGCGCTCGTGCTGCTGCCCGACACCGACAGGCAGACCCTGCCGCTGTGGCTGCGCACCTTCCTCCAGGACAGCGCGGTCCAGACGACCGACTGGGGCCAGGTCATGGCCGCGTCCACCCTCGTCGCGGTGCCGGTCATCATCTTCTTCCTTGTCGTCCAGGGACGGATGACCGCTGGGCTCGTGGGAGGGGCGGTGAAGGGATGAGCGACGCTCTCGCGGTGCTCATGCCCGGTTTCGTGGGCACGACGCTGCCCGCGTGGGTGCGTGAGCTCCTCGAGGACGGACTGGGCGGAGTGTGCCTGTTCGGCATGAACCTCGAGAGCCCCGAGCAGGTGCGCGCCCTGACCGCGGAGATCCACGCCGCCAACCCGCTCGCCGTCGTCGCGATCGACGAGGAGGGAGGCGACGTCTCGCGGCTGTACCAGGCGGTCGGCTCGCCGTTCCCCGGCAACGCCGTCCTGGGCAGGCTCGACGACGTCGCGCTCACCGCCGCCGTGGGCCGCCAGGTGGGCTGGGAGCTGCGCGACGCGGGCGTGGACCTCGCCCTCGCCCCGGACGTGGACGTCAACGCCAACCCCCTCAACCCCGTCATCGGCGTGCGCAGCTTCGGCGCCGAGCCCGAGCTCGTGGCGCGGCACGGCGCCGCCTGGGTGGAGGGCCTGCAGTCGACCGGCGTCGCGGGCTGCGCCAAGCACTTCCCGGGCCATGGAGACACCGCGGAGGACTCGCACCTCGCGCTTCCCGTCGTGGACGCCGACACAGCGACGCTGCGCGCTCGCGACCTTCCCCCGTTCGCCGCGGCCGTCGCGGCGGGCGTCAAGACCGTCATGACCTCGCACATCCTCGTGCCCGCGCTCGACGAGGCCCCCGCGACGTTCTCGCGCCGCATCCTCGAGGGCCTGCTGCGCGAGGAGCTGGGCTTCGAGGGCGTGATCGTCACCGACGCGCTCGACATGAAGGGCGCCTCCGGCGAGCGCGGCATCCCCGCAGCGGCGGTGGACGCGATCGCCGCCGGGGCGGACTTCCTGTGCATCGGCACCGCCAACACGCACGAGCAGATGACCGAGATCGCCGCGGCGCTCGAGACGGCGGTGGCCTCCGGCGCCCTCCCGGCGGGAAGGCTCGCGCAGGCCGCCGCGCGCGTGCATGGCCTGGGATGGGCCGCGAGCCAAGCGCGCGCCGATGCCGTGGCGCCGTTCGAGCCCGGCCGCATCTCCGGTGTCGGGGTGGCCGAGGTCGCCGCCGCCATCGAGGTCACGGATGACGCGCAGCGCCTCCTCGCCGAGCGCGGAGGACGAGCGCTCGCGTGGCTGCGCATCGAGTCGACGCCCAACATCGCCGTGGGCGACAGCCCGTGGGGCCCGTTCGCTGCAGGCGTCGAGGCGGCCGCGACGCTCGTCCCGGGCGGCGACGTCGCGCAGTGGCTCGCGGCGGCCAGTGATGCGCTGCCCGTCATCGTCGGCAAGGATCTTCACCGACACGCCCACGCGCGAGACGCGGTCGCGGCGGCCCGGGAGCGAGGCGACGTCATCGTCGTCGAGATGGGCTGGCCCGCGCGCGATCCTCGTCTGTGGGACGTGGCGACTCATGGCGCATCTCGCCTCGTGGGCGAGGCGCTGGCATTCAGGATGGAGCGATAGGCGTGCACATCGGGCTGGACATCGGCGGCACCAAGACGGAGGCCGTCGTCACGACGCCGCAGGGCGAGGTGCTCGCGCACCATCGCGTCGCGAGCGGTCGTGGGAACGACGCGGTCGTCGCGGCGGCGCTCGAGGCGGCCGAGCGAGCCGCCGCCGATGCCGGGATCACCCCTGCTGAGGCTGCGTCGGTGGGCGTCGGCGTGCCGGGAGCCGTGGCGGACGGCGTCGTGTCGCACGCGGTCAACCTGGGCATCGAGCGCCTCGAGCTCGCGGCCGCGCTCGCCGGCGCATGGGGCGTGAGCCCGCGCGTGGAGAACGACGTCAACGCCGCCGCGATCGGCGCGTGGGTGCTCTCGCCCAGCGGCGTGGACACGATGGCGTACCTCAACCTCGGCACCGGGCTGGCCGCGGGCATCATCCTCGACGGCAGGCTGTGGCGCGGCGCGCGCGGTGCCGCCGGCGAGATCGGGCACGTGAGCGTCGACCCCGAGGGTCCGGCAGGGCCGGGCGGACTGCCTGGAGGGCTCGAGGCGTACGCGGGCGGCGGCGGCATCGCGCATGTGGTGGGCGACGGCCGCTCCGCAGAGGAGATCCTCGCCGACCCCGGCGCCGACGACCTGCGCGCCTCGGTGTGCTTCGGCGTCGCGTCCGCGATCCGCGTGCTCGTGCTCACGCTCGACGTCGAGGAGGTCGTGCTGGGAGGAGGCATCACCCGCATGGGCCCGAGCCTCGTGGACGGCGTGCGCGCACAGCTGGACGCGTGGGCCGCCGCATCGGAGTTCATCGCGTCGGTGGACCTGGGCGGCCGCTTCCGCGTGCTCGACCACGCGGGCCCCGTGGCAGCCATCGGCGCCGCGATGCTGGGAGCGGGGCGTGGCTGAGATCATCATCGTCCCCACCCCGGCCGATGCCGCCGCGCTCGTCGCCGACCACATCGCCGGCCAGGTGGAGCGCGACCCGGAGCTCGTGCTCGGCGTCGCGACGGGGAGCTCCCCGCTGCCGCTGTACGCGGCGCTGCGTGAGCGTCGCGAGGCGGGAGCGGACTTCTCGCGGGTGACGGCGTTCGCGCTCGACGAGTACGTGGGCCTGCCGCCCGAGCACCCCCAGAGCTATCACGCCGTCATCCACCGCGAGGTGACCGTGCCGCTCGGACTCGACCCCGCGCGCGTCCACGTGCCCGACGGCGCCGTCGAGGGCCTCGAGACCGCGGGCGAGCGCTACGAGGCGCTCATCGAGGCGGCCGGGGGAGTGGACATCCAGATCGTCGGCATCGGCGCGAGCGGGCACATCGGCTTCAACGAGCCCGGCTCGGGCTTCCTGTCTCGCACGCGCGTCAAGACGCTCGTGCGCCAGACGCGCATCGACAACGCCCGGTTCTTCGACAGCGTGGACGAGGTCCCCCTCCACTGCGTCACCCAGGGCCTGGGCACGATCATGCGGGCGCGGCACATCGTCATGCTCGCCTTCGGCTCCGGCAAGGCCGACATCGTCGCCCGGGCCTTCGAGGGCCCCGTGACGTCCTCCGTGCCCGCATCGGTCCTGCAGGGCCACCCGCACGTCACCGCCGTGCTCGACGAGGAGGCCGCGTCCTCGCTGCGCTTCGCCGACTACTACCGCGAGGCCTTCGAGAACAAGCCCTCCTGGCAGGGCCTGTGATCGCCGTGATCGACCTGCACTGCCACGGTGGAGGCGGCGCCGCCTTCGGGACCGGCGTGGACGAGACGCTGCGCGCGCTCGAGGCCCATGCCGCGCACGGCACCGCCGGCATCGTCGCATCGCTGGTGACGGCCCCGGCGAGCGAGCTGGCGCGGCAGCTCGACGTGCTGCGGGAGGCCAGCGACGCGGACGCCCGGCTCCTGGGCGCACACCTGGAGGGCCCGTTCCTCGCCCCCGAGCGCAAGGGCGCCCACGATGCCGCGCATCTGAGCGCCCCCACGCCCACGATGGTCGACGACCTGCTCGCCGCGGGCCAGGGCCTGCTGCGGCAGGTCACGATCGCCCCCGAGCTGCCCGGCGCCCTGGACGCGATCGCGGCCTTCGCCGCCGCGGGCGTCATCCCCGCCGTGGGGCACACGACGGCATCGGCGTCGCTCGCCGCGGAGGCCTTCGACGCGGGGGCTCGGCTCGTGACGCACGCCTTCAACGCGATGCCCGGCATCACGGCGCGCGACCCCGGGCCGGTGGGAGCGGCGCTCGCGGACGAGAGGGTCGCGATCGAGGTCATCGCGGACGGGATCCACGTGGACCCCACGCTCGTCCGCCTGCTGTTCCGCGCGGCGCCGGGACGCGTCGTCCTCGTGACCGATGCGATGGCCGCCGCCGGAGCGCCGGACGGGACCTATCGGCTGGGCTCGCTCGACGTGGTCGTGGCTCGGGGGCGCGCGGTCGTCGCCGGCACGGACACGCTCGCAGGGTCGACGCTCACGCTCGCGCGCGCCGTCGACGTGTGCGTCGCGGCCGGCGTGCCGCGCGAGGAGGCCGAGGCGGCGGCGAGCACCGTGCCAGCGACGGTGCTCGGGCTCGCCTGACGCCGGCGGAGACGGCCTACTTGAAGACGATGGTGCGGTGGCCGTTGAGCAGCACGCGGTGCTCCGCGTGCCAGCCCACGGCACGGGCCAGGGCGCGGCGCTCCACGTCTGCTCCCGTCGCCGTGAGCGACTCCGGCGTGTAGGTGTGGTCGACGCGGTCCACGTCCTGCTCGATGATCGGGCCCTCGTCGAGGTCGGCCGTCACGTAATGCGCGGTCGCGCCGATGAGCTTCACGCCGCGGTCGTGCGCCTGGTAGTACGGCCGCGCTCCCTTGAAGGACGGCAGGAACGAGTGGTGGATGTTGATCGCGCGGCCGTGCAGCGCGCTCGCGAGCTCGGGCGACAGGATCTGCATGTAGCGCGCGAGCACGACGAGCTCCACGTCGAGTTCCTCGACCATGGCGAGCAGGCGGGCCTCGGCATCGGCCTTGGTCTCCGGCGTCACGGGGATGTGCACGAAGGTCTTGCCGTAGAACTCGGCGAGGTCGCGCAGCGTCTCGTGGTTGCCCACCACGGCGACGATGTCCACGGGCAGGATGCCGGCGCGCTCGCGGAAGAGCAGGTCGTTCACGCAGTGCGCGGCCTTGGAGACCATGACGAGGGTGCGCATGCGGCGGCCCGCGATGTCGAGCGTCCACGTCATGTCGAAGCGCGCGGCGAGCTCCGTCACCGCGGCCTCGAGCTCCTCGCGGGAGGCGGGGCTCGTCACCTCGACGCGCATGAAGAACAGTCCCGTGTCCGGGTCTCCGAACTGCTGCGACTCCGTGATGTTGCCGCCGTGCTCGGCGAGCGTTCCGGACACGGCGTGGACGATGCCGGGGCCGTCAGGGCAGGAGAGGGCGAGGACCCATCGAGTCGGATTGCTGGACACGAGGCCCAGGCTAGTCGCCCCTCCTCGAAAACACTGAAAAGATGTCCCCATGGCTGACGACGAGCAGGTGCGCATCGACGTGGTGTCCGTCGCCGACGCAGGGGAGCTTCTGACGGTTCGGCGGGCGGCGTTCGTGGCGGAGGCGCAGCTCTACAACGATCCGAACATCCCTGCTCTCACGCAGACCCTGGACGAGCTCATCGTGGACCTCGAGTCCGAGGACGTGGTGACCCTGGGCGCGTGGAAGGGCCACCGCCTCGTCGGGTCGATCCGCGTGGGCATCGAGGGCGACAAGGCGACCATCGGCCGCCTCGCCGTCGTGCCCGACATGCAGGGCCGCGGCATCGGCACCCAGCTGCTCTTCGCGGTGCTCGGCTATCTGCCGGAGACCACCAAGGAGGTCTGGGTCTTCACCGGCCAGAACTCCAAGCACAACATCGCGCTCTACAACAAGGCCGGCTACGAGCACCAGTTCGACAAGGTCTCGGGCGACCTCACGTACGCCTACCTGCGCAAGATCATCGAGGCGGGCGCGATCGTCGACGACGAGGTCGACGACGTCGCGGTGCGCGGCGACAACTGAGGCCAGGCAGGCGCCAGGCCGACGCTCCCCGGCATCGGCCGTGCTTGGTAGAGTTGCACCCGTCGCAACTGGCGCAGTGGTTCACCACAAGGGAGCGACGCATCTTCAGACTGTTGGTCGTACGCCTGGGCCATGGTCACCGGACAGCCGGCGGCCTGCCGCCGGCCAGACAGTGAAGGACATCGCATGAGCACTGACTCCAGCGCCACTGCAGCCGTGATGAACGCCACGCTGCAGGACTTCGACCCCGAGATCGCCCAGGTCCTGGACCGCGAGCTCGAGCGGCAGCGCACCTACCTCGAGATGATCGCGTCCGAGAACTTCGTGCCGCGCTCCGTGCTGCAGGCGCAGGGCTCAGTCCTGACGAACAAGTACGCGGAGGGCTACCCGGGCAAGCGCTACTACGGCGGCTGCGAGGAGGTCGACGTCGCCGAGTCCATCGCGATCGAGCGCGCCAAGAGCCTGTTCGGCGCGGCCTACGCGAACGTCCAGCCGCACTCCGGGGCCACCGCCAACGCGGCCGTGCTGCACGCCCTCGTCAACCCGGGCGACAAGATCATGGGCCTGTCGCTCGCGCACGGCGGCCACCTCACCCACGGCATGAAGCTCAACTTCTCCGGCAAGCTCTACGACGTCGTGGCCTACCAGCTCGACGAGGCCACCCACCGCATCGAGATGGACACGGTGCGCAAGCTCGCCCTCGAGGAGCGCCCCGACGTCATCATCGCCGGCTGGTCGGCCTACCCCCGTCACCTCGACTTCGCGGCCTTCCGCGAGATCGCCGACGAGGTGGGCGCCAAGCTCTGGACCGACATGGCGCACTTCGCGGGCCTCGTGGCCGCGGGCCTGCACCCCAGCCCCGTGCCGCACTCGGACGTCGTGTCCTCGACCATCCACAAGACCCTGGGCGGCCCCCGCTCCGGCCTCATCCTGTCCCGTGACGAGGAACTCGCCAAGAAGCTCAACTCGGCCGTGTTCCCGGGTCAGCAGGGCGGCCCCCTCATGCACGTCATCGCGGCCAAGGCCGTGGCCCTCAAGGCCGCGGCGCAGCCCGAGTTCAAGGAGCGCATGAGCCGCGTCCTCGAGGGCGCCAAGATCATCGCGGAGCGTCTCACCGCGCCCGACGCCATCGAGGCCGGCGTCAACGTCGTCACGGGCGGCACGGACGTCCACCTGGTGCTCGTCGACCTGCGCAACTCGCCGCTCGACGGGCAGCAGGCGGAGGACCTGCTGCACGAGGTCGGCATCACGGTGAACCGCAACGCCGTTCCCTTCGACCCGCGTCCCCCGATGGTGACCTCCGGCGTGCGCATCGGCACCGCGGCGCTCGCCTCGCGCGGCTTCGGCGCCGAGGAGTTCACCGAGGTCGCCGACGTCATCGCGACGGCGCTCAAGGGCGGAGCGGACGTCTCGGCGCTGCGCGCCCGCGTGGCGAAGCTCGCCGAGGAGTTCCCGCTCTACCCGGGCCTCGCGCAGTAAGGCGCCCGCCATGGCATCGGCCGTGAAGTCGCAGGTGCTCGACGGCAAGGCCACCGCGGCGGCCATCAAGGCAGAGCTGGCCGAGCGCGTCGCGGCGCTCGCCGAGCGCGGCATCAGGCCGGGCCTGGGAACGCTCCTCGTGGGAGACGACCCGGGCTCGACCTGGTACGTCAACGGCAAGCACGCCGACTGCGCAGAGGTGGGCATCGCCTCCATCCGCGAGGACCTGCCCGCCACCGCGACGCAGGAGGAGATCGAGGCGGCCGTGCACCGGCTCAACGAGAACCCGGAGTGCACCGGCTTCATCGTCCAGCTGCCCCTGCCCGACGGCATCGACACCAACCGCGTGCTCGAGCTCATCGACCCCGACAAGGACGCTGACGGCCTGCACCCCACCAACCTGGGTCGCCTGGTCCTGCGCACGGCCGAGGACATCGACTCCTCGCTGCCGTGCACGCCCAAGGGCATCATCGAGCTGCTGGACCGTCACGGCGTGAGCCTCAAGGGCGCCGAGGTCGTCGTCATCGGCCGCGGCACCACGGTGGGGCGCAGCATCGGCCTCCTGCTGACCCGCAAGGCCGTCAACGCCACAGTGACCCTGTGCCACACCGGCACCCGCGACCTCGCCGCGCACACCCGCACGGCCGATGTCATCGTCGCCGCGGCGGGCGTGCCCGGCATCGTCACCGGGGACATGGTCAAGGACGGCGTGGTGCTCGTGGACGTGGGCGTGAGCCGCGTGACGGACCCCGAGACGGGCAAGTCCAAGGTCGCCGGCGACATCGCGGCCGACGCCATCGCCAAGTCCTCCTGGCACTCGCCCAACCCGGGCGGCGTGGGGCCCATGACGCGCGCGATGCTCCTGTCCAACGTCGTCGAGTCGGCGGAGCGCCAGGCGGGCCTCGGCGGGCGATAGCAGGCTGTTGAGCGCGTCAGAGCGCTGTGCAAGCATGAGGGGCGGCCGCACGGCCGCACGACCTCAAAGGAGAAGTCATGTCTGAAGCACCAGCCGCGCCTGCCGCGAACAGGCTGAAGTCCACCCTTGGCGTCAACTGGGCGGCGGGACTCGTCGCCGCCATCGTGCTGGGCCACATCCTGGGCCTCATCACCGTGGCCATCACGAACGAGTGGCTGCTGTGGATCGCCCTGGGCTTCACCGGCCTCATCCTCGCCGGCGTCGTCGGCTTCGTGGTGCGTCTCACGAGCGCCGGCGGCAACGCGTTCCTGCCGGCCTTCGTGGGCGGCGGCCTGGGAGCGCACGCGATCGCCACGCTCGCGGGCTCGGGCTTCGACTACCTGGGGGACGCGCTCCTCGCCGTCTACCAGTGGAACCCGCTGAGCGCGTACGCGGTGTTCGTCGGCGTCCTCGCCGGCGTCGTCGCCACGGTCGCGCGCAAGGTCTGACGAGAGGAATCCATGCGCATCGTCACCGTCAACGTCAACGGCGTGCGCGCCGCGCTCGCCAAGGGCTTCGAGGCCTGGCTGGGCCAGTCGTCGGCCGACGTCATCTGCCTGCAGGAGGTGCGCGCGCCCGACGATGTGGTCACCGCCGCGTTCGCCGAGGGGTGGCATGTGGTGCACGAGGCGTGTGAGATCAAGGGTCGCGCCGGCGTCGCGATCCTGTCGCGGGAGCCGATGCGCGACGTCGTCTCCGGGCTGCATGTCGCGGGAGAGCGGCTGGGCGAGCCGGTGCACACCGGCCGCTGGATCGAGGCCACCGTGGACAGCCCGGCGGGCGACGTCCGCATCGTCTCCGTGTACATCCACTCGGGAGAGGCGGGCACGCCCAAGATGGACGCGAAGTACGAGTTCCTGGACCGCATGACGGAGCGCCTGGCGGAGATGCAGGACGCGTACCCGCGTGCGGTCGTCATGGGCGACTTCAACATCGCCCACACGAACAACGACATCAAGAACTGGAAGGGCAACCTCAAGACCGCCGGCTTCCTGCCCGAGGAGCGCGCCTACCTGGACCGCTGGTTCGGCTCCGGCTGGGTGGACGTGCACCGCACACTCGCCGGCGACGTCCAGGGCCCGTACACATGGTGGTCGCAGCGCGGCAAGGCGTTCGACACGGACACGGGCTGGCGCATCGACTATCAGATGGCCACGGCGGAGCTCGCGGGGCGCGCCTCGAGCGCGCATGTCGACAAGGCGCCGTCCTGGGACACGCGCTGGAGCGACCACGCTCCGCTCGTCATCGACTACGACCTGTAGGGGCTGCGCCGCGCGGCTCGGGCCGGGCGGCGCGCCTCGCGCGGGCGCGATGCCCCTGGCGCGCCGCGGGCGTCACAGCACGGCGTAGTGCGGCAGCGGCAGACCCCGCTGCTCGTAGGCGGCGTCGATCGCCTGGGTGACGCGCCACACCTCCGCGCGCCGCACGAGCGCGACCACGGCGCCCCCGCGTCCCCAGCCCGTCAGATGCGCGCCGAGCGCCCCGGCCTCGAAGGCCGCGTCAACCGTCGCGTTGAGCAGGTCGGAGCTGAGGTCGAAGTCCTGGTCCAACGACGCGTGCGAGCGGTACATCGCCTTGCCGATCGCCACGAAGCGCTCGTGCGCGGGGCCGGTGCCCGCGAGCTCTCCCAGCACCAGGCGGACTCGGTCGTTCTCATGGAGCACGTGCCGGGCGCGCTTGCGCAGGATGGGGTCCGCGATCCGCTCCACGTCGCGCAGGGGAGTTGGCCGCTGCTCCAGCTCGCGCAGGCTCGACACGCCCAGCGCGGCGGCCGCTGCGGCGCACTCGGCGCGGCGCTGGGCGGAGATCTCGTGGTTGGACTCCGGGCGCACGAGGGTGTCGATCCACAGCAGGGTGAGCCCGTACTCCGGGAAGTACATGGGCGTGTGCAGCGCCTCGGGGGGTGAGTGGTCGAAGTCGAGGACGAGGGCCTCGCCGGGCTCGCAACGCAGCACCGTGTGGAGGTCCAGGCCGCCCGACGGGGCGCCGTGGTCGGGCGCGCCCACGAACACCGACTCGCCCTCGACGCACGCCTCCGCGAGCTCGACACGGCCTGCGGGAGTGTCGAGCGCGAGCCCCCACAGCTCGTTGGCCATGAGCGCTACGGCCGCGCTAAGCGCCGCCGAGGAGGACATGCCCACACGGTGCGGCACGCACGACGTCACCGCGATGCTCATGCCTTGGCCGAAGAACCCGCGCTCCTGCAGGGCCCACAGCACGCTCGCAGGCCGCGCGGGCCATCCGGTCACCTCGCCGGGGTGCAGTTCGTTGAGGTCGCCGAACCATGCGACTCCCGGGCCCTGCAGCGCGTCCCCGTCATCGAGCACGATGCGGATCTGGCTGTCCGCGCGCGGCACGGCCGCCACGTACGCCCGGTGCGGCAGCACGGTGGGCAGTGCGAGGCCGCGGTTGTAGTCGGTGTGGTCGCCGATGAGGTTGACCATGCCGGGCGCGGACAGCTCGTGGCGCGCGGTCTCACCGAACGTGTCGCGCAGCAGGTTCCATGCGCGCTCTGAGCCCTCCGCTTCGCTCCACGCGCGATACCACCGACTCGGGTCCGGGAGGTCCGGTGCGGGCATGTGCCCATCGTGTCATGAGAGGGGCATCGTGCACGATAGCCCCGAGCGCGTGTGTCAGCGGTTCACCGTGACGCCCAGCGGCCGGCCGGCGAGGCCGCGCTTGCGGCTGCCGAGACCGCGCGCGATCTCCCGCAGCACGACGGCGGCAGGAGAGTCGGGCGCGGACAGGACGACCGGGGTTCCCGAGTCGCCGCCCTCGCGCGCCGCGATGTCGATGGGGACCTGGCCCAGCAGGGGCACGTCCTTGCCCAGGGACGCGCTGAGCCGGGCCGCGACGGCCTCGCCGCCGCCCGAGCCGAAGAGCTCCAGGCGCGAGCCGTCGGGCTGAGGCAGCCACGACATGTTCTCGATGACACCCACGACTGACTGCGACGTCTGAGTCGCGATGGCTCCCGCGCGCTCCGCGACGTCCGATGCCGCGGGCTGGGGAGTGGTGACGACCACGAGCTCGGCGTGGGGCAGGAGCTGGGCCACCGAGATGGCGATGTCGCCGGTGCCGGGAGGCAGGTCCAGGAGGAGCACGTCGAGGTCCCCCCAGAAGACATCGGCGAGGAACTGCTCCAGGGCGCGGTGGAGCATCGGGCCGCGCCACACGACGGGCTGGCCGTCCGGCACGAACATGCCGATGCTCACGGCCTTCACCTCGTGCGCGATGGGCGGCAGCAGCATGTCGTCGAGCCGTGTGGGCTGCCCCTCGATGCCGAGCATGCCCGGGATGGAGAAGCCGAAGATGTCCGCGTCGAGCACGCCGACCTTGAGCCCGTCCGCGGCCATGGCGACCGCGAGGTTCGCGGTGACGGTGGACTTGCCCACGCCGCCCTTGCCGGAGGCGATCGCGTAGACCCGCGTGAGGTTGCCCGGCTGGGTGAAGGGGATGACCGGCTCGGGCTTGCCGCCGCGCAGGCTCGAGCGCAGCGCCTGGCGCTGCTCGTCGGTCATCACGCCCAGCTCGATGCGCACGTCCTCGATGCCCGGGACCGTGCGAGCCGCGGCGTCGACGTCCTGGGTGATGCGCTCGCGCATCGGGCATCCCTGGGTGGTCAGGTCGATGCCGATCGTCGCGAGCGCGCCGTCCACCTCGACCGAGCGGACCATGCCGATGTCGGTGATGGGGCGGCGGATCTCGGGATCGATCACGGTTGCGAGCGCAGCGCGGACGTCCTCGATGGTGGGCATGCGTCCATCGTAGGCGGGGCGAGAGTGCCGCCGGGTCGGGGAGCGGTCGAGCGCTACTTGCGCGGGCCGCGGCGGGCAGGCTCGGGCTGATCCTCGTCCGGGTCCTCGCCGGCGCGCAGCTCCTCGAGGAGGGCGCGCAGCTCGGAGCGGACGAAGTCGCGGGTCGCAGTCTCGTTGATCGCCTGGCGCAGCGCGGCAACCTCGCGGGCGAGGTACTCCGTGTCCGCGAGGGAGCGCTCGGCGCGCTGGCGGTCCTGCTCGGCGGCCACGCGGTCGCGGTCGTCCTGGCGGTTCTGCGCGAGCAGGATGAGCGGCGCGGCGTAGGAGGCCTGCAGTGAGAGCATCAGGGTGAGCACGGTGAAGCCGTACTCCGACGAGTCGAAGCGCAGGTGGTCCGGCGCGAGGGTGTTCCACGCGAGCCACACGATGACGAACACCGTGAGGTACACGAGGAAGCGGGGCGTGCCGAGGAAGCGCGCGATGCCCTCGGACACGCGGCCGAAGCGGTCGGTGCCGCCCATTCCCGAGCGCCGCAGGAAGCGGCGCGACTCGCCCTTGGGGCGGTCGAAGCGCTGCTCAGCCACGGTCACCTGCCTCGTCGTCGACGTGCTCGCGCCAGTCGCGCGGCAGCAGGTGGTCCAGGACGTCGTCGATGGAGATCGCGCCCAGGAGGTGGCCGTCGTCGTCCACCACGGGCAGGGCGAGGATGTCGTAGGCGGCCATGCGGCGGGAGACCTCGGCGAGCGAGTCATACGGCCGCAGCGGGGCGATGGCGCCGTCCACGTAGCCGCCCACCGACTCGTGCGGGGGCTCGCGCAGCAGGCGCTGCAGGTGGACCAGGCCGATGTACCTGCCGGTGGGAGTCTCCAGGGGCGGGCGCACCACGAACACCATCGACGCGAGGGCGGGGGCGAGCTCGCGTCGGCGCACGAGCGCCAGGCATGTCGCGACGGTGGCCTCGGGGCCGACGATGACGGGCTCGGTCGTCATGAGACCGCCGGCCGTGTCGTCCTCGTAGCCCAGCAGCTGGCGGACGTTCTTCGCGTCCTCCGGCTCCATGAGCTCGAGCAGCTCGGCCGCCTGGCCCGCCGGCAGGTCGCCCAGGAGGTCGGCGGCGTCGTCGGGCTCCATCGCCTCGAGGACGTCGGCGGCGCGGTCGGACTTGAGGGTGCCCAGCAGGGCGATCTGGTCCTCTTCGGGCAGCTCCTCGAGCACGTCGGCGAGCCGCTCGTCGTCCAGCGCCGCGGCGATCTCAGCCGAGCGGGAAGGCGACATCTCCATGAGGGCGGCCGCGAGGTCGGCGGGCTTGTAGTCGGCGAAGCTCTGGATGACGAGAGCGGCGCCCTGGCCGCGGCCGCGGCGCATGAGGCCGGTCACGCCGTCGACGTCCACCACGACGCCCTCGCCGCGGCGCGAGAAGCCGAGCACGCCGCGGCGGCGCTCCGCCTTGCGCACGTAGAGCTTGGTCACCACCCACGTCTTGTCACGGCGAGGCTCGATGGCGATGTCCTCGATGATCGCCTTGATGCGCGCCTCCTTGATCGTGACCTGGCGCTCGAGGAGCTCGGCGATGGCGAGTGTCTCGGACGTGCGGGCCTGGAAGCGGCGCAGGTTGATGACGCCCGTGCAGATCACCTGGCCCGCGGCGATCGACGTCACGCGCGTGAGCGGCATGAACACGCGGCGGCGGCCCGGCACCTCGACCACGAGGCCCACGGCCGTGGGAGCGGAGGTGCTGCGCATCAGCAGCACGACGTCGCGCACGCGGCCCACCGCATCGCCCAAGGGGTCGAAGACGGTGGTGCCTGCAAGGCGCGCGACGTAGACGCGCTCGGAGGGCCCGCTCATGGAGACAAGCCTAGGGTCCGTTCGCGGATGTCAGGGGAGATTCGCGGGTGCGTCAGGACGCTCGGATGAGGCCCAGGGCGTCCAACGCGCGCCAGCCGGAGCCGGCGAAGCGCGGCTCTGCCACGTTGGCGAGGATCAGCGCATAGTTGAGGGCCTCCGCACGCGCGCGAGTGAAGGCGGCGGCGTCGACGCCGCCGTAGCCGTGGATGAATGCGTCCCACAGGTGAGTCGGGAGGAGAGCGAGCGCCTGGCCCACGTCCATGGCCGGGTCTCCGGCACCCGCATCGATCCAGTCGACGATGCCCGCGAGCCGGCCGTCGAGCGTGAGGACATTGCCCCCGTGGAGGTCCATGTGGGTCCAGGTGACCTCGCCGCGCTCCGCGGCGGCGCCGCGCTCGAAGATGCGCCAGGCGGCCCGGGCATCGAGAGGGCGGCCGATGGCCTTGCCCACGTCGACCAGCTTGGCCAGGCGCTTCTCGGCCTTGGCCGCACGGTGGCGCAGCGTCGTGGAGCGGAAGGGGTTGCGTGGGGCCTCGGGCGGGGCCGGGCGGTGCAGGGCGCGCAGGGCAGTGCCGAGGTCGTGGGCGCCCCAGTCGTTGAGCGGCTGGTCGAAGTGGGTGAAGCCGTGGATCCAGGGCACGATCGCCCAGCGCCACGGGAAGGGCTCCTGAGGCTGGCCGATGCGCACCGCGACCGGGGCGCGGAACGGCCACTGGCCGCAGATGCGGGGGAGCCAGGCGAACTCCGTGATCTGCATGTCGGCTGCGCGCTGGGTGCGGGGGAGGCGGACGGCCCAATCGGCGCCGAGCCGCCAGGTCGTGCAGTCCCAGCCCTCATAGCGCTCGCCCAGCTCGAGCTCGCGAGCCTCGGGGAACTGGGCGTCGACGAGCGCGCGCACCACGGCCGGGGTGATGTCGACTTCGGCCTGAGGAGCGGCGCTGGGGGCAGCCACGCCGCCACGCTAGCCACGTACTGTCGCGTGCGCAAGTACCCAGTTTTCCAAAGGGTTCGTCAAGTTCTTGTAGGACTCGTGGGCACTAACTGCCCAAAGAACGTAAAGCGTGGAGGATGGCGCGCGCGGACACCTCGACGTCGTCGCGCGTGGTCGCGGCGTCAGAGACCGAGATCCTCATGGCGCGGCGGCCGTGCCAGGTGGAGCCGCCCGCCCAGCAGGTGCCCCCCGCCTGGACTGCGGCGATCACGGCGTCGGTGAGATCGCCGAAGGAGACGAGGACCTGGTTGAGCTCCTGAGCCAGAATCTCCGCACCGCCCTCGGCGAGGAGTCGGGCGAAGCGGGCTGCGTGATCGCAGGTGCGGTCGATGAGGTCCGCGAGGCCGTGCCTGCCGAGCGAGGCCAGGGCCGCCCAGGCCTCGACGCCGCGGCCGCGCTGCGACATCTGGATGCCGCGGGAGAGCGGCTCGAGGCCCTGGCCCGAGACCAGGTAGGAGGCGTCCGCGCGCATCGCCCGCGTGAGGTGCTCGACCTCGCGCACGATGACGATGCCGGAGTCGTAGGGGACGTTAAGCCACTTGTGGCCGTCGGTGGCCCAGGAGTCCGCGAGCTCGACGCCCGCGACGAGGCGGCGCCGCGTGGGGGAGGCGGCGGCCCACAGACCGAAGGCCCCGTCGACGTGGACCCAGGAGCTGGCCTCACGGGCCGACGGGATGATCCGCTCGAAGGGGTCGGAGGCGCCCGTGTTGACGTTGCCCGCCTGGAGGACGACCAGCGTGAGCTCGTCGGTCTCGGGAAAGGCGTCGGCATCGATCGCGCCGACCTCGTCGGTCGGGACGCGCTCGATCTGCGCCTCGCCGAAGCCCGCCAGACGCAGCGCCTTGACGACGCTCGTGTGAGCCTCCGCGCCGATGACGACCCTCACGGCTGGGGCGCCGGCGAGGCCCAGCTCGCCGACGTCCCAGCCGGAGCGCGCGAGGATCGCGTCCCTCGCCGCGATGATCGCGGTGAGGTTCGCGACAGTGGCCCCCGCGCAGAACGACGCGACGGCCGTGGAGGGCAGGCCGAGCACGTCGACGATCCAGCGGCCCGCGACCTCGTCGAGCACCGCCGATGCGGGCGCGCAGACGGAGGGGCCCGCGTTGTTGTCCCAGGCTCCGGCGAGGATCGCGGCCCCCGCCGCGGCCGGAAGGGTGCCGCCGTTGACGAAGCCGAAGTAGCGCCCATGGGTCGAGACGACGGAGGCGGGAGAGCCGAAGGCGTCGAGCTCTGCAAGGACCTCGTGCGCGGGGAGCGGCCCGTCCTGCAGGGGGCGGCGGAACGCGTCGAGCGCGGCGAGCGCCTCCGCCGGGGGGAAGACCGGGCGGTGGGCGGCGCTGGCGAGGTGGCTGCCTGCGCGGCGAGCGGCCTCCGTGGTGATCGCGATGCGCTCCTTGGTGAGGGCGAGAGCGGTCGGATTCGTGAGAGCGGCCGTGAGGTCGATGGCGTTCATGACACGAGTCTCGACGGACTGGCACTGACAATCGAGAGCCGGATCGGGAGGCACTGGCCCTAGGTATTCGGGGCCAGTATGCGAGAGCCTGGACCCATGCGCACCACAGCGGAACAGCTGCGAGACGTCCTCGACCACTGGCAGACCGGCACCGGCCCGCTCTACCAGCAGCTGGCCGACGCCATCGTGGCCCTCGCCCAGGCAGGCTCCCTCGAGCATGGGTGCCGCCTGCCCAGCGAGCGTGCGCTCGCGCAGCACCTCCACCTCTCGCGCAACACCGTGACCGCGGCGTACCAGCGCCTGCGGGAGCAGGGCTGGCTCGAGGTGCGTCCCGGCGCCGCTCCCACGCTCGGCTCGCAGTCCCGCGGCGCGCAGGGCCTCAGCGCGCAGGATCGCTTCTCGCGCATCCTCACGGGCCAGTACCAGCCGCTCGTGGCCTTCAACACGGCATCGCCGCCGCCTGCGCCCGTGGTCACGCGCGCGCTCAACGACCCCGCGGCGTTCCTGGGCGGCGCGCCCATCCACGGCAACGGTTACGCGGCGCTTGGCGACCGCGAGCTGGTGCTCGCCGTGACCGAGCACCTGCGGGCATCGGGCATCAGCGCGGAGCCCGACGAGGTGGTCATCACCGCGGGCGCGCAGCAGGCGGTGTGGCTCGCGGTGACCATGCTCGCCGGCTCCTCGGACATGGTCGCGCTCGAGTCGATCACCTACCCCGGCGTGTTCGACGCCGTGGCGGCCGTGTGCGCGCGTCCTCTCGCGCTGCCCATGACGGAGCACGGCTTGGACGCCGCGGCATCGGCCAAGCTCATGAAGGCGGCGCGCCCGGCCGCCGCGTACGTCACGACGTTCCACAACCCGACCGGCACCGAGCTGAGCGAGGACGACGCGCGCGTCTTCCTCGCCGGCGCCGCGGCGGGAGGCACCACAGTCATCGACGACCGCACGATCGGCGAGCTCGCGCTGGACGGCGTTCCCCGGCGGCCGTTCGCCGCGCTCGGCACCGAGGCGTCAGTCATCACGGTGGGCGGCATGTCCAAGGTGTTCTGGGGCGGCCTGCGCATCGGCTGGCTGCACACCAACGCGACGCTCGCGGCGCAGATCCGGCACCGCCGGGCCGCGATGGACCTGGGCGGGCCGGCGTTCATCCAGCGCATCTCCGCCAAGATCCTGCGGGAGCACTACGAGGAGACGCTGCAGTGGCGCCTCGCCGCGCTGCGCGAATCGCTTGAGGCGGCGGAGGAGGCCATTGCGGACAACGGCCTCGACTGGGAGTGGGAGCGGCCAGTGGGCGGCCCGTCGCTGTGGATCCGCCTGCCCGACGGCGGGGCGGAGCGCTTCGCCGAGCGGTCCGTCGCCGCCGGGGCTCCGGTGGCTGCTGGCTCCGCGTTCGAGGTGCTGCCCGGCGCGGGCGCGCATCACTTCCGTCTGCCGTACTACCTGCCGCCGGAGGAGATGAGGCTCGGCATCAAGATGCTCGCGGAGAAGGCGGTGTAGGAGGGGCCGACGCCGTTGGAGCCGCCCGCCGCGCCCGCACCCGCGTCGTCACCACGTGGATCACGCCGGCCAGCGCGAACGCACCGGCGAACAGCGCCAGCGCCGCGAGGGGGTTCTCCATGAGCTCGGGGCTGATGACCATCACGGCCGCGAGCACGAGCATCGTCACGCCCGCAAACAGCTTGAGCAGCTCGCCGTGCCTCTCCTGCATCTTGAGCGCGCGCATCGTCACCACGGCGGCGAGGAACACGACGAGCTCGTCCACCAGGAACGGCACCATGTACGCCACGAAGAGCCCGGCGGTCTCTGCGGGGCCGACGCCGTTGGCGTGGAGCATGCCGGTCCACAGCACGGGGAAGCCTGCGGTGCACGGCGTCTCCAGCAACGACACGCCCACGGCGAGCACGATGGTGGCGCCGAGCGCGGGGATGAGCGCCCGCTGGCCGGCGGCCGCGCGCATGCGCTGGTAGATGCCGGGCTTGGCGGAGTCCTTGATGGTGAAGGAGATGCCGCGCTTGAACGCGAAGTAGTCCTTCGCGCTCACGATGCCGAACACCCCCGCCACCGCCGCGACCACCCACTGGATGACCCCCACGTAGCCCACCACCGTGAGCGCCGAGTAGAACGCCGCCATGTACAGGCCGTACATCGCGGCGGTCACCACGAGGAACGTCGTGCCGATCGCGATGACGCGGGCGCGCGAGCCGGTGCGCAGCACGATCGCCAGGAGGATCGACAGCACCCACAGCGAGCAGGGGTTGATGCCGTCGACGAAGCCGATGATCACGGTCGACACGAGCAGGGACGTGTCGCCGAGCGACACCTCGCCGAACAGGGGCAGGTCCACCGTGACGGGGTCGGGCGCGGCGGTGCACTGCATCGCCTCGGTGGAGCACGTGCCCGCTCCCGTGGTGCCGAAGACGCCGGGCGCGGGCGGCTCGCCGCGCTCGAGCATCGCGAGCGCCGCGCTCATGTCCTGCTCGATCGCCCCCGTCCAGCCGATCCACACGCGCTCACCGATGATCGTCGTGGGCACGGAGCCCGCCTCGAAGCCGCGATGCTCGCCAGCGGTCACGAACAGCTCGCGGTTGGCGGCGTCGTTCCACACCTCGTAGCGGACGATCCTGAGGTCCGGGTGCTGCTGCTCGACCTCGGTCAGCCACACCTCCTGCTTGGCGCAGTTGGGACAGCCGTCGCCCCAGAAGACGACGATGTCGGCGGCGGGGTCGAGGCCCGGGATCGCCGGCGCATCGGCGGCCGATGCGGGCGAGGCCGCGAGCAGGAGGCTGCCGACGCCCAAGGCGAGCGCCGGGAGCAGCGCGCCGAGGCGGCCGCGCAGGCGGGGTCGCGCGCTCGGGATCACAGGGCCTCCAAGCCTCATGCGTCGGCAGCTACAGCGCCAGGCTAGGAGCGCGGGTCCGTCACGGCTCGGGCCGTAGGTCCCCGCCCGGGACCGTGACGCGCAGGCCGAGGTCGCGGCAGGCAGAGGCCATGCGCGAGTCGTACGTGACCACCTCCACGAGCCCCGAGCCCAGCGCCGCGGCGGTCGCGATGTGGATCGCGTCGAGCGTGCGCACGCCCTGGGCCGCTCCGATGTCGGTTGCGGCCTGGAGCACATCGCCCGTGACGGGCAGCGTGCGGGCGGTGGCCGAGGGGAGCCGCAGCTCGCCGGGGTGGCTCGCATCCATACGTGATGCGGCGGCCGCGCCCCAGCGAGCCGCCGCGATCCCGACCTCGGTCGCAGCCAGGCGGGATGTCCACAGCGGCGCCGCGGCCGCCGCGACGTGCGCGCGCAGCGCCGCCGACTCGCGTTCGGTGATGACGAACTTCACGAGCGCACTCGAGTCGAGGTAGAGGCTCACCGTTCCCCGTAGTAGCTGTCGCGCTCGCTCATCAGGTGGTCGGAGAGGGACGGCTGACCTTCCTTGACGGGGGGAAGCGGCCGAAGGTCCTCACGCACCACGGGCGGCGCGAACGGGTCGATGCCCTGGGCGATGAGGTGCGCGTACAGCTCGCGCTCGACTGCCGAGATGGGCACCATGCGCGCCACGGGCACGCCGTCCTTGGTGACGACCACGCCTTCCGACTCCCCGGCGAGGCCGTCGACAACTCGGGCTGTCTCCCGCGAGAGGGTGCGAACCGAGATCACTGCCATGTCTGACATCGTACCTTCGATGTCAGACATCCGTCCGGCGCTAGCCGCGGTGGCGCGCCATCCACGCGACCACCTCGTCGGGGTCGCGCGGCAGGGCGGCCGAGAGGTTCTCGGCACCGTCCGTGGTGACCAGGATGTCGTCCTCGATGCGCACGCCGATGCCGCGCAGCTCCTCGGGCACGAGCAGGTCGTCGGGCTTGAAGTACAGGCCGGGCTCGATGGTGAAGACCATGCCCTCCTCGAGCGTGCCCTCGAGGTACAGCTGGCGCTTAGCCGCCGCGCAGTCGTGGACGTCGAGGCCCAGGTGGTGCGACGTCGAGTGGACCATCCAGCGGCGGTACAGCTTCGCGTCGGGGTCCGTGGACTCGGGCACGATGCCCCACTCGCGCAGGCGTCGCTCGATGACGTCCATCGCAGCGTTGTGCACGTCGATGAACTTGGCGCCGGGGCGTGTGACGGCGAATCCGGCATCGGCCGCCTCCAGCACGACCTCGTAGACCTTCCGCTGGGCCGGGGTGAACTCGCCGGAGATGGGGAAGACGCGCGTGATGTCCGCGGTGTACAGGCTCTCCACCTCGACGCCCGCGTCGAGCAGGAGCAGGTCGCCGTGGCGCACCTGGCCGTCGTTGCGGATCCAGTGGAGCGTGGTCGCGTGCGGTCCGGCGGCCGCGATGGTCTCGTAGCCGACGGCGTTGCCCTCCTCGCGAGCGTGCCCGTCGAAGGTCGCCTCGATGACGCGCTCGCCGCGCTTGTGCTCCACCGCGCGCGGCAGCTCCCGCATGACGCGCTCGAAGCCCGCGATGGTCGCGTTCACGGCGTCGCGGATCTGCTGGATCTCATACTCGTCCTTGACCATCCGCATCTCGCTCAGCGCGCGCTGGACGACCCTGGACGGCTGGTTGCGAGTGGAGATGCCCTTGGGCAGCTCCGCGACGGGCTTGGTGGGGATGCCGGTCATGGCCTCGAACTCGGCGGGGCCGGGGCGTCGGCCGATCCAGAACTCGCCCGAACGGGGGTCGGCATAGAAGCCCTCGTCGTCACGGCCCGCCGGTGGGATGACGTAGAGCGTCGTCTCGTGCCCGCCGCCCGAGATCGGCTCCATCACGAGCACCGCGCCGGGCTCGTGGTCCGCGCCCAGACCGGTCAGGTACGCGAAGTCCGAGTGCGGGCGGAAGCGGTAGTCCGTGTCGTTGGAGCGCACCTTGAGGTCGCCGGCGGGAGCGACGATGCGCACTCCGGGCAGGCGCTCGGACAGGCGGGCGCGCCGCTCGGCGGCGTAGGGCGCCGCGGCGACGGCGGTGGTCTTCACGTCGTCGGGCTCGGCCCAGCCGGTCGCGATGAACCTCTTGAACGCCTCACTCGCGGGGCGGGTGGAGCGGGATTCGTTCTTGGCCTTGGCGCTGTCCTCAGTCACCTGGCCATCTTCACACGCGCGCGGCGGCGGAGCGTGCGGCGGACAGCCCGGTCGCACCGTCGCGGGATACTGGCCCCATGCGCATCGACCTCCACACGCACTCGACCGTCTCCGACGGCACCGAGTCTCCCGCGGAGGTCGTGCGGGCGGCGGCCGCCGCCGGCCTGGACGTGGTCGCCCTGACCGACCACGACGCGATGGACGGCTGGGACGAGGCCGCAGCCGAAGCACAGCGCCTGGGGCTCGAGTTCGTCCCGGGCATCGAGGTCAGCTGCCGTCACAAGGGCGTCTCGATCCACATGCTCGCCTACTGGCCACGCCGTGATGATCCCGAGCTCGTCGCCATGCTCGCCCTCACGCGCGACGCTCGCGTGCATCGGGCGCGGGAGATCGTCGCCAAGGTGGGAGCCGACTACCCGCTCACCTGGGAGCAGGTGCTCGCCCAGGCAGGCGGCGCCGCCACGGTGGGCCGCCCTCACATCGCCGATGCCCTGGTCGCCGCGGGCGTCTTCCCCGACAGGGACGCGGTGTTCGCGGAGGTCCTCGCCGGCAACTCGAAGTACTACGTCCCTCACTATGCGCCGGAGGTGGGCGATGCTGTCCGCACGCTGCGCGCCGCCGGGGGAGTGCCTGTCTGGGCGCATCCGGGCGCGGACGGCCGCGGGCGGATCGTCGCCACATCGGTCATCGAGGCGATGGCCGATGCCGGGATGGTCGGGCTCGAGATCGACCACCGCGACCACTCGCCCGAGCAGCGCGAGCGGCTGGCGGAGATCGCCGCCCGCAAGGGCCTGGTCGGGACGGGAGCCTCGGACTATCACGGGGCGGGGAAGTCGAACCGGCTCGGCGAGGAGCTCACGTCGCCCGATGCCTTCGCGGCGCTGCAGGCGGCGCGCGGCTAGG